>Ga0208879_1000684_pt1 | contig 34293 bp, 25 predicted proteins | sample Knorr_S15_td_Bot_FD_185605 | JGI IMG/M metagenome (GOLD analysis project Ga0208879, IMG submission 185605) | Marine microbial communities from Southern Atlantic Ocean transect - Knorr_S15_td_Bottom_ad_5009_LV_A (SPAdes) (version 2) | ecosystem: Environmental > Aquatic > Marine > Oceanic | place... | reverse complement strand
GGTCAAGTGCAGTTTTATGCCGGATACGGCTGGAAGAAGGCAGGTGAAATCAATACTGCAGCGGAGTGGGAAGTTTACCTTAATGGTTTCCAAACACAGACAGAAACAAAATAATTCTATACCTCAGCAATTGAAAGAACTTGTAATGGACGTCAGATACACAATCAGAAAAAAAGAATATAAGCGGATGACGACGGGGGAACTGCGGGATTCCTTTCTCATCAGTCTTTTTGAAACTGGAAAACTGAATCTGCTCTATTGCGAAGTAGAACGCGGAATTGTCGGAGCGGCTGTTCCTACAGGTTCTAGCTTGGCGCTGGAAGCAGGGAAGGAACTAGCGGCCGACTATTTCTGTCAGCGCCGTGAAGTCGGTGTCCTGAACATTGGCGGTGACGGAACTGTGACAGTCGATGGCAGCGAATACAATATGGGCAATCTTGATGGGCTCTACATTGGCCGCGGCAGCAAGGAGGTTTCTTTTACCAGTGCCGATGCCGATGATCCAGCCCGCTTCTATATGGTCAGCTATCCTGCGCATGCGGAATTCCCGACTACTCATGCCACTAAAGCTGATGCCAACGTGCTGAATCTAGGCACGATGGAAGATGCTAACAAGCGTACTGTTTATCAGTATATTCATGAAAACGGCATCAAGAGCTGTCAGATTGTCATGGGGTTTACAGTCCTGGAACCCGGCAGCGTGTGGAATACAATGCCCTGCCATTCCCACGAGCGCCGCACAGAGTTTTACATGTACTTTGCAATGGATGAGGCAGCCAGAGTCTTTCATTTGATGGGACCGAAGGAGGAGACGCGCCACATTACGATCGCAAACGAACAGGCGGTCATCTCACCGATGTGGTCGATTCATTCCGGTTGCGGCACGGGGTCCTATTCCTTTTGCTGGAGCATGGGTGGAGAGAATCAGCGTTTTGATGATATGGATCACATTGCCATTGCAGACCTGAAATAATGATACTCGATAATTTCAAGCTAGACGGAAAAGTTGCTTTAGTAACTGGTTGTAAACGAGGAATTGGTAAGGCGATGGCGCTTGCTCTTGCTGAGGCAGGTGCAGATATTATTGGTGTTAGTGCAACTCTGGAGAGGGAAGGTTCTTCAGTGGAAAAAGAAGTGCAGGCAACGGGTCATAGCTTTAAGGCTTACGCCTGTGACTTCAGCGATCGCAAGGCTTTGTATGCTTTCATCGAGAAGGTTAAGGCCGATTATCCCAGCATTGATATTCTTGTAAATAATGCAGGCACCATCTTGCGTGCGCCAGCAGCCGAGCATTCAGATGAGTTGTGGGATAAGGTAATGGAAGTGAATATCAGTGCGCAGTTTGTTCTCTCCAGGGAACTCGGCAAAGAGATGATTGCGCGCGGAAGTGGTAAGATTATTTTCACTGCCTCACTACTAACCTTTCAGGGTGGTATTACTGTTCCTGGTTACGCAGCTAGCAAGGGTGGGATTGGTCAATTGACGATGGCACTCTCCAACGAGTGGGCTAGCAAGGGCGTGCAGGTAAATGCGATTGCTCCTGGTTATATTGCTACAGATAACACCCAAGCACTTCAGGATGATCCAGAACGCTGCACGGCAATACTTAGTAGAATTCCTGCAGGGCGTTGGGGGAATCCGAAAGACTTTAAAGGACCAGTAGTCTTTCTTGCCTCTGCAGCATCAGATTACATGTCAGGCCACACCATGGTTGTGGATGGTGGCTGGATGGGGCGATAGTATTGCCAGAATCCATTCGAACATGACTAATCAATTCCCAATCCATTGAACGGAAAAAACAGGAGAGACAACACATGAACAGAAGAAAATTCATTATTAATACGGGTTTACTGACCTGCGGCGCAAATATCGCCACGGGTGATTTATTTGCTCAAGAGAACCCCCCCGCGACGCAGCACGCTGACCTGAGCGATCACCGGATTGATAAGGTCGAATATGTTTCACCGAAGTATCACTATCCTCGCCTGGTTGGGCGAAATTCCAAGAGCACACATGGCAGTCGCGATGACGGCATACATGGACAGTATCATGATGTCCAGTGTGTGAAACTGTATACCGATCAGGGCGCTATGGGTTGGGGCCGTGCGAAGAAACGGCTAAAAGACAATGAGTTGCAAAAGACTGTTCTTGGCAAAAAAGTAAATGAATTAATCATTCCCGAGAAGGGCATCCGCGATGATGCTCACCGTTTGCTCGACCCGGCGCTGCATGATTTAGCGGGTGTTATTCTGAACAAACCTGTTTATAAGATGCTTGGCGCGCACGGTCCCAAAGCAACTAGTGTTTATAGTGGCATGATTTATTTCGATGAGCTTGATGCTGATGGGAAGCCGACCAGCTTGGACAAGGTCATGAAGAATTGCCAGTGGGATTACGATTACGGCTACAGGAAATTCAAAGTAAAGTTAGGTAGAAGCAAGAATTGGTATCCGCATGATGAAGGCCTGGCGACCGATATCAAACTCATCAAGATGATACATGATGAGTTCGGTGACAAAGGTGTCGACATACTCGTTGATGCGAATGACGGGTATAGTCTTCAGGATACGATTGATTTTCTAAAAGGCGTGGAAGACGTCCCTATTTACTGGGTGGAAGAACCATTCCATGAGGATCTGAAAAAATCGCGTGCACTCAAAAAGTGGATGATGGCCAATGGCCGCGAAAACACCATCTATTGCGACGGTGAAGCAAATATCGACTATCCCCTGATCGAAAAAATGATCATTGAAGGCACCCTGGATATGCATCTCACAGATATCGCGAACTATGGATTCACACGCTGGCGGAGACTGATACCGTTTTTAAGAAAACATAAGGCAGTAGCCAGTCCACATGCCTGGGGGGATATGCTGAAAACGCATTACATCTCTCACCTCTCCGCTGGCCTCGGGAATGTGCTGACGATTGAAGGCGTCACTTGTATCTCGGATGAGATAGATTTTGGAGATTATAAAATCAAAGACGGAAAATTGCACGTGTCGAACAAGCCGGGGTTTGGGATGAAGCTACTGATTTAGAAATTTGATAATGCACGATGTCATCATTAAGCATCTCGAAATCTGAAGCATCAGATTACATGTCAGGCCACACAATGCTCGTGGATGGCGGCTGGATGGGGCGATAAAATTTTAATGTCAAATTAACATTAATAGAGACAAGGGGGTGCTATGGAAGTTTTAGATTTAAAACATAATATATGAGGCGTCTTTACTCTGTCATTGCGGTATTGATGCTGCTTGCTCAGGTGCCGGCAAATGCCGAAGGGCTTTCCGCCCTTTGGACGCAATACGGAGTTTCCGACGGCGTTCTTAAGATGTCCCTGCACACTGACCTGAATCCGTTGAAGCCCGTTTCTACGAAAGCGGAACTTTGGCTGGAGCGTAAGGGCGCTTGGAAGAAGATTGCCGAAACTGAAGTTGAGGCACTCACCGCAATGGCTGTGTTCCGCATTGAGGGTTGGAACAGCAGAGAATCAATCCCATATCGAGTGGTATGCGGTTCGTCGCGTATCGAGGGCATTATCCGGGCAGAACCAAAAGACAAGACGATACTGAAGTTGATGGCGGTGGCATGCGTGAATGATAAATTCTTCCCCTACAAAAAAACGGTGGCTCAAATGATCGCTCAGGATCCGGATTTGATTTTCTTTGCGGGTGACCAGCTTTATGAGAGCAACTCAGGTGGAAACCCTGTGCGTGCGAAGAAAGCTAAGGATGTGCCACGAGCGATGAATAACTATTTGAAGAAATGGCGAAAATTCGGCCTGACCTTCAAGGATCTGTTAAAGGATCGACCGTCGATTATCATTACCGATGATCACGATGTTTATGCTCAAGACTTATGGGGACGGGGCGGGATTAAAATGCCTGGGTTACGGACGGCTGGTGGCTATTTGCATCCGACTTGGGTCAATGCTGCTGAAAGGACGCAGGTTTGGCATTTGCCCGACGCGGCTAATCCTGGCCCTTGGGGAGATGGCATATTTTCCTATTACACATCGTTGAATTATGCGGGTGTTAGTTTCGCAATCCTGGAGGATCGAAAATTTAAATCCGCTCCAGATGAAGCGTTTGCCATGCTTGAGGATGGCGGTGGTGCTGTAGGTCGAGGCAAAAAATGTGAGGTGATCAAGGATCCTACTTTTGATACTTCGAAATTGGATCGTCCTGAATTCCAGCTCTTGGGCAAGGGGCAGGAGCAATTTGTGACGCAGTGGAGCAAAGCAGTGGCCAGGTCGAATGTCTTGGCGGTGGTGCTGAGTCAGTCGCCCTATGTGAACGTGGGGAACTATGAGCCTTCCTATGGCGACATGGATTCCAATGGCTGGCCGCAGTCGGGACGCAAGAGAGCCTTGAGAGCGATCGTCCCGTCAGGTGCAGTAATGATATCAGGCGACATTCACTATGCGACGCTTTTGCAACATGGCATCAATGAGTGGGGCGACGGACCGTGGTCGTATTCGGTACCTGCCTTTAGCGCGGCATCGAATCGGATTTGGAAGCCAAGTGTTGCCGCTCAAGGAAGAGCTATTCCGGGAATGGAAGGATCGGGAAATCACCATGACCGTTTCGGCAACAAACTCACTCTGGCAGCAAAGGCAGATGGAGTCCTTGGTTACGGAATGATTTTATTGGATAAGAAAAAAAGAGAGATTACCTTCGAAATTCATCCCATAGATGATAAACGGGAACCTGATCCGAAGCTGATTCCAGGGTGGCCCATGACGATTCGCGTCGAATAGCCAGTGTACATTACTCTTTATAACGAAGTCGCTGATGCCAACGACACCAGCCAACTCACGCCCGAAAAAGCCTTCGACGCTCGACAGTCATCGGCTCGTGGCATAGCTTAGACGTTATATCAATAATGAACGACTTCAACTCATACAGCACATCTTTACTATATTTATAAAAAGATTGGACGATCGAATGAAAATAATAAAAACAATATTAACCCTGATGATATTCACCCAATATGGGTTTGCGATAGAAAGCAAAGTTTCATTAGAAATTGAACAAATTACCTCGGGTCCGAAGCATCACCTCTTTGGTTACATCGGGCAGTCGCTCACTATCCCATGGAATAAAAGTGGCCGATACATTGTTTCGCTTAGAACCGATTTCTATAAAAGAATGCCGGTAAAAGGAGAAATGGCTGAAATCATACTGCTTGATACCCGGAACGACTACAAAGTCACAGTAGTGGATAAAACACTGGCATGGAATCTACAGCAAGGCACCATGTTTTACTGGAATCCAAAGCGCCCTGAAACACAGTTTTTCTTTAACGACATGGACCCTGATACTGGGGTTGTGTTCACAGTGCTCTACGACATTAAAAAACGTAAACGGATTAAGGAATATCGTTTCGGCAATGAATCAATCGCCAATGGTGGCGTCGCACCGAATGGGAAATGGTATGCCGGAATCAACTACGGCAAGGTATCTCGCCTGAGGGAGATTATTTCATACCAAGGCACCAGCGACTTCACGCAGGTCGGCATAGTCAATGGAGATAACGACGGCCTGTTTAAGGTAAATACTAAAACCAGAAAAAAGGAGCTTCTGGTTTCCTATAAAACACTGGCCAAATTCCTGAAGGTCAAAGACAGCGACAGTTACCCAATCTACGTCCATCATACCTTATGGAATCGCGACAGCGATCGCCTCTTCTTTGTTGTCAGAGGCAGTGACAATGTAGATGGCAAAGGCAAATATCCCAATGCTCCCTGCGTGATCAATGTCGATGGCTCGAACCTGAGGCATTGCGAAAATGGCGGCCATCCTGAGTGGTACGAAGGAAAACTGATGACCGTTGCTCAAGATAAAAAGAAGCACTACAAATTATATGACGTAGACAGCGAAAAGATTGTTGGGCGGATTGGTGACAATGGCGTCTTCCCTCAGCCCGGTGGCGACAATGCTTACTCACCGGACGGCAAATGGTATGTCGGCAGTCATCGTATCGACCTGAAACAATTTTATACTTTCTACCGCTTCGAAGATAATGCCCATTTTGTTTCAAAAGGCATCCTCATTTTCAGAGGCAAAACAAAAAAGGGTCTGCTTACAACACGTATCGATGGCGCGCCCCGCTGGAACAGAAGCAGCGATGCCATCTTGGTTGGTGGCGTAGCAAAAGATGGCACACGACAAATGTCCATTATCAAAATTATTTCGCCGCTATAAGATATAACAAGTAGGAATAAGAAGGCGATTAGCTCGATGACATTCGGAAACTCACTGGCATTTGACATTCACAGGCGCGTTGCCTCAGTTTTCTATTCTTAAAACTCAATTCATCGAAATCAATAATGAGAATCTGCTTACTCTTTGCTCTGGCACTCACAGGCATTCATCTTCACGCTGCCGAAAGGCCGAATGTCATCATCATCCTTGTTGATGACATGGGGTTTTCTGACATCGGTGCTTATGGCGGCGAGATCAAAACGCCCCACATCGATTCATTAGCTCAGAACGGTGTACGTTTTTCTCAATTCTATAACGCATCGCGTTGCTGCCCGACACGTGCTACGCTTATGACAGGCTTACATCCTCACCTAACAGGCATCGGTCATATGACCAACTCGCCCAACAATAAAAAGCACGATAAAGGGAAAGCTTTCCCGAGCTACCGCGGTTTTCTCAACCGTCAATGCGCCACTTTGGGGGAAGTGCTTGGCCCCGCTGGCTATTCAACTTATCTCGCTGGTAAATGGCACCTGGGAGGCAATGACCAATCGCGCTGGCCGCTGCAACGAGGTTTTGATAAATTCTATGGCTGCATCGCCGGCTCCACCCGCTTTTTTTCCCCTGATACCGACAAACGTGAGGGAAGAGGCATAACCGCAGGCAATGAACCGGTATCAAGAGTAAAGAGCACCACAGATCGGCCATACTACACGACCGATGCCTTCACGGATTACGGTATCCGATTCATCGAAGAAGGCGAAAAGGAAAAGCCTTTCTTCCTCTACTTGGCCTATACGGCGCCACATTGGCCTCATCAAGCACATGAAGAAGACATCAACAAGTATCGGGGCAAGTATCGGATGGGTTGGGATCGATTACGGCAAGAACGTTACCAGCGTCAAATCGAACTTGGCCTCTTTGAAGCAAAGCATCGACTCTCCCCGCGTGATTCAACAGTGCCCGCCTGGACCAGTCTAAAGCCCGAAAAACAAAAAGAAATGGATCTGCGCATGGCTGTCTATGCCGCAATGATTTACCGTGTTGATCAAAATGTCGGCAAACTCATCAATGCTCTCAAAAAACAAGGCCTCTTTGAAAATACGCTTATCCTCTTCATGTCTGATAACGGTGCCTGCGCTGAAGGACCTACGCTGGGTCGAGGCAATATTTTCGATGTGGAAAAACGCAATCTTGAGACTAATAATAACTATGGCGCGGCCTGGGCAAATGTTTCCAGTACACCTTTCCGCCTCTACAAACACTATACCCACGAAGGCGGCTCAGCAACGCCCTTCATCATGCATTGGCCCAAAGGCATAAAAAGTCAAAGCAACTGGTATCGCGACTCTGCTCAAGTCTTAGACCTTGTCCCGACACTTCTAGAAGTATGTGGCGTCAAGTATCCCGAAACCTATCAAGGCCATGAGCTCTACCCGCTGCGCGGCATTTCACTCACCCCATCCTTTACGGCTGAGCCTCTCATGCGTACCAGGCCAATGTTCTCGGAACATGAAAACAACGCATTCATGATAGATGGTTCATGGAAGTTGGTGGGGAAAGGAGTCGCAACTCCACAAGGCCCAGACATTGGGAAATGGGAGCTTTATAACCTCAAAGATGATCGCACGGAGCTTAAGAACCTCGCCCAAAAAGAAAATCAGCGCCTCAAAGAAATGGCCGATTCATGGCATGTATGGTCCCTGGAGGATAAAGTTTATCCCAAGCCAAGTGGTAAGAAGAAAAAAAGGAAAAATTAACGTCATCGAGAACTGGCCCGATCATCATTATTATGACAAAAGGTAAATCGTACTTCTGGGTAGGTCTGTTAATCGGAGTAATTTTGACTTCATTTACCTATTCCTATTTGGGTCGAAAGCAGTTGAGCTCCCCAGGTCAGAAAAGTGCACGTGTTTTAAAAATGGCACATGGCTTACCTGTGACCCATCCTGTGCACGAGGCGATAATGTTTTTCGCCAAGCGCCTGGAAGAGCTTTCTGGTGGACAGTTAAGCATTCAGGTGTATCCATCTGGTCAATTGGGTAATGAGACCAAGTGTCTTGAGCAGTTGCAGTTGGGAACCTTGGATCTGACCAAGACAAGTGCTGGCGTAATGGGCAATTTTGTAAACAGCATGAAAGTTTTCAGTGTCCCTTACATTTTTCGTGATGAGGATCATTACTGGTCAGTATTGGACGGAAAGCTGGGCGGTGAACTCTTGGATATTCTGGCTGTGCAGGACAGTGGTGCTCTGAGTGGGTTTAAAGGAGTATGTTACTATGACAGCGGGAGTCGTAATTTCTATACGAATATACAGGTCAAAAAGCCGGCAGATCTAAAGGGTTTGAAGATCAGGACGATGAAAGATCCTGTTGCAATGGACATGGTGCAGGCATTGGGTGGTTCGCCGACACCCATACCCTGGGGAGAACTTTATACGGCATTAAAGCAGGGTGTTGTAGATGGCGCTGAGAATAATCCGCCGAGTATAGTATCCAGTCGTCATTATGAAGCCTGCAAGTTCCTTGCCATGGATCATCATTCCCGAATCCCGGATATCGTTTTGATGAGTGCCAAGAAGTGGGATACCCTGAGCCTGCAGGAACAGGGCTGGTTGATGGACGCAGCTGAAGAATCCAAGGAATTGCAGAAAAAGCTATGGAAGAAGGCAAGCGATGATGCAATGGATGTCATGCGTAAAAATGGGGTAACGATTCTAGATGTCGACACAGCACTCTTTAAGAAAGCATCCATGCCGGCAGTTGAGAAAAACCTGCATGGCAAGATCAAGGAACTTTACGAGAAGATACAATCGGTATCCAGCGGGGAATAGTCATGTTTGAAGCTATACATAAATCAAGTGAGCGACTGCTGGGGATTCTGCTGGTAATATGTTTTGTCGTCCTTGTCGTCGATGTCGTTTTAGGTGTCTTCTGGCGCTACGTGCTCTCTTCTCCGATCGGGTGGACAGAGGAACTGGCGACCTTCCTGATGGTCTGGCTCGTGTTTCTCGGGAGCACCTATGCTTATCTGTTAAACAGTCATCTTGGAATCGATCTACTTGATCGCCAACTGGATCCTGAAGTAAAGCGTCTGATGAACGGCTTTGCGCATACACTGGTTCTGTTATTTTCCATTGGAGTCTTTGTATACGGAGGTGTAAACTTGTTTATCGAGAGATGGGACTCCGGGCAGTTGATGCCGACACTAGGTATACGCAAGGCTTGGTTTTATCTGTCAGTGCCGGTCAGCGGTGTGCTGTTTATTGTATTTTCACTGGGGAAAGTGTTGATTTATAAGGAGGAGGAGAAGGAATCATGAGTCTCGGATTATGTATTCTGATGATCCTTTTCGTGGCCCTGTTATGTGTCAATGTGCCAATCGCATTTATTCTGGGCATTGTAACGGTTGCCGCGGCATTCTCTCTCGGCTATGAGCAGGTGCTTGTTACCATTGCTTCCGATATGGCGAGCGGAATAGACAGCTTTACGCTGCTTGCAATTCCGTTCTTTATATTTTCAGGTGACCTGATGGGGGCAGGTGGCCTGGCAAAGCGATTAATTGATTTTGCGAACTCGCTGGTTGGGCGTTTCCGTGGTGGTCTTGGACTGGTGAATACTTTGACTTGTGTGTTTTTCGGTGCGATATCCGGCTCCGCAGCCGCAGCCGTGTCTTCTATCGGGGGAACTTTGATTCCCGAGATGAACAGCAAGGGTTATGGCAAAGATTTTAATATCGCGTTGACTACATGCTCAGCAACAACAGGACTGCTAATACCGCCAAGTAACGTGATGATTGTTTATGCGGTGACTGCATCAAACATTTCCATTGCGGCCTTGTTCATGGCGGGAATTTTGCCAGGCTTGTTGATGGCTGCATTGCTTATGACAGTTTGTGTAATCATCAGCAGCAAGAAAGGGTATGGGGGAAGCCCTGATGCGGGAAAGGTCAATATCATGACAACCGGCTGGAAGGCTTTCCCGAGTCTTTTGCTGATAGTGGTTGTATTATGGGGTATACTTGGTGGAGTTTTTACGCCAACTGAAGCATCGGGGATAGCGGTAGTCTGGGCATTTGTCCTTGGAGTCATCATTTATCGTGAGATTAAGTGGGTGGATCTGCCAGCATTGATACAGCGTTCAGCTCGCACAACAGCGGTGGTTCTTTTACTGGTGGGGACAAGTTCAGCGATGAGTCGCTTTCTTACCAATGAGCAGGTCCCCGCAGCAGTCAGTAATTTCCTAATGGGTCTAAGTGATAGTCCGATGATGATCCTTCTAACCATAAATATCATGCTTTTGATTGTTGGAGTATTTATGGATATGACACCGGCAGTGCTAATCTTCACCCCCATACTCCTGCCCGTTGCAGTAGGTCTGGGACTAGATCCGCTTCACTTCGGAATTATTCTGATTCTGAATTTGTGCATCGGTCTATGCACGCCACCGGTGGGGGCCTGTTTGTTTATTGGCTGTAGTGTTGGGAAGGGTGATATTGCCCGTGTATCCAAAGCGATGCTTCCTTTTTACGCAGCCATGATACTGGCCCTGATGCTGGTAACCTATATCCCCGCAATCTCCCTTTTCATACCGTCTCTTTTAGCTGATTAGAGGCAGCGGTGTCGGATGTGAATGCGAAGGATAATGATGGTGATACACCGCTATCTTATGCCAAAGGTGAAATCGCCGACCTCCTCCGCAAACACGGCGGCAAGACGGGTGAAGAATTGAAAGCTGAAGGAAAATGAAACACCTCCTACTCACAACAATCGCAGCCGTGCTGTATAATGATTGAGTCATGTTATTAAGCTGGCCAACAAGCGCATGAAGAGCAACGACTGACCCACCCCAAGTTCAAATGATTCGACGTAAATCAAAAGTGTCGAAGAAACAAAAAATAAGCGGCAGAATCGACTGGCTCTCGCGATATCAGCCTAGAAAATGACGATGAACATGACTCGATCCAATCCACTGATTGCCCTGCTACTGACAGCCACTATGGCCGTTTCCTCTTCTACAGCGGCGAAGCCGCAACTGGATGGAACGTCACGTTTGCCAAACATCCTTTTCTTTTTCGCCGACGATCAGCGCAACGACACCTTGAGCTGCGCCGGGCACGCCATTGTGGAAACACCCACGATCGACCGGCTCGCCGCAAATGGAGTGCGTTTTGAGAACATGTTCGTAACCCGTTCGACCTGCTGGGCAAGCCGGACCACGATTCTAACCGGACTGACCTCGCGATCGTCGGTTGAGCCGAATCAATCGGACAGGGTCAGGCCCGAGGCGCTCACCGAATTATTTCCTGACCTCCTGCGAGACGCGGGATACCGAACCGGGTTGTTTGGAAAATGGCACGCCAAGATGCCGAAAGGCTTCAAGCCCCAAGATCATTTCGACGAATTCGAGAAAATCATCCGCAACCCTTACTTCAAAACCATGCCGGACGGCTCGAAACGGCATACCACGGAACTCATCGGGGATCGAGGGATCGAGTTTCTGAAATCTCAACGCGATCAGAAGAAACCCTTCTGCCTCAATCTCTGGTTCAATGCGGGGCATGCCGAGGACAAAGATCGAGTGCCGGGAACCGGGCACTATCCCTGGCCCAAAGCGATGGATGGAAAATATGACGACCTCAAGATCCCCCCGCCGCGGCTGTCCGATCCGGCAATCTTTGATGCGCATCCGGATTTTTTCAAAACGTCAACCCACCGCGAACGGTTTCATTGGCGTTGGGACACACCCGAAAAATACCAACTCAACATGCGCGCCTACTTCCGGATGCTCTCCGGAGTCGACCACGTGATGGCGCGTGTATTGCAGGCGCTCAAAGAAGAAGGCCTCGCTGAAAATACCATCGTGGTCTATGTGGCTGACAACGGCTACTACATGGGTGATCGTGGCTTCGCCGGAAAATGGTCACACCACGAGCAATCGCAGCGGGTGCCTCTGGTCGTTTTCGATCCACGGCAACCGAAGCAGCATCGCGGGCGCACCGTCGATACGATGGCGCTCAACCTCGATCTGCCAGTCACCTTTCTGGACTGGGCCGGGGTGCCGGTTCCGGCCAGCTACCAGGGCGCCAGTTTGAAACCGATGATCGAAGGCAAAGCCACCCCCGAGACATGGCGAAAGGACTTTTTCTGTGAACATTTCAACCCGCGTTACTCAATGTCCTGGGAAGGCGTGCGGGGGCAGCGCTACAAATACGCCCGCTACTTGGATCAGAACCCGGCCTACGAGTTTCTCCACGACCTCAAAGATGACCCTGACGAACTCGTCAATCTGGCGAACGATCCGGAGTATGCGACACAATTGATGTTAATGCGGCAGCGGACCGATGCGCTGGCCGAAGGCTATGCCAATGCCTTGGACTGACTCTACCCCAGCGGGACAATTAAATTTCCTATCAACAATAGATGCGACACACTCTGGTGATTCCGAACCCATGAAACCACTCACTCTCACAATCCTCCTCATCGCCCTGCTCGCACCGCTCCAACTGTTCGCAACGCCCGATTCGACCGCGCGCAGCGCAAAAAAGCCCAACATCGTATTTGTCCTGGCCGACGACCTGGGCTGGCGCGACGTAGGCTTCCACGGCGCCAAGTTCGCGGAGACCCCGAACCTCGACGCGCTCGCCCGCGACGGGATGATCATGAACCAGTTCTACTCCGGCGGACCCAATTGCGCGCCCACCCGCGCCTGCATCATGACCGGCATGTACTCTCCGCGCACCCAGCTCTACACGCCGGGCGGCAAGTCCAAGGGCAGCGTAAATCTCATGCGGCTCCTGGTCCCGGCCCGTGGTGGCGACGCCGAGCATAACACCCTGGAATCGCGCAACAACACGATCGAAGGGGCACACACCTGCATCGCCGAGGTGCTCAAGCCCGCGGGCTACACCACCGCACGCATCGGCAAGTGGCACCTGGGCCCGGACACCCAGGGCTTCGACCTGAGCACCTGCAACGGCAATAACGGCCCCGGCAGCAAGCATTACGGCAGCATCACCGTGGCGCGGACCATGACCGATCGCGCCGTGAAATTCATCGACGAGAACAAGGACAAACCTTTCTTCCTCTACGTCGCGCACTGGGACGTGCACGGCCCGCACCGCGCGCTCAAGGAGGAGGTGGACAAGTACAAGAAGAAATCTCAGGGCTGGGACAATGCGACCAACGAAAAGCCCAACCCCGTCTACGCCGCCATGATCACGGCGGTGGACGAGAGCGTCGGGCGCATCCGCGGCAAGCTCAAGGAGATCGGACTCGATAAGAATACGATTTTCATATTCTCATCGGACAACGGCGGCACCCCGGTGACGACCATGGAACCCTTGCGCGGCGCCAAGGGCGCGCTCTTCGAAGGCGGCATCCGCGTCTCCACCTGCGTCACCTGGCCCGGGGTCATCAAGCCCGGCTCCAGCTGCGACACGCCGCTGACCAGCGTGGATCTCCTCCCCACCTTCGCCGAGATCGCCGGCGCCCAGCTGCCAAAAAACCAGCCGGTGGACGGCCGTTCCTTTCTGCCCCTGCTCAAAGGTAAGAAAGCGCTGGATGAGCGCGCCATCTTCTGGCACTACCCGCTTTACCTGACAGGCAACGGCGCCGGCAAGGTCAAGCCGGTCCACGGCACGACCGAGCCCTACTGGCGCGCCGTACCCGCCACCGTCATGCGCAAGGGCGACTGGAAGATCTTCTACTTCTACGAAGACAAGAGCGTCGAGCTCTATGATGTGAAAAATGATATCAGCGAGAAAAAGAACCTCACCACCGAGCAGGCCGAGCGCACAGCGACAATGAAGAAGGAATTATTAACCTGGGTCAAAAACACCAAGGCGCCGACCCCGGACAAGCTCAATCCCAAGTTCGGCAGAACAGGCGAGCCGGCACCGATAGGCAAGGGGCAAAAAGCACCTTGAGATTCTCAACGCGCAGATGGCTGTGGGTGACCCTAAGAAGCACCCCGCTGGAACCAGCCCGGCGTTTCCAAGGCCGGGAAAACGCAGTAGAATCCCCCTGTCTTTCAAAGAAACGGCAGAATCGGCCGAAGGTGCGGATGTGAATGCGAAGGATAAGTATGAATGGACTCCTTTGCATAATGCGGCTACTCAAGGTCACAAGAAAATCACCGAACTGCTGATTGCCAAGGGTGCGGATGTGAATGCAAAATCTGATTTTGGAACACCGCTAGATTATGCCATCAAAGGTGATAAAACCGAAACCGCCGACCTCCTCCGCAAACATGGCGGCAAGACGGCTAAAGAATTGAAAGCTGAAGGGAAATAGCCCAAACCGTCTCTTGGGCAACAGTTAAAACACCTTGAGAACCTGCATTGTGACTGTTTCAAATCCCTCTTTTTAAAACCATGAAAAATATCATGAAAAGAATAGTGAAGTGTTGTTGTGAACAAACCACCATCGAAGTTGATGGTGATCCCGAATTCTATGGCTTGTGTCATTGCGATAACTGCAAGCGCAGAACAGGTAGTGCATTTGGAGTATCTGCTTATTTGGAAACGATCAAATTATTGCAAAGACTGGAGAAACTTACGTTTACGAAAAAACAAATTGGTTAGGAGACCAAAAAAGATATTTTTGTAAGAACTGTGGGACGACTCTTTTTTGGACTTTGTCTGAAATGGCAAATAAGACTGGAGTAGCTGGCGGCTGTTTTACTGATAATCCATTGCTAGAACCAAAATGGACAATTTCACAAGGAGACCATGTTCACCCTTGGGTTAAATTGCCTGATCATTGGGATAGAACGGTTAAGTCACCAAGTGGTGACACAATATATTGAAAGACTAAACCAACCCACTCCACCACTTGAACGCCGCAGGGTTGTTATTATGAGGCAATAGTTAAACCATCACTTTTTTTGACCGCTTGACTGTGAACTGGCATTGGCTTACTCCATAACATTGAGCAAATAATCAACCCGTCCAGACTAACGAAACTTTGGCCCAGTTTGGATAACTCGATCACCCGGTACTGCAACCTACAGGTCGAGTGCGCAACTTGATCCTTGTTTTTGACCCCGAGGCTCAAAAGCCGGTGAGGTTGCGGTTGCATTCCTTGTCGTGCGGATAGCGCTTTGCCTCGATGGCGTAGTAGGCCTTGAGTAGATCCACTTCGAGGCCGATTTCGTCGCGGATTTTTTGCACCGGCCACTCGATGTATTTTTTGTAGTCGACTTTGGCCAGAGACTGGCAGTCGGAGATGAAGCTTAGTCTTACAGCGTCCTTGAATACATCCAGATCCTGATCGGTAAACTGGTAGTTCTTTGGGTAGATGTATTTGGTGAGAAAACCGAATAGGCGCTCTTCGGTTGTGGTGACTCGATTGCTGCTGCCCATGGTGAAGCCGAGCACGAACGCCTCGTCTTTGATCATTACTCCGCGTCCGAGCAGGATATGGATGTAGTCGTGCGTATCGAGGTTGGTCGCGCCATGGAAGATGTCGATGCCCGGCAGGTCGTACTTGGGGTTTTCAACAAGTTGAATGATTAGTGGTACGTCCTCCTGCTCGAGGCCGAACTCATCGAGTTGGGAATGCGCCTGCTGGAGTGTGAGGTCCGTGGTCGATAGAGGGACAAACCAGTTTTCAACTTTTTCGTCTGTCGTCATAAGCCTGTGCTCTGGCGCGGAGCTTAGTGGATTGTTCGTGGAAACGAAAGGTCAAAGCCCCGCAGCGGGGCGGCAAGACAGCTAAAGAATTGAAAGCTGAAGGGAAATAGACCAGCCTACCTCTGCGGCAGCAGTTAAAACGGCTTGAAAACTGTTCTCAACGGGTTGAAGGTTAGCTCACCATGAAATCAAAACGAGGGAATAGTAATTTTATTTAATCCATCTGAAGATCTGGACCGACAATCTCAACAACCGAGATACTGTTGTAGTGGATGGTAAACCATACACATCGAACCAAGCCACCATATGGCGATGGCGTAAACATTATCAACACGACTTCGCAGCTCGCATGGACTGGTGTGTGGCTGCTAAATTCAACCAAGTGAACCACAACCCGGTTGCTATACTGAATGGCGATCGCTCAAAGCAAATCGTCAAAATCACCACGAAGTCCCGTGACAACATTAAACTTACTGCGGTCGGAAGCAGCGATCCAGACGACAACAAGATTAGCAGCAGCTGGATGATCTACAGGGAAGCCAGTACATCCTCAAACGGCGTAAAACTTACCCAACTCCACAGTCTGGAAACCATATTGACACTCCCGCAATTCGTTGGTGGTTCTTCTAAAAACAGAACCATCCACGTCATTCTTACCATTGAGGACAACGGCACTCCCAGTCTGACCGCATATCGTCGAGCAATCATCACTGTCCAACCTTGAATTAGATGGTTTTCTATGGAGAGTTTTCCGTGCTGCCCCAGGCCTCGAACAGTTTCTGCCGCTCGCCGGTCGTCAGCGACTGGCACTCGCCGGTTGTGCCGCCGACGAAGACACCGCGAACGCCCAGCTTGGCCAAGTGCCCGGCCTGCGCCGGCACTTGTTCGTAGTTCACCGAGAAGTCATCATTCATCGGCGTGTGCGCGACGGCGATTAATCCATCAAGTTTCATTCCGTTGATGCCAGAAACTGGGTCTGCCTTTGGCAACCGTTGGACTGACTTCGGCTATAGCAAGACCACAGTCTCCCCCGGCCTTGCAAGCTTTTTTCTGCACCCTGCCATCCAGCGAAACCCGGCGTTGAAGAACCAAAACAGGCTTAAAAAAGCGACCGCCGGGCTGTTTTTGAGGCGCAAAAACTGCGCTTGGCCAAGCGATTCCTTCACACAAAATCCCGGTTCAGCAAACCGTAATTTCATTGTTCATAATTATAATTGCCAAGTCACAGGAACGGTGCTAGTTTTGCTGAAAGCAGTTGTTATTTGTAAAAATGAAAGCAAAAAAATCAATCGCAGCAAGCTTGGCGCTTGGCTTGGCAGCCGTCGCGGCGCCGGCGCAGACCCAGTTGTTTTCCGACCTGGTCGGGCCGGGTTCGGTGGGCTCGGTGAAGGCTGGAGGCGCGTTGCAGGTGCCGTTCATTATCTGGGGCGGCGACATGGCGACGTTTTACGCCAATGGCGGTCTCAAGACCAAGTCGGGCACTATTTTTCAGAAACAGGGACTCAATCTGAACCTGACGCCGGGCGATGACTTCATCCAGCAGGTGCGCGATTACCGCGCCGGCAAGTCGCCGTTCCTGCGCGGCACCTTCCGCATGATGGGGCAGGCGTCGGAGGTGATCGGTTCCGACCCGCGCACCAAGGGGGTGGTGATCCTGCAGATGACCTGGTCGGCCGGTGACCACATGATCGCCCGCGAAGGCATCAAGCGGGTGACCGATCTCAAGGGCAAGACCGTGGCGGTGCAGCAGGGCGGGCCGCACATCGGCATGCTCGACGACGTGCTCAAGGCGGCGCAGCTGGGCTGGGACGACATCACGGTAAAATTTTTCGACGCACTCACCGGGTCGGGTTCGCCGGTGGAGGCGTTCCGTAATGACTCAAGCATCTCCGCCTGTTTTGCGGTGACGCCGGACATGTTCGGCCTTTGCACCGACTTGAACAGCGTCGGCACCGGGGCGGAGGGGACGGTGAAGGGCGCGCACGTGCTGGTGTCCACGGCGGAGTTGTCGCGCTCGATCGCCGACGTTTATGTTTGCCGAAAAGATTTTTACGATGCCAACCGGCAGCTGGTGCGGAAGTTTGTCGCCGGGTATTTGAAGGCGTCGGAAGAGTTGGTGGACAAGCGCGCCGCGCACGATGCCGGCACGCGGGACCAGAGCTACATCAACCTGCTCAACCAGACGGTGCAGATTTACACCGAGGAAGTCATCCCGAACGCCGACGAGGCGCACGGCCTGCTGCTCGACTGCACCTTCGCCGGCTATCCGGGCAACGTGAGTTTCTTCGAGAAACAGGGCAACCTGCACGGCTTCGAGGCGTTCCAAAAAGCGTCGCTTGAGCTGGCCACCAGCCGGGGGTACGCGAAGCAAAAAATGGGGCTGTTTGCCTCCGGCTTGAACTACAAGTCGGATGAATTCCTCAAGTACTTGAACAAGACCGAAATGGTGCGGGGCGAGCGGTTCCGAGCCGAGGCGGTGCTGTCGGAGATCGAGGAACTCAGCTCCGGCGGGTTGCTCGATGACCGGACCATCCTGTCGTTCACCATCAATTTCGAGCCCAACCAGACGGAGTTCAGCGCGGTACAGTACGCGGCCGAGTTCATCCGGGTGATCGAGATGGCGGACAAGTTCGGCAACGCCGTGGTCGCCATCCGGGGCCATGCGGATCCGACCAAGACACTCATCGACCTGATCAAAGCCGGTAACGCCAAGGGCACGATGAAGCGCAGCGGCACCCGGGGCAACTACCGCTACTCGCTCAACGGCAGGGCGCTTGACCTGAACGACACCAGCCGGCTGGTTGATGCCATCGAGGCCGGCGACTTCGACGGGGTGGAGGATTACAACCCGCGCCGCACCATGCAGGCCGCGCTCAACCTTTCGCGCAAGCGGGCTGAGGCGGTAAAAAAATCGGTCGTGGATTACGCCAAGGGCGAGGGGCTCGGGCTCGACTTGTCGCAAATGCAGCCGCAGGGCGTCGGGATCGCCGAGCCGTTCATCGCCAAGCCGAGCTCCGTGGCTGAGGCGGGGCAGAACATGCGGGTGGAGTTCCGGTTGATCCGCGTCTCAGCCGAGGTGACGCAGGAATCGGACTTTGACTTTTGACGCGTAATGAAGGCCACACAATGAAACAAAACTTCAACCGTTTGAGCGCTTGGCTGGGTGCGGTGCTGGCCGCCACTTGGGCCATGCCGTTTGGCCAAGCCCAAGTACAGGTGACCGACAACGTCGTGGTGGTGGTGGATGCCTCCGGCTCGATGGGCGCGCGCATGGGCGGCTCGACCCGCATGTCCGTGGCCAAGGACGCGCTCAAGCAGGTGCTTGAACAAATCCCGGACACGACCCATGTCGGCATCCTGGTGTTCCCACGGGGCAACTGGGTTTACCCGCTTGGCCCGCGCAAGGAGAGCATGCTGGCCGGGGCGATCGATAGCATCCAGTCCGGAGGCGCGACGCCGCTGGGGGATTACATGAAACGGGGCGCCGACGCGTTGCTGAAGGCGCGCAGGAAACAGTTTGGCTACGGCACCTACCGCCTGCTCGTCGTGACAGACGGCGAAGCCAACGACCGGGAAAAGGTCGAGGCCTTCACGCCGGACATTATCTCGCGCGGCATCACCATTGATTGCATCGGGGTGGAGATGGCATCGCGCCACACCCTGGCCACGAAGGTGCATTCCTATCGCAATGCCAACGATCCCGAGTCGCTCAGGCAGGCGATCTCGGAGGTGTTCGCCGAGGTGGCCTCGGGGGATGCCGGGCCCGGTGGGGAGAATGCGTTTGAGCTGATCGCCGACCTGCCGGAAGCCACCGCCTCGGCCATGCTCAAGTCGCTCTCCACCTCGGGAAACCAGCCGATCGGCGAAGCGCCGGTCATGCGTTCCGTGGAATCGCCATTGCCCCAGCCCACGCCTTCCCAGCCCGGCGGGCCGACGAGTGCGCCACCCGACGGGGGTGTGTTTGAAACCGTTCTGGGGATGCTCTGCATGGCTCTTTGCGTGTTGGGAGTTCCCGGCTTGGTCATTTACGCCATCGTCAAGCGCAGCAAGAAATAATGTCAGAGGGAAACGGTTCCAAGGGGTGCATTGTCGCCATCGTGTGGCTGGTCTTGCTGGCCATCCTCGGCGGGGCGGTTTGGTTTTTATACACGAAACCAAAGTCCGAGCAACTCAACCAGGCCACCGGTTCTTCCAGCCAATACACCCACGAACTGTCCGTCGCCGCCGATCTGTTCTCCGGTTACGCCGTGCTGCGCTCCGCGCAAATGCGCGACAACCTGAAGTCAGAAGGCATCCGGCTGACGACGGTGGACGACGGTGCCGACTACGGCGCCCGGCTCGAGGCGCTGGAGGATGGCGACGTGCAAATGGCGGTTTACACGATCGACTCCCTGCTGATGGCCGGGGCCAAGGCCGGCGGTTTCCCGGCGTCGATCGTGATGGTGATCGACGAAACCAAGGGCGCGGACGCGGTGCTGGCCTACAAGAGTGCCGTCGCCTCGCTGCAGGATCTGGATGATCCCAGCGCCCGCTTCGTGCTGACGCCCAACTCGCCGAGCGAGTTTTTGGCCCGCGTCGTCAAGTCGCACTTCAAGCTGCCCAACCTTTCCGGCGACTGGATGATCGAGGCCGACGGCGCCGCCGATGTGCTCCAAAAAATGAAGGACGCCGATCGCTCCGACAAGACGGCATACGTGCTGTGGGAGCCGCAGGTGTCCCAAGCCAAGAAGTTGTCCGGCGTCGAGGTGATCCTGGACAGTTCCAAGATCAAGGGCCTGATTGTCGACGTGCTCGTGGCACGCCGCGAGTACCTGCGTGATCACCCCGACAAAGTCCGCGCCGTCGTTGAGGCGTACTCGCGGGCCGCGCACCATTACCGGAGCCAGCCGGGCGGCTTGGCCAAGCTCGTCAAGTCGGACGACCCGAACCTGTCCGACGCCGAGGCCAAGAGTCTTGTGGCTGGCATCCAGTGGAAAAACACGCTCGAGAATTACGCCCACTTTGGACTCGTCCGGGGTGCATCGGCGGGAGATTTGCTCAGCCTCGAGGACATGATCGCCAACGTCACCGATGTCCTCATCAAGACCGGCGCTCTCGAGAGCGATCCGCTCGGTGGCCGGCACTCCTCGCTCTACTTCGACCAGATCCTGACGGACATGAAGGCCGACAATTTCCACCCGTCCAACCGGATGAATCTCATCGAGGGGCTTGGCCAGGGGACGGGCGACCTGCAGGGCGTGCGCACCAATACCCACCTCGGGGCACTCAGCGATGACCAGTGGAAAACGCTCCAGTCGGTCGGCGACCTCGACGTGCCGTCGATCGGTTTCCGGCGTGGCTCGGCCGCCATCTCGCTCTCCGGCGAGCATGAGTTGAAACGGCTCAAGAAGATGCTGGACAGTTTCCCGAGCTTCTACCTCCGCGTCGTTGGCCAGGCGCGCGCCGTGGGCGATCCCGAGGCCAACCGCCGCCTGGCCCGGTCACGCGCCGAGTCGGTCGTCAGTTTCCTCAAGGGCGAGGGGGTCAACACGGATCGAGTCCGCACCGAGGCCGCCCCGGCCGCCTCCCGCTCCGGCTCGGCCCAGAGCGTTCGTTTTGAGCTGGGCCAGGTGCCGTATTGAATGGCGTCCCTTGGCCAGGCGCTTGGCCAAGCGCAGCGTTGACGCCCCAGCCATTTCTGCCGACCTTTTCCTGTTCCCTCAGCGGGGCAGTACATTGCGGTGAGCGACAACAAAAACATGGCCAAGCGCGTGATGGCGGACATCGTCAGCAGTCCACTCGTGCTGATGCCGTTCATGGTTGGCTCGATGGCGTTTGCGTCGCTCTTCGCGCTGGGCCTGAAAGGCTCAGCGGCGGTGGGTGCGGTGCTCATCGGCCTCGTCGGCACGCTCGCCTCGGCCGGCACGTTTTTGACAAAGTTCATCCTCGGCAGGGACGACCGCATCCGGAAACTCGTCGAGGCATCACGCAGCAAGGCCAAGCGCGACAAGCGGAAGGCGCTCGACCATTTTCACCACCGCCTGACGATGGACGGCGACGAACGCACCGAGACCGCGATGCAGGATCTTCGGTCCCTGCGGCAGGCGTTCCGGCAACTCGACAAGATCGCCCCCGACCTGAACCGGGCGATGATCGAGGACATCCAGCAGCGCTCGGAGGAACTGTTTCAGCAGTGCATGAGTTCACTCGAGAAAACGCTGCAACTGTGGAAGACCGCCGACAGCCTGGCCTCCGAGATGGCCCGCAAACCGATCCTCGAGCAGCGCGAAAAACTGGTGGGCGAGGTGGTCCAGACCGTCGAGCACATGAGCCGGACCCTGGCCTCCGTGCAGGGCATCACCAGCCGGAGCGACGGAGACGCCCGTTTGCAGCGTCTGCGGGGCGAATTGGACCAAAGCCTGGAGGTGGCGAAAAAGGTTGAACAACGAATCGATTCACTGTTGACTGGCGGTCGAGTACAAAATTTATCTGAAATCAATAAGCCCAAATAAAACGTTATGTTCGGAGCAATAGGTAGATGGTTCAAGGCTGTCTGGTACAAGTTAACCGGGGCGATGGATCAGGCTCGTCGTGGATTGGACACCGATCCTCACGTGATGCGGGCCAAGTTTGATGAAATCATCAAGGGTAAAGTCAACCAGATCCACACCTACAAGCAGGCCGTGGCCACGCTCATCGCCCAGCAGGAGAAGAAGATGGCCAAGGTCAAGTCTTTGACCAATGAGGTGCAGAAACTGGAGAACCTCAAGGCCGGGGCTCTTGCCATGGCCAAGCAGGCAGTGGCCAAGCTCCAGGGCGAGGGCAAAACCAATGAGGTAGTCCACGCCGACCCCAACTACAAGAAATGCCTCACTGCCTACAACGATTTCGCCGCCACGCTGACCGAGAAGCAGGATCACATCAAGGATCTCGAGGGTGATATTGGCGAGTACGACGGCAGCATCGCCAACCACAAGATCAACCTGCAACAGTTGCAGCGCGACATCGAGAAACTCAAAAGCGAGGCGGCTGACGCCGTGGCCGACGTGATCACATCCAAGGAGGAAACAGAACTGGCCGACATGATCAACGGCATTTCCAAGGATGGCATGGCCAAGGAACTGCAGAACCTGCGTGATCTGCGGCATGAGGTGCGGGCCGAGGCGCGGATTTCCCGGGAGATGGCGGGGACTGACACCAAGGTGCAGGAGGCGGAGTTCCTCGAGTACGCCCGGAGCAACACGGCCACCGATGAGTTCGACGCATTACTGGGCATGGCCGAGGGAACAGAAGGCGCGGAAACCGCGGCAAGCGAGCCGGAACGACTCGAAAAAACAAGCAGCGACAGCATCCTGCCGGAATAGAATTCAACAGGCTCCCAAGTTGGGGGCCTTTTTTGGGTGCACGATGGTTATTTAATAAACAATGAAAAATATAAACAAAAAAACTAGCTGGGCGGTCACCTTGGGTTGCGCCGCGTTAATCACCCTGAACGGTTGTGGCAAGCAGGAATCAACCTCCTCCGAGGCCGGCGACGCAAAAACAGTTCCAAGCTTTTCGCTGGCCTGGAGCGAGTATCCCTCTTGGAGTGTGTTCGGCGTCGCCGACGTGACAGGCATCATCAACGGCAAGAAGGGAGAGCTTGGCCCGGTGGAGGAAAAATGGGGAGTCGACATCGAATTGAAGGAGGCCGAGTACGATCCATGTCTTGCCATGTATGGTGCCGGCCAATGCGATGCGGTTTGCATCACCAACATCGACATATTAAGCCCGGCAACCGGTCGACCAGGCGTGATGGTGCTGCCCACCTCGACCAGTGATGGTGCTGATGCCTGTTTGGTCACTGATGACATCAAGTCGGTTGAGGATCTGAAGGGCAAAAAGGTTTACGGGCTGGAGAAGTCCGTATCGGAGTACTGTTTTGTCCGGAATCTGGAGTTGCTTGGCCAGAAGGAAGGGGACTACGAATTTGCGAACATGGATCCCGGGGCGGCTGCGCTTGCCATGCAGCAAAAGCAGGCGACACATCAGGCGATCGTTGTCTGGAATCCATTCGTGATGGAAACGCTGGGTAAACGCAAAGATGTTCGTGTCCTGTTTGATTCAACCAAGATTCCAAACGAGATCATCGATTCTGTGGTGGTGGCCAAGGCGAGTTTGGAGAAGGAAGGCGGCGAGGCGTTTGCCTGTGCCGTGATCGAGGCATACTACGAGGTTAACAAGGCATTGGCCGACTCCGCCAAGCGTAACGAAACGCTAATCGCCATCGGCGAAAAGTTCTCGAACCTAGGCTTGGAACAGATGGAGAAGGTGGTGGAGCAAACCCAGTTCTACGGCACTCCGGACGAGGGCCTGGCCGTCCTGACCGGGACTGAGCTGCCGAAGATCATGGACACGGTGGTGTCGTTTTGTGTGGCCCATGGTATTGTGGACAAGGCGCCTTCCATTGGTTACGGCGATGCAGCAAAAGCCGCGGATGCTGCGGTCCGCTTTGATCCGACATTTATTGAAAAGGTTAAACAGAGGTCGGCCAAATAACGCGTTTGCGATTAGTTGTACCCGCCGGTAGATGATTCGCCGTCCCATAACGCGGTCTTGGGCGGTCGTTCTGGGGTGCCTGTCGGTGCTGCTTCTTTTGGCGGGGTACACCTGGGTTTCGCACCGGCAACATCAGGTCAACTCGGACGACACAACGATTCCCAATTGGAGTCAGTTGTACGAGGGCGTGAAAAAGTTTACCCAGCCGGACCGAAAAGAGGAGCGGTGGATCGTGGAGGACTCGATCGCGACCGGGCGCCGGTTATTTTTCGGGCTTGGCTTGGGTGTTGTTTTCGGGTTTGCGATTGGGATGATGATGGGATGCATCACTCCGATTGAGGCATTTTTACAGCCTCCCATTTTGCTTTTGGCCAAGGTGCCGCAAACGGCAGCACTTGCGGTGTATTTTGTTTTCTTCGGAACCGGGATGGAGATGTACGTCGCCATGATTGCGTTTGGCATCATTCCCGCCTTGGCAGTGACGGTTCATTTGGCAATCAAGGATCTGCCCTCGGAGATGCTCGACAAGGCGTACACGCTGGGTGCGTCCCACTTCGAGGTGGCAGCGGAAGTGGTCCTGAAACAGATCCTACCCAAGTTCATCGACGCGGTGCGCCTGGCCATCGGGCCGGCGATCGTGTTTCTCATCGCTGCCGAGATGGTGGTGGGCGACGTCGGTTTCGGTTACCGGATTCGCCTGCAATTCAAGCTCACCAACATGAACGTGGTTTACCCGTACCTTGTAATGTTGGCGTTCTTCGGCTTTGCACTCGACTACGGGCTGCGGTTTTTGCAGGCCAAGCTTTGCCCATGGTACCAGCGTGATTCAAAATGACCTTGTCCGACCAGAACAACTTCGGGCTTCAATGCCAGGGCGTGAGCCATTGGTTTGGTGAAACCAAGGTGTTGTTCGACCTGAACCTGAATGTGCATGCCGGGCAGTTTGTGGCGTTGATCGGGCCGAGCGGCTGTGGCAAGTCAACACTACTCCGGGCCATCCTCGGCACCCACCCGCCACACAGGGGAAAAATCCTCACCCTGCAAAACGGGCGCTTGGCCAATGCCGACCGGCCGGGACGCGACCGCGGCATCGTTTATCAGAAATATTCGCTCTATCCGTTTTTAACCGCGCTGGACAACGTCGCGCTTGGCCTGAAATTCGACCAGACCACCACGGCATTCCGCTGGCTCAACTGGGCGGGATGGGGAAAGAAACGCCGTGAGTTCCGCGACCGGGCTGCAGCGTTCCTCGACAAGGTCGGGCTTGGCCAGGCGATGCATCTGTACCCGAGCCAGATGTCCGGCGGCATGCAGCAGCGGGTGGCAATTGCCCAGGCGCTGATCATGGAGCCGCAGATCATCCTGCTCGACGAGCCGTTCGGCGCGCTCGACGAGGCGACGCGGGAGGAGTTGCAGGAGATGCTTCTACAGTTTTACGAGGAGAACAAGGAGGCCATGGCCGAAGGCAAAAAGCCGCCGTACACGCTGATCATTGTGACCCATGAACTCAACGAGGCCATCCGCGTGGGTGACCGGCTGGTGGGCCTCTCACAATATTGGGACTGGAAGGCCGATGGCCATGACCGCTGTCCCGGGGCCACCGTGGTTTATGACAAACCAGCCCCGGTCTTTCGGGCTGATGAGCGGCCCGACTACGAATTGTTTGCGGACATCCGGCGGGAAATACGGCAGGTCGTCTACAACCCCGAGGGGTTGCAACGGCGCGACGAACACGTTAATTTGAATCCAACCAGTTAATCACAAAACCAACATGGCAAGCGGCAACAACTTCCTTCGCACGGCCGGCCGGATTCTCAACGCCGGCCAGTCACGGGCGCTGATCCTCACCGGCAACATTCATGACATCTTCCACATGAAAAAGAGCCGGGCGGACGACTACTCGTCACTGGTCGAGTACCTCACCGGCAACTGGAATCTCTCGAGCCTCATCCTGATCGTGTACGAGTTGAACGGCCCCATTCGCTTCCTGCGCGAGAAGGATGCCGGGCAGGTGCGCAAGGCATGGATCGAGTGGCGGCTGGGGATGAATCCCGACCAGTTGGCCATCAACCGCATGACCGCCTCCGAGGAGGTGCAGTCACAGGTCGATTCCGTCACCAGCGCCTACGATGACTCGATGCATAAAGCCGTCAGCAACCCGACGCTGGCGCTGGAGTTGATGCGCCAAATGTGCCTCTGCTCCCGCACGAAGCTGGGGGGTTCCCCCTGTCTCAAGGAGGATTTGTTGATCCTCGTCGAGGGGGCCGACATGCTGCTGCCGGACGCGCCGATCACGAGCCTCAACGACATGGATCGCCAGCGCGTAAGCATCTGTCACGACTGGTTTTGTGACCTGGGATTTGTCAACGGCGGCGACTCGGTGGTGATGATTGCCGAGTCGCGGTCGCAGCTGAACCAGCGCATTGCCCGCCTGCCGCAACTGATCGAGGTCGAGGTGCCGTCGCCCGACCTTGAGACGCGCAAACATTTCATCTCATGGTTCGCGCGCAACGACAGCCAGGACCGCAAGCTCCAGCTCTGGGGCACACAGGCCGAGCTGGCCGAGTTGACCGCCGGCCTGTCGTTGCACGCATTGATGCAGCTGCTCAAGGGCGTGCGCCACGGCCGGGCCAAGCTCTCACAGGAGGTAGTCGTTGCAAAAGTAGAGGGCTTCATCAAGAGCCAGCTGGGTGAGGAGGTGGTCGAGTTCAAAAAACCGGGCCACAGCCTGAACGATGTGATCGGCTTCAAGCGATTAAAGACCTTCCTGAAAAAGGAAGTCATCCCGCGGTTCGGAATGGACAGCGGTGAGGCGCTGCCGGGCGCGGCGATCAGCGGGCCGATTGGTGCCGGCAAGACATTCATCTTCGAGGCAGTGGCGGCGGAACTCGACATGGTCGTGCTCGTCATCAAGAACATCCGCAGCAAGTACTACGGCGAGACGGATGTCATCTTCGAGCGGTTGCGCCGTGTGCTGATGGCGTTGTCACGCGTGTTGATTTTCATCGACGAAGCCGACACGCAACTTGGCGGTGTCGGCCCGGACACGCACGCGACGGAGCGGCGCTTGACCGGCAAGATCCAGTCGATGATGTCCGACCCGCTCTTGCGCGGCAAGGTGGTGTGGCTGCTGGTGACGGCGCGCATCCATCTGCTCTCGCCGGACATTCGCCGCCCGGGCCGGGTGGGGGACCTGATCATCCCGGTGCTCGATCCGGAAGGGAAGGATCGCGAGGCGTTTCTTGACTGGGTGGTGAGTCCTGTGATTGACAGGAAGCTGACTGGCGAGGATCGCGAGAAGTTCGCGGCTGCGACCGAGGGCTGGTCGGCGGCTGGGTTTGCGGCTCTGCGCTCGGAACTCAAGGCCAAGGCCAAGCTTGTCGGGAAAAAGGGCAAGCTGACGATGGACGAGGTGATGACATTGATCGAGGATCTGCTCCCACCGGCGATCGGCGAGACCCGCCGATACCAAACGTTACAGGCTCTGGTCAATTGCACGCGACGGAGCCTGATGCCCAATCCGGATGTGACCGACGAGGAGCGGGAAGCCTGGTCGCACGAGATTCGTCAGCTTGAGGCCAAGGGCATCCGGTAGCAGGTGAAGAGGTCTTACCTTCTGTTGTGACCTGCATCGGCAAACAGCCAGCATCGTCCTTGGCAAGCCGGTGGAGGACATATCCAAGGAAGACCGTCAAAACTGGCCAAGGCAGTAAATTTCGGACTGCTGTACGGCCAGTCAGCGAAGGGGTTGGTGCTGTTTCACCGCATCGAGTTTGCCCAATACTGCGGCCTCAATGAGAGACACATCGGGCGGTGGCGGCGGCGGGGCTTCACCGCATTCCACGAGGAGTGCGGCCGTTATGTACGCCGTGGAATGTCCGTGGCGGGGTGAACACAGTAACAAGGATCAGCGGTGGTCATCCACTGACTCCAGCACGGTGATCTGGAAACCCAAGGACAAGTTTCCCTCGTTCAGCTGTATGCACGCCCACTGCGAGGGCCGCAAACTGCAACAGGTGCTGGAGTTTGCCTAATCCCGTGGGATCAATATCGACGAATACTGCACCACGATACGGGTGTGGGTGCTGGGTCAATGTTCCAAGGATGACAACGGCAAGCAGGAGTTGAGGAATAACCTTTACACCTGCTGGGAACGCTTCCTTGGGTTGCCACCCGGCAATGACCAAGGCAAGTCCGACTGGAGTGGAATGGTTCTGACCGAGGACCAGTTGGCAAGGCGGCCAGGTGATCGGCGAAACCGACGACCGCGCCGGCGCGCCGGTTGGCCAAGCGTATTCGCCGGACGACTTGGCGGCTTCGTTCTTCCGGAACATTGGCATTGACCGGGATTATGGGGGATCATTCTGCTGAACTGGACGAAGCTGCCGGCGTGTTAAGGGAGGATTTGGGGAGCGATATCAACCCGAACAGTCCGAAGCAACTCAAGGAGGTATTGACTGAAAAGGGATTGGGATTAACCAACACAAGTGAACAAACCTTGAAGCAATCTGGACACCGTCTGGCCGGGTGTGTTCTAAATTACCGTTCGGCCAAGAAACAGATGGAACAAGCCAAGACGGCGTGTCGAAGTCGAACTCCGCCGGCCGCAGCCTAACAGTGACAAAATGCACGCCGGACTCGATCAACCGCGAACTGGCTCATCTGGGTGTTGTCCTGTTTGTTGTTGTTGAACGTCAAAGTGGTCAAGCCCTCGATGCCGGCTTTTTTGTCGGTGTGATTCAGCTTGATCTTGAGCGAGGGCCGGCAAGTGCTTTTCGAGCCGATGAAGCCCTTCTTGCGGAGGCCCACGTTGTGGGGAACGCCACGCCATCAATCGTCACGCTGGCCTCGACGTACGTGTAAGGGGAATCTACCTCTTCGAACTGCCGCTTGGGCTGCTGGACCCCGAAGAAATTGCGCGACTGCTATAAAGATGATGTTTGTAACCTGTTGGAAGATTGTGAATAAGTCCCAATGGACACTTTTTCATGAATGAACGTAGAATCACCTTCGTTTGGTTAGAATTGCCGCGGCTTGTTACCGAGGGGGTTTCTACTGTGATAGCTTGTATATAAAATTAAATAATTATTAAATCATGAATTCTTTGAGTTTGTCTGTGGGCTTGTCGTTCTTGCTGAACTGGCTGCCTGTAGTTGTTGTCTCTCAGTCCGACAGCCCGGATTCCAAGCCAAGCAAGGAAGGGGGGGGTGCCAAGCTCGATCCGCGGACGGATGAAGCTGGCGAGGAGAAGAGGAACATCCGCTTGCAGTTTGAGGGAGTGCCTTACATGGATGCACTCCAGCGCTTTTCACAAATGGCGGAAAAGCCGCTGATCACGGATGCTCCTCTTGATGGGACGCTGACCTTCTTCGACTCGGAGCCATACACCTATCAGGAGGCGATGGATATACTCAACGTGATCCTGTCGATGAAAGGCGTGGCATTGGTCGAGTCGGGCCGTTACCTGCAACTGACCCAGCTGGAGAACATACAGAAGATGCCATTGAAGGTTGTCCGGGGCTCGGACACCACGGGCGACTTTCGGCCCGGCCAGATTGTCACCGTTGTTTTGAGGCTGAAGCACCTTGACGCCGGCGAGGTCTCATCGGCTGCGGCCTCGCTGTTGTCCAACGCCGGTTCGGTGGCGCCCCTGTCGAGAGGGCAGGGGTTGATCATCACGGATCGGCTCGAGAGCATCCACCGCATCCAGCAACTGCTCGCTGAGATTGATGTGGCCTCGGCCGTCGAGCGGGACATGAAAACCTACGCGCTCAAGCACGCCTCGGGCGCGGTGGTCTCTGAGTTGATCAACAAGACGTTCGGCAAGTCCTCTGTTCCCAAGCAGGTCAAGTGGAATGAGAAAGCAAAAAAGTTTGATTCGTTCGATCCCGACCCCTCCTCATACATTTCATCCGTCTATGATGAGGCCTCCCGCACGCTCGTGCTCTTTGGCCCGGTTGAGACGTTGGAGCTGGCTGCAGAACTGATCGGAGAATTTGAAACCGGCGAAGGCAAAGCCGGCGAGGTGAAAATTTTTCATCCCACCAAGATGAACGCCGAGGAGTTGGCCTCGATGATTCGCGAGGGAGTTGACGGCGTTGCCCAAAAAGGCGAGACAGCAGCAGCGGCCAAGCTCAAGGCCCGCATCATCGTTGATGCCAAGCTCAACCGTGTCATCGCCTCGGCACCGGTGGCGGGCCAGCTTGAGATCATCGAGAACTTTGTGTTGCAGGTGGACGGAACCGGTGCCACCGGGGGGCAGCGCAAGCCCGTCACGACGGTGAGCATCACCCGCGTGTTTCGCATCAAGTCCCTCGACTTGGATGCCATCCGCCAAGCGGTCACCAACGCGACCAGCGACCAGTTGCCCGCCGGCGAGATGCGTTCGCGCCTGGCCATTTCTGTTGATACCTCGACTCGGAGCCTGATTGTCACCGGCTCACCGGGCGATGTCCAAACCGCTGAAGACATCGTGAGGCAGCTTGAGCAGGGGCGGGAACCGATTATTGCCCGCCAGACCCGCATCTTTGAGATGCGCGATAGTGAAGAGCTTGGCCGCGTCACGCCGTTGGTGGAGCAGCTCTACAAGGAACAGGTCGACGAGGCGGGAACCGGCCCGGCTGATGCGATCATCCTGCGGGACGAAAACACACACAGGCTGATTGTCCGCGCCAAGCCGGATCATCTCGGGCAGATTGAGAAGCTGATCTCTGAGCTCCGCCTAGCCAAGCCCTTGACCAAGCCGCGCACCACGGTGATGCTGCCCTTGGCCAACCGCAAGGTGGACCAAGTTTATCGCAACATCGAGTCGCTGGTGAACGACCGGATGGGGGAAACACCGTTCCGCGATCAGCCCAAGCCGCGCCTGATTGAGGACCGGGTGAACAACCGGGTGATTGTTACTGCCAACGTCGAGCAGCACGAGGTGGTTGCGCAGGTGGTGCAGTCGCTCGACGTGCTTCCGGACGCGCCGGAGCGCACGATGCGGTTTGTGGACCTCGATGGCACCGATGCCGCCAAGGTGACTCCGCTGATCTCGCGGCTTTTTGACAACGACAAGCCAAGCGCCGGACCTGCGCCGCAAGTCATCGAGGACACGGGAGGCGAGCGGTTGATCGTTCTGTCCACCGGGGAGCAGCACGGTCGCATCACGGCATTCCTCGAGAAATATCAATCCGCCCGCCCGGTCGTCGTGGCCCGGGAGATGCGCGTCATTAGTCTGCCACGCCGCGAGCCGGGCAAGTTCAACCAAGCGCTGCAGTCGATTCAAAAACTGATCGATCAGCAGATGCTGAATCCGGAATTCGCGAAACTGCCCAAGCCAATGATCCTGCCGGACGAGTCGGGCAGCCGCCTGGTCATGACCGCGACCAAGGAGCAGTTTGCGGTCATTGAGCAGATCGTGGCCACTGTCACCGCTGCACCCGAGCCGGTGGCGAGGCAAATGCGCGTGCTGCGATTGGAGGACCGCAACGCGGCGGAGATGCTCGAGTTGGCCAAGCGATTGTTCGACAAACAGATTTCGCCGGACGGCACCAAGCCGGAGATTTTCACGGACAAAGAGGGTACGCGACTGATCGTTGTCGGCACCGATGCGGAGTATCGGCAAGTCGAGAAGATGGTCTCGGACTACAGCTCCGGCCGGGAGGACTTGGGCCCGCATCAGGTGAAAATCGTCATCGTCCCGCTTGGCCAGGCGGACAGCGTCGTCCAGTCGGCCAGCCAACTTTATCAGGCGCAAATGCGCGACAACCCCGGTCGCTTGGCCACGCCCGCCATACTGATCGCCGACAGCGAAAACGACAGGATCATCATCAGCGGCCCGCAAAAGGAAGTTGCCCAAGTGGAGCAACTGGTCAACATGCTCGGTACGCCCAATGAGCCCACCGGTGGCCAACGGGTGACGCAAGTTGTCCGCCTCGGCGCGGCCAATGCCAAGGTGGTGTCCGGGTTGATCGAGAAAAGTTTCAACGCCGGCGTCACCCGCAACAAGCTCACCCTGCTGGTGGACGAGGCCAGCAACAGCCTTGTTCTCACCGGCCCGGAAAAATCCGTCGCGGCGGCGGGAGCCGTGATTCGTGAACTGGACACAGGCGACCGTCAAAAACCGGTCGAGCTGCGGATTCTCGAATTGCGCGCCGCACAAGTCGCCAAGGTGGCCCCGATTGTCACCCAGCTTTTCGAGACGCTGATGAAAGACCGGCACGGTGCGGGGTACACATCCAAGTCAAAAATCATCACCGACGAAGCCGGCAACCGGTTGATCATCACCGGCCAGCCGGAGGAAATCGACGAGATTGACAAACTGGTCAAGCAACTCGACTCGACCACGCGCCAGTCAGCCGGCAACCGGATTTTTCAAATCAAGGTAGCCGACGCGAAACGAATCGCCGATATCATCAACAAGACTTTTGTGACAATCGACTCGCGGGGCAACACCCGGCCAAGGCTCAACGTCGCGGCCGATGAGGCCAGCAACATCCTGATCGTCGCCGGGCCGCCGGAGGACATCCAGGCGGTGGGAATGATTGTGGAGCAACTTGACGTGGGGAATCCGTTCCAGCCGAAGGAATTGAAAGTCATCGAACTGCCGCACGCCGAAGGCGAGAAACTGGCGCAGTTGGCGGGCCGCGTTTGGGGGTTGCAAATGCGCGGCGTCGAGGGCAACGGCGACGTGACTTTCATCCACGAGCCAAGCGGCAAACGCCTGGTCATCGTTGCTCCCGCCACCCTGATGGATCGAGCCGGGCAGATCGTGAACGGCCTGCTCGTGTCTCCGGAGTCATCCAACAGGGAAGTCGTTGTGATCGAGTTGAAGCACGCGAAGTCGTCGCAAGTCGTCACCGTCCTGAGCAGTGCTTACGAGGCCAAGGTCGCCGGTTTGCCGGGCGTGCCTGCTTCGATTCTTGCCGGAGCGAACGACAAACAAATCGTGGTCATGGGCACCCCGGCGCAGATCGCTGAGATTCAGGGAATGGCCACCAAACTCGATACCGCTCCGAAGACAGTTGAGAAAGTGACCGAGTCGTTCAGTTTCTCCAGCGCAGAGCAAGTCACTGCCGCCAACAACATGATTCAAAACATATACGAGAAACGCCACGAGAAAACTTCGAGCGACCCGGCCGATGCCATTTTCCTGGCCGATGCTCCCAACCGCCGGATGGTCGTGGTGGCCAGCTCAGGGCACATCGAGGAGATCAGGGAATTAATCAAAACTTTCCAAGCCGGTATAGCCAAGCGCCCGGTACGGCAGAGCAAGTCTCTGGAGTTGGCGCACATCAAGGCGGCAGAGGCGATGACGGTGTTGAGCCAGGTTTTCAGCCGCGAACTGGCGTCGTCGGAGCCGGGCAGCAAACTTATTTTGACGCCGTCGGTGGATGGGGAGTCGCTGTTCATGGAGGCACCGGAGCGCTTGGCCAAGCGGGTCGAGTCGTTGCTGGCCCTCGTGGATCAACCCGGGGAAACCGTTGAGCGTTCGATCAAGCTGATCCAAGTGGGTGATGCTGATGAGGTGCAGCGGTTGACACCGATTGTGACGCAGCTTTACGCCGACCGGTACGAGGGCAACGCCGACGAACCGGCCGACGCGAAGATTGTGGCCGACCCGAATTCGGGCAACCTGATCGTGTCGGGCCGGACGACGCACTTGGAAATGATCGCCTCGCTCGTCGCCGAATTGCAGGTGACCGCGCCGCCGGTGAGGCAGAGCAAGTCTCTGGAGTTGGCGCACATCAAGGCGGCAGAGGCGATGACGGTGTTGAGCCAGGTTTTCAGCCGCGAACTGGCGTCGTCGGAGCCGGGCAGCAAACTTATTTTGACGCCGTCGGTGGATGGGGAGTCGCTGTTCATGGAGGCACCGGAGCGCTTGGCCAAGCGGGTCGAGTCGTTGCTGGCCCTCGTGGATCAACCCGGGGAAACCGTTGAGCGTTCG
>Ga0208879_1000683_pt1 | contig 34345 bp, 27 predicted proteins | sample Knorr_S15_td_Bot_FD_185605 | JGI IMG/M metagenome (GOLD analysis project Ga0208879, IMG submission 185605) | Marine microbial communities from Southern Atlantic Ocean transect - Knorr_S15_td_Bottom_ad_5009_LV_A (SPAdes) (version 2) | ecosystem: Environmental > Aquatic > Marine > Oceanic | place... | reverse complement strand
AATGTAGATATACCTTCATATGTACAGGGCAGAGTGCTTAGTGAAATACTAGAATAGCTCTTGTTTGGGGGCACTGTTGTATAAGGGGATAGATGGTTTAAAGAGTATTCCACAGCATTACGTTGTGGAGTACTTTTGTAAGAATGAGAATTTGTTTATAAAATCTCGCTTATAATACATTTTATGGCTATATATCTCTTTCTTTGTTTGTCTAAATAGGATATAATAACTGAATATTTCAAAAAGCATGATAGAGATTTTACAAAAGCTCAATAATATCAGCCTTGAGAATGATTGGGACAGAGAAAAAAGAAAAGGGATTTTGAAAGATTCCTTTTCTATTAGAGGGCTTTCTGGAAGACTTCCTTCGCAAATAGTCTTGGTAGATGATCTATGGCGTAGCGGTGGTACATTAAATGAATGTGCTTTAGTGCTCAAACGTAGTGGAGTAGAAAAAGTGTGGGGATTTACTTTAGCTAAGGTTGCCTAAATGTATATAATGAAAGGCATATGGGAAAGCTCTTGAGCTTTATTGTTAAAGCAAGCATCTATCTTACTGTATTTTTAGTTCCCTTGGTATGGAGTCCATGGACTTTTGAATCCTTTGAATTTCCAAAGCAGTATGTGCTGATATTTTTAGTACTGTTGGGTGGTTTAGCTTGGCTTATAAAAATGGTTCTGGTGGACCGAGAGATCCACCTTAAAAGAACTCCACTTGATGTCCCTATTTTTCTATTTGTTTTAATCGCAGTTCTTTCAAGTTTTTTTTCAGCTGATTTGTGGTCTTCTTTGTTTGGAAATTATGGCAGGTTCTCGGATGGACTTTTTGGCATACTTGCTGCTATAGGATTGTACGTTCTTATTATTAACAATGTTAAAAGACCTAGTTTTTTGGTGCGTCCTTTTCTTCTTTCCAGTGTGGTTGTTGTGACAATAGGATATCTTTCGTTGTTTGAAGTAATTGAGCAATTTTTCTTGCCTATATCTTTTTTCGGACCAATGCAAATAAGTCTCATAGCTGAAAGCTCAGGCGGGCTTTTAATATTTTTAGCTTTTCTTGTATCTTTTCTTGTTCTTCTTTCGCTGCGCTCTGAGATAAAGCAACTGCTACGAGCAGGAAATCTTGTTTTATTGTTTTTTGCCTTTGGTATTCTCTTAATTGGAGACATGAATGAGGCATGGATTGTGCTGATCTTTGGCTTGGTGCTGGCGCTTCTTTTTGGCTTCTTTCAGCGAAATGTAGGTGAGGAAGGAATAAAGTTAAGACGCCTGTGGCTTCCTGCAATTCTTTTGCTCTTGAGTGTTATTTCCTTTTTTTCTGCAACCTTTCCAGAAGGCTTTGTAAGGCAAGTCTCAAAAGAACCCAGGCTTTCCTACGAGGCATCTTTCAATATTGCTTCGCAATCGCTAAAAGAGAGTGGAAAGAATTTTCTTTTTGGGTCGGGTATCGGAACATTTGCCATTGATTTTTCTTTATACAAAGAAGCTAATTTCAATACCACTTCTCAATGGCAGACTCGTTTTGACAAAGCTGGCAGTCATCTTGTGGAATTATTAGCTACCACGGGTATTCTTGGACTTCTTTCCTATCTTGGCATCATCGTTTGGTTTTTATTTGCCTCTCTATTTTTCTTAAAAGGCAAAAAGAATTTTCTCTTTGTGTTTGGGGTGCTTGTACTGCTGCTCGCTCAACTTCTATACCATCAGATTGTGGTATTGCAAGTTATGTTCTGGCTGTTTCTTGCCTTGGCGGTGATTTCTTGGGAGCTTCCCAAGAAAGAATTTCGCTTCACTTTAAGGAAGTTTTTTGAATTTGATCTTCTATCAAAACTCATGCTCTTGATTGTTTTCTTTGGAGTTTTAAGTGCTTTCTTCTTTGGAGCAAGATTTTTTGTTGCTGATGCGTATTATCGTGCTTCCCAAAATGCCCTGAGCCCTAATTTTAAAGTAAGAATTGATAAGGCTTTACATGCCTCGACTCTCAATCCATGGCAAGTGGAGTATAAGGTTCTTCTTTCAACACTCTATTTAAAAAGAGCTTCAGAAGAATTAAAAAAACCAGAGAGTCTTCAAGATCAAGAACAAATTTTAAAAGATATACAAAGAGCTATTGCATATGCAAGAGGAGATCATTCTTTGAATCAGGAGATTACAGGTGCAATAGAATTGAGCCCCAACAAAGTTACTGCATGGGAAGCTTTGGGAGCTTTATATAGGGATATTCAATTTGTTGAAGGTGCTCTTGATCAGGGTATTGATTCATATGCAACTGCTATTGCTCTGGAACCTACAAGTGCGGTGTTGTATACTGAATTAGGTGAGTTGTACCTAATAAAAGAAGAGTTTAAAAAGGCACGAGAATCTTTTGAGCGCGCAATAGAGTTAAAGCGTGACTACAGTAAGCCTCAATTGCAGCTTGCGTTGCTTGAAGAGAAAGAGGGCGATACTATAAAAGCATTAGCTCGGTTTAAAGATATAAACTTGCGTTATCCTTTGAATGTGGAGGATATGTTCCAACTAGGTCGTCTCCTGTATAATACAGGTCAAGTAGATGAAGCAATCATACAATTTAAAAAAGTCTTGGAGATTGCCCCTAGCTACTCTAATGCACTCTTTGCTCTGGGAGCTGCCCTTGAAAGTCAGGGGAGGATCAAGGAGGCAATAGGAGAGTTTGAAAAGGTCTTAAAACTCAATCCTGATAACCCAGCTTTAAAAGAGCGCTTGCAGGAATTGCAAGATAGGGTAGAATGAATAAATCATTAATAAATTATTAACTAATTTCTTTACGTAACAATATATGATGCAGTCTAGCTCATTAATAGAGAAAGTATCAAAAGGTGCTCTGTACGCAACAGTATTCTTGTTGCCTTTATGGTTCTTGCCTCTTACGCAAAACGTTCTTTTATACCAAAAACAAGCTTTGTTGGTTTTGCTAGTATTTATTAGTTTAGTTGCTTGGTTAGCTACAGTAGTAAACCAAGGCAAGATTCGTCTTCGAATGTCGTTTTTGTATATCCCAGTTGGCTTGCTTGTGCTCGGAGTTGGTCTTTCCACTTTGTTTTCAAAGTTGGTTGCGGGCTCTTTCTGGGGTTGGCCTTTAAACTTGAGTGACAATTTTTTGACAATTGTAGTTTTTGCCCTCTTTTCTTTTCTGATATTTCAAGTCGCTGAAGACTCAAAACACCTCTTTCGTTTATTGCTGGCTTTGTTGATTTCTTCGGGTATTGCGGTCCTGTATACTATATTACAAGCCTACGAGCTATATCTTCTTCCGTTTGATTTTGTAAAGATTGCGACCTTTAATACTCTTGGAAACATGAAAGGAGTTGCAATTTTCTCAGCAGTACTCTTGCCTTTGGCCTTGGTCTTGGCTCTTGTTTCAAAAATGCTCTTGCGTTGGACTCTTTGGATTGTAGCAGCTGTGCTACTTGCGGCGCTTGTATTGCTGAATTTTCAAACAGCTTGGATTGTTCTAACAGCTGGCTTGCTGGTGCTTTTAGCTTTTGGCATGTGGAACATGAAAAAGAAAGGAGAGTTTGGTTGGGTTTCTTTCCCCATGGCCTTAATCATTGTGGCTGTGTTTTTTATGGTCTTTCAGGTCGCTTTGCCTGGTGCCCCAAGAACTATTCCAATTGAGGTTTCGCTGAGCCAAGGAGCAACCTGGAATATTGCGAAGTCCACGCTAGAGGAGCGAGCGCTTTTTGGAAGTGGGCCAGGAACTTTTGTTTTGCAGTATGCTCAATACCGACCAGCAGAATTGAATCAAACTGTGTTTTTTGGCACGAGATTTTCTTCAGGTGCTTCAGAGATTCTTAACTGGTTGGTTACAAAGGGAGCTGTTGGCTTACTCTTGCTCCTAGCATTGTTTGGAGCGATAAAAGTTATGGGAGTTAAAGCGTTGCTGCGATTTGATGGAGAAAACTTTACGTGGATGCTAGGTCTTGGGGTTTTTGCTTCTTTAGTTTCCCTTATTATCTCTACGTTTTTGTACCCTTCTTCTTTTATGCTGTGGTTTCTGTTCTGGACCCTATTTGGATCTCTTGCCTTTGTTTCAGCAAAAAAGGTTTCAATTTTCACTGTAACTAAATATCCATTTCTTGCCCTTGGTTCTTCCTTTGTCTTTTTGATTGTGCTTATCTTTGGTCTTGGACTTTTGTTTGTTGGAGGGCAAAAGTATGTAGCAGAAGCTCAATACTTACAAGGTGTAAGAGCATCCTTGCAAGGAGATTTGAATGGCGCTATTGGGAAAGTTCTATCGGCAGCAAACTTAAATCCATCAGTGGATGTATACTGGAGAGATCTTTCTCAGCTCTATTTAACGCGGGTAAATCAAATAGCAGCTAATCAAGAACTCACGCAAGAGGAACGACAGGAGCAGACGCAAGCTGCAGTATCAAATGGTATCGCAGCTGCCAGGGCCGCAACACAGGTAGCTCCAGCAAACGTTGCTAACTGGAATGTGCAGGGGTTTGTGTATAGAACTCTCATTGGTATTCGAGGAGCAGAGGCTTTAGCTCAGAAAGCCTATCTTAAGGCAGCAGAATTGGAGCCAACCTCTCCTTTTCCATGGACCGAATTGGCACGTTCCAAGGTTGTACAAGCCCAAGCCCTTGCTCTGCAAGATGCAGAGGAGACAAGAGCTCAAGTGTTAGAGGAGGCCTTGGAGCATCTCAATAAAGCCTTGGAGTTAAAGGATGATTATGCTCCTGCTCACTTTTTGACTGCTGTGGTATATGATCAGCAAGGAAGGTCAGACGAAGCTGTAACAAAGCTGGAGGAAACAAAACTTATTGCTTCACCAAATGATGTTGGTTTGGCTTTTCAACTAGGAGTTTTGTATTGGCAGCGAAGAGAGCTAGATAAGGCTCAATCTGAGTTGGAGCTTGCAATTCAGATTAATCCTAATTATTCCAACGCAAGATATATTTTAGGATTGGTGCATGATGCAAGAGGAGATGAAGCTGCAGCAAAGCTAGAATTTTTTGAAGTTGAAAGATTGAATCCAGAAAATGAAGAGATAAAGAGAATTTTGGCAAATCTTGAAAATGGACTTCCAGCTCTAGATGGTATTGATATTGCAGAGCCTCCAATTTCGCAAACTCCTCCTGAGATTCAGGAACAAGCAAGCCCTGAGGGGGATCAATAGTTCTTGTTGAAAACCTGGGGAAAAGCACCTTAAAGCAAGGATAGTTGATTTTGTGTTTTATTGCCCTGTTTGAGCTTAAAAAAGGAGAAATACTCTCTCTTTTAAAGATACATGTTGACATTTATAACAGTATCCTGTACACTATTTTTTAGTTGAATATTTTATAAGATTTTTGACCTTGGCTTCTTTTTTATATTAAGTTTATACTCGCAAGGCCTTTTTTTGAATTGAAAAGGGACCTTTGTTTTATATGTCAACTCCGCAATCTTCTTTTAAAAATTTTCAAAAAACCGGTGTTCAATTTCCTTTGCCTTACTTGCTTTCGGTTCCGCAAAATAGCTGGAACCGATTTTGGGCTGCTGATTTTAAAGAATTGCTTCAAGAAGTTTCTCCCATAAGAGATCATACGAAAAAAGAATTTGAGTTGTGGTTTTTGGACTTTAAGATAGGAAAGCCCAATCATACTTCAGATATTGAGGCAAAAGAAAATGACGATTCTTTTGAAGCTCCTTTACGAGTAAAGGTTCGTTTGGTTAATTTAAAAACAAAAGAGCAAAAAGAGCAAGAGATTTTCCTAGCTGATTTTCCTTTGATGACCGAACGAGGTACCTTTATTATCAACGGAGTAGAGCGAGTTGCTATTTCCCAGCTCATTCGCTCTCCCGGCGCATTCTTCACAGGGCAGAATGTTAGTGCAACAAGAAAGATTTTTGGAGCAAAGATTATTCCAAATAGAGGTGCTTGGTTAGAATTTGAGACTGAGAAATCAGGCTTTATTGGTGTTCGCATTGATAGAAAAAGAAAAGCTCCTGTTACAACGCTTCTTCGAGCTTTTGGCCTTGAAACCGAAGAGGCAATACGAGATGCGTTTAAAGATGTGGATACAGGAGAGGTAAGCCATATTACCGAGACCTTAAAGAAAGATGTTACGAATGGACAAGGTGAAGGTTTAATGGAAATCTATCGAAGGCTTCGTCCTGGTGATTATGTTACCCCAGAAACAGCAAAAGAACTTATTTGGAATATGTTCTTTAATTTTGAAAGATATGATTTTTCTCGAGTTGGAAGATGGAAAACACTTCAGCGCTTGCCAGCTTTAAAACCAAAAGACAAGAAAACAAAAGGGGCAAAAGAGGAAGAAATTAGTATCGAGGACCGTGTTTTAAAATTAGAAGATGTAATAGAAGTACTTCGTGAGATCATTCGTTTAAATAATACTCCCGGCGCACAGCCAGATCAGATTGATCACTTAGGAAATAGAAGGGTGAGAACGTTTGCTGAGTTTTTGCAAAATCGTTTGCGAGTTGGATTTATGAGAATGGAGCGGATTATAAAAGATAGGATGTCTACTTTGGATTCTGCTACCTTAACCCCAGCTCAATTGGTAAATCCAAGGCCGATTATGGCCATGATCAAGGAGTTTTTCACATCTTCTCAGATCACCCAGTTTATGGATAACGAAAATCCACTAGCAGAGCTGGAGCATAAAAGAAGAGTATCAGCTACTGGACCTGGTGGGTTAACGAGAGAGAGAGCTGGATTTGAAGTAAGAGATGTACAACCTTCACACTATGGAAGGATTTGCCCTATTCAAACGCCTGAGGGTCCTAATATTGGTTTGGTAGGGCACTTGGCAAGCTATGCTCGCATTAATTCTTATGGATTTTTGGAGACTCCATACTTTAAGGTTGAACAAGGAAAGGTAACTCAAGAATTACGCTATTTGAATGCTTTTGAAGAAGAACAAGAAGTTATATCCCACGCAGGAGTTCCTTTAGACAATGCAAAGAAAATAATTCCAGAAAAGGTAGAGGCCAGGGTAAAAGGTGAGGCTGGTATTGCACCAAGAAGTGATGTCACCTTTTTTGATGTTTCAGCAGAACAGTCAATTTCTATTGCCACAGCCTTAATTCCATTTTTAAGAAATGATGATGCAAACCGTGCTCTCATGGGTTCAAATATGCAGCGTCAAGCTGTTCCGTTGCTTAGACCTCAAAGTCCTTTGGTAGGAACGGGTCTTGAAGAGAAAGTAGCAAAGGATTCAGGGCTTGCCCTTATGGCAGAGGAGAATGGTGTTATTACTGAAGTTGATGCAAAGCATGTGACTTTAAAGCCGGAAAAAGGGCATGCTATAACCAAGGTGTTAAAAAACTTTGTAAGAACTAACCAATATACTTCTTTTCATCAGCGCCCTATTGTAAATGTTGGAGATAAAGTAAAGAAGGGAGAGGTTATTGCAGATGGAGGTGCTATTGATCAAGGGCGCTTGGCTCTTGGAACGAATCTATTGGTTGCGTTTGTTCCTTGGAGAGGAGGCAATTACGAGGATGCTATTATTCTTTCAGAGCGCCTTTTAAAAGATGATAGGTATACCTCAATTCATATTGAAGATTTTGTGGCGGATATTCGAGAGACCAAGCTAGGGCCTGAGATTACCACTTCAGATATTCCCAATGTTGGAGAAGAGAAATTACGAGACCTGGATGAAGAAGGAGTAATTCGTGTTGGAGCTGAAGTTGAACCTAATGATATTTTGGTAGGAAAAATTTCTCCTAAGGGAGAAGTTGACCTTACTGCAGAAGAGAGATTGCTGCGTGCTATTTTTGGAGAAAAGGCACGAGATGTGAAAGATAGTTCACTCCTTATGCCTCATGGAAAGCGAGGAAGAGTGGTATCGGTAAAAGTATTTGAGCGATCCTTGGGCCATAAACTGGAACCAGGGATTATAAAACGTATCCATGTTGAGATTGCGCAACTGCGTAAGATACAGCCTGGCGATAAGTTAGCTGGAAGACACGGGAATAAGGGAGTTATTTCTTTTGTATTGCCAGAAGAGGATATGCCTTTTATGGAAGATGGGACACCAGTAGATATTGTATTAAATCCTTTGGGAGTAGCATCTCGAATGAACATTGGTCAGATTTTGGAAACTCATCTTGGCTGGGCAGCAAAAAAAGGTGGGTATTATGCTATAACTCCTGGATTGGCAGGAGCTACCGAAGAGGATATTAAAGGGGCATTAAAAGAACAAGGGCTTCCGGAAGATGGAAAAATAACCTTGTTTGATGGGCGGGACGGAAAACCCTTTTCGCAAAAGATTACGGTAGGACAAATCTATATGATGAAATTAATCCACATGGTAGAGGATAAGATTCATATGCGTTCCATTGGCCCCTACTCCCTTATTACTCAGCAGCCCTTGGGTGGAAAGGCTCAGTTTGGAGGGCAGCGTTTTGGGGAGATGGAAGTATGGGCTTTGGAGGGATATGGAGCGTCCCATATTCTACAAGAAATGCTTACCATCAAATCAGATGATGTTCCAGGAAGAGCTTCTACTTACGAATCAATCTTAAGAGGGCAACCCATTGCGACCCCAAATCTTCCAGCTTCTTTCAATTTATTGTTATCTGAATTAAGATCTTTGGGGCTAAATATTGAAGTAAAGGAAACTAAACAAAAAAAAGAAACTAACGAAACCTAAATCATGAGAGTAACTGATCTTGAATCTATTCGAATAAAGATAGCTTCCCCAGATAATATTTTAGCTTGGTCTTTTGGCGAGGTTACAAAACCTGAAACCATTAATTATCGAACGCAACGCTCAGAAAAAGAGGGTTTGTTTGACGAGCGTATTTTTGGTCCAGAAAAAGATTATGAATGTTATTGTGGGAAGTATCGAAAGATTCGTTACAAAGGTGTGGTGTGTGATAGATGTGGTGTTGAGGTTACAAAGTCTTCTGTAAGGCGAGAGAGAATGGGGCATATTAAATTAGCTGCTCCTTGTTCGCATATTTGGTTCTTGCGAGGACTTCCTTCTCGTATGGGTTTGGTTTTGGATATTCCAGCTACATCTTTGGAGCGTGTTATTTACTTTGCTTCCTATATTATCACCAAGGTTAATGAGGAGGAGAAGCAAAAAGCTGCTCAAGAGATTGAAGAAGAGTTTAAACAAAAGCTAAAGGGGAAATCAGACGAGGAGAAGCAAGCTTTAAAAGGTGCACGAGATAAGGCAAAAGAGGAATTGAAATCTTTTCAATTAATGAAAATTATTTCAGAAGCTGAGTATCAGAATCTTTCCTTAAAATACGGACAAGTTTTTGAAGCAGGAACTGGAGCTGAATCCTTGCGGAAAATCTTTGAAGAGGTAGATTTAAAAAAGGTCCTCAACCAGGTAAAAAAGAGCTTACAAGATGCAAGTGTGCAAGCAAAGCGTAAGCTCTTGCTTAGACTGCGTCTAGTGCAGGGGATGATTCAATCTGATATTCGACCCGAATGGATGTTTTTAACACATTTGCCAGTTCTTCCTCCTGATCTTAGACCCATGGTTCAATTAGATGGTGGACGGTATGCCTCTTCTGATTTAAATGATTTGTATCGTAGAGTTATTAATCGCAACAACCGATTGAAATATTTGCTTGATATCGGAGCTCCTGACGTAATTGTGCGAAATGAAAAGAGAATGCTTCAAGAAGCAGTGGATGCTTTGATTGATAACTCTATGCGCAAGGGACAAATGACTCAGGCAACAACTGGAGGAAGACGTTTGCTCAAGTCTCTAGCCGACATGCTAAAAGGAAAGCAGGGAAGATTTCGCCAAAACCTGTTGGGAAAGCGTGTGGATTATTCAGGGCGTTCGGTTATTGTGGTAGGCCCTAGCATGTCTTTAAATAATGTAGGATTGCCAAAACATATGGCTTTGGAACTTTTCAAACCCTTTGTTATTCAAAAGATATTGGAGCGGGAACTTGCATTTAATGTGCGAGGAGCAAACCGTTTAATTGAGCAGCGAACCGATGATGTATGGGCGATTTTAGAAGAGGTAGTTAAAGACAGGCTTGTACTCTTAAACCGTGCTCCTACCTTGCATCGTTTGGGAATTCAAGCTTTTTATCCTTTGCTCGTGGAAGGGGAGGCAATTCGTTTACATCCTTTGGTGTGTTCTGCATACAATGCAGACTTTGATGGAGATCAAATGGCAGTCCATGTTCCTCTATCTAAAGAAGCACAACAAGAGGCAAAAGATCTGCTGTTATCATCTCAAAATCTTTTGAAGCCAGCCACAGGTAGTCCGGTTGCAGGGCCCAGGCAGGATATGGTACTTGGCTGTTACTATCTTACGGGATCTGATAAAGAAGGAGGGAAAAATCAAAAAAACTTTGGGTCTGCAGAAGAAGCAATGCTTGCCATGGAAGCTGGGGTTGTAGGTTTACGACAGATGGTAAAGGTTAGACTTTCTAAAGATTGGGGAGGAGATGATATTTCTTTGATTGAAACTACAGTAGGGCGGATTATCTTTAACGAATCTTTGCCCTCAGGATTCTTCTTTGTAAATGAGCAGATTGCAGCAAAGAAAATGGAGCGCTTGGTGGCAGATATTATTAAAAATTATCCTGCCAAAGAAGCTCCTGGTATGTTGGATAAAATAAAAGAACTGGGATTTGAATATGCGACTAAGTCTGGTATTACCTGGGGCATGGATGATTTGCGTGTACCGCCAGAAAAGGAAGCGTTGCTAGTTGAGGCAAGAAAAGAAGTTGAGGTTATTGATTCTCACTTTGCAAAAGGATTTCTCTCCAAAGAAGAGAGGTCTAGTAAAGTTATTGAGATTTGGCAGCGAGTAAAGTCCAGTATAGAAAAGCTTGTTCCAAAAGCGTTGCCAGAAAATGGTTCCGTTACTTCAATTATTGAGTCTGGAGCAAGAGGTTCTTGGTCACAATCCGTACAGATGGCAGGAATGAAAGGACTAGTGATTAATCCAGCTGGACGTATTATTGAGTTGCCTGTGATCAGCTCTTTTAAGGAAGGATTTAATGTTTTGGAGTATTTCATTTCTACTCATGGCGCAAGAAAAGGAACCGCAGATACTGCATTAAGAACTTCTACTGCAGGATATTTGACCAGGCGCCTCATTGATGTTGCGCACGATGTTTTGGTGACTTTGCCAGATTGTAAAAACAAGGGCGGTATTACTGCTTTTAAAGATGAAGCCGAAGAACTTGGGCAGAATATTGCTCTTAAGTTAGTTGGTCGTATATCTTTAGCAGATATAAAGGGAATTGTGAAGAAGGGAGAATATATTGATTGGGAAAAGGCGCAAAAAATAGGGGAGGATGAGAAGATAAATGAAATTCAAATCCGCTCTCCGTTGTCTTGTAAAACAGTACGAGGATTGTGTCAGCGATGTTATGGTTGGGACATGGGGAAAAATAAAGAGATTGAACTTGGATCTGCTGTTGGTATTGTGGCCGCGCAATCCATTGGAGAGCCTGGGACTCAATTAACCATGAGAACTTTTCATACCGGAGGAGTTGCTGGAGGAGGAGATATTACTCAAGGTCTTCCTCGCGTGGAAGAAATCTTTGAGGGGAGAATGCCTTCTGGAAAAGCAATTATCTCAGAGGTTGATGGAAAAGTAATAGATATTAGCACTGATGGATTAGTAAAAATCCAAGGTAAGGACATTGAAGCTAAAGCAAAAAAGGAGGAGGTGTTTGAGTATCAAATTCCAGCAAAGATGGCTCTATGGGTAAAGAATGGGGATTTAATAACAAAAGGACAGCAATTGTGTGAAGGACACCTTGATTTGCAAGAGATATTTGCTTTAAAGGGAAAGGATATAACTTCGCGCTATATTGTAAAGGAAGTGCAGAGTATCTATAGCTCACAGGGTGCTTCTATTCATGATAAGCATATTGAGACTATAGCACGTCAAATGTTTTCTCGAGTACGAATCAAGAATTCTGGCGACACGAATTTTACGGAAGGTGAGATTATAGAGCGAGCTATCTTTTTGGAAGAGAATGCCAGAATTAAGAAACTGGGGAAAAAAGAAGCTGAAATAACACAGCTTCTCCTTGGTATTTCCAAGATTGCGCTGAGCACAGATAGCTTCCTCTCTTCTGCTTCCTTCCAAGAGACTTCTCGTGTCTTAATTAAGGCTTCTTTGGAAGGGAAGGAGGATCGTCTACGCGGATTAAAGGAAAATGTAATTATTGGAAAACTCATTCCAGCTGGGACTGGGTATAATAGGAAGAATAATACTAAATAGATTGTTTGTGACTTCAAAGGATCGCCATACAGGCGGTTTTTTGGTACAATACACTAGAGGTTATTTTCTGATTTTGGTATAATACATAAACGTGGCAGGAAAGAAACAAGCAAAAAAGAGCAAAAACGGAGGAGGACTAAATATTCATGTCCCAGATAACGCCAAGCGAAAGATAGCTGGCGTTTTGATGTTTGTTATCGCCCTTATTTTCACCTTTTCCTTCTTTCAAATGGCAGGGAGCGCTGGAACATTGTTTTTCTCTGCTGGAGCATTTATTGTGGGGAAAGCGGTATTCCTCATTCCTTTGTTTTTGGTTGTGGGAGGGCTAATATTCTTTGGTATGCGCTATTGGGGATTATGGCAGGTATTGCTTGCTCTAACGTTGCTTTTTATGGGGACTGGAGGAGTTTTGGGAATTGTGGCTCGCTCCCAGGAAATGAATATTCAAGAGATAGCAGGTTGGCTTGGGTTCTTAGTTTCTTGGCCTGTATTTTTAGCTTTTGGGTTTTGGGTAGGGGAGATTATCTTTGGCGCTTTGATTGCGGTTTCAGGTATTATTTTCTGGCAATTGCTGGACCATGAAAAGATTGAAGAGTCTGCTTTTGCGCAAGGAGCAAAGGAGAAAGTAAAGAAGATTTTTGAGCCAAAGTTTGAGGTAAAGCCAGTAGAGGATGAGCCTGCTGAAGATGAGGATCTGGAACCGGAAGAACAAAAAGAAGAGCAGGAAGAAAAACCCAAGGGAAAAAAGAAGGAGGAAAAAGAAAAAACCTTTCAGCCCTTGCCTTTGGCTGGAAACTACCAATTTCCACCCTCTTCTATTTTGGAATCTGAAAGCGGTGTTCCTAATGCAGGAGATATTAAAATATATTCTGCGATTATTAAAAAGACAATGGCTAATTTTGATATTCCAGTGGAGGTCTCTGAGGTAAATATCGGACCTGCAGTTACGCAGTACGCGTTTAAACCAGCTGAGGGTGTGAAGCTTTCGCGCATCATTGCGCTTTCAAATGATTTGGCTTTAGCCTTGGCAGCACATCCAATTCGTATTGAGGCGCCTATTCCAGGAAGGTCTTTGGTAGGAATTGAGATTCCCAACAAGGCACGAACCACAGTTCGCCTCCGTACATTAATTGAAAATTCTAAGTTCAAAAACTCTACTGATGCACTTCTCATATCTTTAGGAAAAGATGTTGCAGGAAATGCTGTATTTACAGATTTGGCTCGTATGCCCCATCTTTTGGTTGCAGGAGCTACGGGAACAGGAAAAACCATCACCCTAAGTAACCTTATCTTAAGTTTAATTTATCGTAACTCACCTGCTAATCTTAGATTCATTCTTGTTGATCCAAAACGCGTAGAGTTTCCTGTGTACAACGACCTTCCTCATCTGCTAACACCAGTCATTTTGGATACACAACGCGCTATAAACGCCTTAAAATGGCTTGTAAAGGAGATGGAGAGGAGATTTAAGGTATTATCTGACGTAAGGGTAAGAGATATTGGAAGTTATCATACGCTTTGGGGACAAGGGCAACAAAAGAAGAAAAAGAAAAATGGTGAGGAAGAGATGGAGCAAATGCCCTATATCGTTGTTATTATTGATGAATTGGCTGATTTAATGGCTGCTCGCGGAAAGGAAGTTGAGGCTCTTGTTGTGAGATTAGCTCAGATGGCGCGAGCCGTAGGCATTCACTTGGTTCTTGCTACTCAGCGTCCTTCTGTTGAGGTTATAACTGGGTTAATTAAGGCAAACGTGTCAGGGCGCATTGCTCTTCAGGTTACTTCTCAGATAGATTCAAGAACTATTCTGGATGGGGCTGGTGCAGAAAAACTATTGGGAAAAGGAGATATGTTATTTACTTCTGCTGAGTTTTCTCGTCCAAAAAGAATTCAGAGTTGCTATATCTCAGATAAAGATGTAAAAAATGTGGTGGAATGGATTAAAAAGAATACCAAAGATTTTGTTCGAGAAGAAATTGCAGAGGATGAGCTTGAAAAAGCAACAGGAGACAATATGGGAACTATGGGTAATGGAGATGACGATGAAGATTCTATGTATGAGGAAGCAAAACGAGTAGTTGTGGAGTCTAAGAAAGCATCAGCTTCCCTTTTGCAAAGGCGTCTTAAAGTTGGGTATGCAAGAGCTGCACGCTTGTTGGATATCTTGGAAAACAGAGGAGTGATTGGTCCGGGAGAAGGAGCAAAACCGCGAGAGGTGTATGAGAATGTTCATAAAGAAGAGGAGAGTCCGGGAGCCTCGGATTGGTTTTCTCCATAATTTATATTAAGATACATACATATGGCAAAGAAAAAACAAGAACCAAAAGAGTTAGCAGATTTACAAGAGGCCATAGATGAGATAAAGCAAAGATTTGGCGAAGGAGCTATCATGCGCCTATCTGAGGCAAAGGCAATGGATGTTGAGGTTATCTCTACTGGGTCAGTTTCTATTGATATTGCATTGGGAGGAGGTCTTCCTAGAGGGCGAGTGATTGAAATTTACGGTCCTGAGGCCTCAGGAAAGACAACAGTTGCTCTCCATGTTATTGCAGAAGCTCAAAAAAAAGGAGGAGTAGGGGCCTTTATTGATGCTGAGCATGCTTTGGATCCTGACTATGCAAAGAAGATTGGAGTTAATGTAAATGATCTCCTCATTTCTCAGCCGGATTCTGGCGAGCAGGCTTTGCAGATTTTAGAAACCCTTGTTAGGTCAGGCGAAGTTGATGTTATCGTTATTGATTCGGTTGCAGCCTTAACTCCCAAAAGTGAGATTGCAGGAGAAATGGGAGAGTTTCCGATTGGTTTGCAGGCAAGGCTCATGTCTTCTGCTTTGCGAAAACTTTCTGCTATTGTTTCAAAGAAAAAGACAACCGTTATTTTCATAAATCAAATTCGAATGAAGATTGGGGTTATGTTTGGAAATCCCGAAACTACGCCAGGAGGTCTTGCTTTGAAATTTTATTCTTCTGTTCGAATTGAATTAAGAAAAATAGCACAGCTAAAATCTGGAGATGAGATTACTGGGAATCGTATTCGAGCAAAGATTGTAAAAAACAAAGTTGCAGCTCCCTTCAAAGTAGCGGAATTTGATATTTACTATAACGAGGGTATTTCTGCTGCCGCGGATCTTTTAAATGCAGGGTTAAAAGAAGGAGTGGTTAGCAAGGCAGGTTCTTGGCTTCAATATGAGAACTCAAAACTGGGTCAAGGCATGGAGGCTTCGCGAAAGTACCTGCAAGAGAATCCAAAAATAGCAAAGGAAATTAGAGGAAAGCTATTTAGCTGAAGCTGAAAGTAATCCTAAATGACGAGCTCGCTTCACTGCTTTAGCTATGCGTCGCTGATGGGTGGAACAGAGTCCTGTTTTTGATTTGGGGCGTATTTTGCCCATTCCTGAAATATATGTTTTGAAGAGTTGCGTTTCTTTAAAATCAATCTCCTTAACGTTCTTTTTACACAAATAACATTCCATGGTTTAAAAAGGGATATCCTTTACATCAATATCTTCTGATTCTTGAATTATAGGGATTTCTTCTGCGGGCGCATCTGCTTTTTGCTCTTGTGGTTTTTCTTCACCAGAACCTGCTTGACGCGGTCCTAGTTGCATTGACTCTGCAACGATTTCGGTACGATATTTTTTCTGCCCAGAACTATCTTCCCATGATCTGGTTTGTAATCTTCCCTCAATTAAGACCAAAGAGCCTTTTTGAAGGTATTGGGAGGCAATTTCTGCCAACCTACCCCACAAAACTACGCTATGAAACTCGGTCGATTTTTGGCGTTGGCCTTGAGCGTCTTTCCACATTCTATTGGTAGCAACTCTTAGGCTTGTTACCTGCTGACCTGATTGAGTGGAACGCATTTCTGGGGCATCCACGGCATTTCCCACAATAACAACTTTATTTAAATTCATATTTCGTCTTTAAAGATTTCTTCTAGTTTTTTATCAATATCTCCAATTTCTACTTTTTCCTCTTCTGTTGCCTCTTTTGCTACTGAAGCTGCAGGAGTTTTTACAATGATTCGCTGTTTTGCCTTTTGCGGAGTATAAGAGAGCAAGGTGAATCTTAAAACACTTTCTTTTTCTTTTAGGTTTTTATCTATACTTTCAATCTTCTGGGGATCTGCGCTAAACTTTATAACCGCAAGCTGTGCCTCAGAATGCTTGTTTACGGGGGCTAGAAGTGCACGCTTTCCCTTACTATCTTGACTTATAATCAAAGCACCCTCATCTTGCAGCATGGATGCTATTTCTCCCAAATGTCCTTGGAGTTCGCCTTCTGTTAGATCTACTTTCAAAAGCAGAGTAAGCTCATAGTTTCTCATATACGTAGCATCATGATAATATATAGGGCAATGAAAGTCAATCCGAGCATATTTCGCGCCTATGATATCAGAGGAAGGTATCCAGAAGAGCTTTCAGAGGAGGTGGTATCTTACATTGCTCGCGCCTATCTGAAGCTCTATCCTCACGTTAAAACCTTGGTGTTGGCCTATGATACAAGGCCCAGCTCTCCTTTGCTTGCTCAAGCGATACGGGATGTTTTTGTAGTCTCTGGAAAAAATGTTATTGACTTGGGTTTAGCTCCAGACCCCTTATTCTACTTTACATTGCTTCATCATAAATATGATGGGGGAATTATGGTTTCAGGATCTCACAACATAGGTTCTTTTAATGGACTAAGTATGAGTGTGAAGCGTAAAGGGGATGACTTTGCTTATGATGTTATAGCAAAAGAGCTAGACAGTATCCAAGACCTTGTGAATAAAGAGGAAATGATAACTCAAGCTAGTATTCTTGGAAAGGTGAAGAAGAGGGATGCTACAGATGAATACATGAAACATGTTTCTTCACGTGTTTATTTGGAGCGCCAACTCTCAGTGATTATTGACTCTGGCAATGGAGCTATGGGGTTTCTTCCAGAAAAGATATTTGAAAGTCTTGGGTGCCGCGTAAAAACACTGTACGGAGAGTATGATGGTACCTTTCCAAATCATCCGCCAGATCCGTATCAAGAAGAGAACTTAAAGGATCTAAAGGAAGCGGTTGTAAAGGAGGGAGCTGATATTGGTCTTGCGTATGATGCTGACGGAGACCGCGTTGCTATTATTGATAACAAGGGCAGGGTGGTATCAGGGGATTTTGCAATGCTTATGCTTGCGTATCAGGCAATAAAAAAACACAAAGGACCTGTGGTGCACGATGTTCGTGTGTCCAAAGCTTTCCTAGACGAAATGAGAAAACTTAAAGTCCCAACATATTTTTCTGTTTCTCATCATAATGCGGTAATTCGAAAGATTGAAGAAGTAGGAGCTGTATTTGGAGGAGAAATTACCTTGCACTTTATTTTTCCCAAAGAGTATTATCCTGTGGACGATGCTTTGTTTGCCTCATTAAAATTAGCTGAAATTGTTTCCTTTAAAAAAGACTTTGCCAAATATGTTGATGCACTCCCGCACTATCAGGCAAGTCCAGAGCTTTTTATTGAAGTTTCAGACGACGTGAAATTTGGGCTTGTAAGCAAGCTAGTCATACATCTTAAAAAAGAAGGGTATTCTATAATAGATGTTGATGGAGCAAGAATTCAGCTTAAAAAAGGGTGGGCTTTAGTAAGGGCAGCTAATACAAGTCCCCATATTAAATGTAGATTTGAAGGGGATACAAAAGAGGACTTAGAGGAGATTGAGAGAGAGTTTCTTGTGTTATTTAAAAACTTTGGTGTTCCTATTACGCAAGAGCACTACGATGAACTAGGCCTTTAGGAGTCCAATTTTCTCTCGAACTTCTTCCATAGTTGCTGCAGCAATAGACTGTGCCCTCTCTCTCCCTTGATGGAGGATTTCTTGCACATAGAGTTCTCGGGATTCAAGCTTTTCTTTCTTTTTTCGCAAAGGTTCTAGCTTTTTCACAAGAAGATCTGCTAGTGCTTTTTTAAAGACAGAGTACTCTTTTCCTTTAAATCTTTTTTCAGCTTGGGATAGTGATTCATCAGAGAAAAGAGAGTAGATGGTTAAGAGATTTGAAATTCCTGGTTTTTTTGTAGGGTCGTATTTAATTTCTTTACCAGCATCGGTAACAGCTCTTTGAATCTTTTTTTGAATGCTCTGTGCTTCTTCAAAAACACCAATAGAAGACTCCTCTGTATCGGATTTAGACATCTTTTTTAAGGGCTGCGCAAGAGACATGATTTTTGCACCTTCTTTTACTAAAAGCGTTTCTGGTTCCCAAAATACTTTTCCATAGGTAGAATTAAACTTCTTTGCAATTGTGCGTGTGAGCTCAAGATGTTGTGTTTGATCTTTTCCCACAGGGACTCCTTGCGTTTTATACAAAAGGATGTCAGCTGCCATGAGAGTTGGATAGGTTAAAAGCCCTGCATTGATATTAGTATGCTGTTTTTTTGCCTTGTCTTTAAATTGGGTCATACGTTCCAGTTCTGAAAGAGAGGTAAGCGTACTAAAAATCCAAGCTAACTCAGCATGCTCTTTAATATGGGATTGTATAAAGATAATACATTTTTCAGGATTGAGTCCTACCGCAAGAAGTTCTATAAATTTTGAGAGTGTAGTTTTTGAAAATTCTTTTGGGTTTTGTGGAGTGGTGAGCGCATGCAAGTCAGCTATCATGAAAAAGCAATCGTGCTTGGCTTGAAGTTCAGCCCAGTTTTTGGTAGCTCCAAGGTAGTTTCCAATATGGAGCTCTCCTGTAGGTTGTATTCCGCTTAAAATACGCATTGTTGTATTATACTTCAATAATGACTGGGAGCACCATAGGATGTCGGTTAACCTTCTTTTGCAGGAAGCTGGCGACTTCTTTTTTTATATCGTCCCTTACGTGCACCCAGTTTACTGCTCCATTGGTTGAAGATGCCTTATTTACAACTTCTATTACTCTTCGCCTTACATCTCGCAGAAGATCTTTGGATTCTCTTAAGTAAATGAATCCGCGGGAGATAATATCTGGGGATCCTTGCACGGTTCCTTTTTGGCGATTGACCACCACAATGATTACGAACATACCGTCTTTGGCAAGATTTTGACGATCTCGCAATACAATTTCTCCAACGTCTCCTACTCCAAGACCATCTACCATAATGAGGTTTGCGGGAACTGATTTTTTCTCAATTGTAATTTGATTGCTAGTTAAAGCAATAACATTGCCATTTTCTGGTACGACAATATTTTTTTCAGGTATACCTTGCTCCTTTGCTAAGTCAGCATGGGTGTACATCATGGAGAATTGTCCGTGAATCGGCATAAAGAATTTGGGTTTTAGGTAGCTAATAAGTTCTTTGAGCTCTTCTTGACTGGCGTGCCCTGAAGCATGAATGTCCATCATCTTGTAATGAAAGACATTGGCTTGCTGCCGGTAGAGTTGATCTTTTACAAATTGCACGGTGCGCTCGTTTCCTGGAATAACAGAAGAGGAAAAAATAACGGAGTCTCCTTTTTGGATGCGCAAGAGCTTATGCTCTTTGTTAATGATGCGCATTAATACTGCATTCTCTTCTCCTTGGGCTCCAGTAGAAAGAATAGTTATTTTCTCGTCTGGGTATTTTAGTATCTCTTTGGTTGTAAGCAAGGTCCCTTTTTTTGCTTTAATATATCCGAGGCGTTTTGCAATCTCTACGTTGGTTTTCATGGAATATCCTTCAATGGCAACTCTTCTGCCATGCTTTTCAGATAGCGTTATGATCTGTTGGATTCGATTGAGCAAGGATCCAAAGGTTGCGGTAATAATTCTACCTTTTGCTTGCATGAAAATTTCATCCAGGTTTTCCATGATGACTTTTTCAGAAAGGGAATGATTGGGTTGCTCAGCATTGGTAGAGTCTGACATGAGCAGCAGTACATTGTTCTTGCCCATTTTTTTGAAGCGATTGTAATCGGTAGGAGGGTCGTTGACTGGGCTGTCATCAAACTTAAAGTCTGATGTATGGACAATGTTTCCTTGGGATGTGGTGATAACAAATCCAAAGTTATCATTGATATTATGGTTTTGTCTGAAGGGTTCTATTGAAAATGGACCTAGTCTTAATATTTTTCCATCTTCTACAGGAGATATCTTGAGCTTAGGTTGTCCTTGAAAATCCTCTTGGCGCTTTAAAAGAATACCTTTTGCAAGAGGAGCTACAAACATGGGAGGATTACCAAGCTTACCTACCAGATAAGGGATAGCTCCAATGTGATCTAGATGTCCATGGGTGATGAGAATGCCAACAATGTCTTTTTCTCTTCCTCGCAAAGAAGTAATATTGGGAATGATATAGTCAATTCCTGGCATATCTTCATCTGGCATGCGCAGCCCCATATCAACGATAAGGATTTTTCCTTTATCCTCAATAACCATCATGTTTTTTCCAACCTCTCCAAGCCCACCAAGTGGGATAATCTTTACTCCTACGGTAGGGGAGGTTGTGCGCTCTGTTTCTTGTTGGGGAGAATGCTCCACTTGTTTTATAGCAGGCGTTGTTGGTCGTGTTTGTGATTTTATCATAATATGAGTTAGTTATTATTTTGGTGCCTGGAGCGAGACTTGAACTCGCAAGCCCGTGAAGGCACTAGCTTCTGAAGCTAGCGTGTTTGCCGATTTCACCACCCAGGCCTAAAAACTCCACACACGTTTTGTTTTAATATACCAATCTAAAATGCCAGAAAACCTTTGTGAGGGTTCAGACAAAAGCTGTCCCTTAATACCTTTAATTTCTTTTTGAGCAATATATTGGTATGGCAGATCATAGAGTGGTATTAAAGGAATATTTTCTCCCAAGAGCTCTTGAAGTTCAGACAAGAAATTACTTCTATCTTCTTTACTTAAAGTTCTTCGGATTTGTTCCAAAAGAGTGTCGGCTGCTGCGTTATCGTATCCTGAAAGATTAAGTCCTGGGTCTTTTACTTGAGAGGAGTGCCAGAAAGGAAGAGGGTCTGGAATTCTATTGAGAATCTCTCCAAACAAGAGTATTTCAAAGTTCCTTGGTTTTAACACATCTCGCTCTAATTCACCAGGGGTCAGAAGATTGACCTCTGTTGCAATTCCCAGTTCCTCCCATGAAGAGGCTATGAAGAGAGCCACATCTTTTAATGGGGATTGGTCCAGTGTGGTTAAGATAAGCGTAAGGGGAGTGTCTTCTTGTGGGGTAGAGCAGACCTCATTGAGCTTTGCTCTTGTAGATGGACCTACGGTGCCTGTTCCTTTACGTAAACCAGAAGGAGCTAAAACATCTTGCGCATATTTTTCCTGAAAAGCAATAACTGCTTTTTGAGTTGCAGGTCCAAATACTCCATTGAGAGTACCTTGTGGGTATACCTCAGGATCTCTAGCCAAGCATTCTTGCAAAGCAATAACTAGGGGACCTTGATTTCCCCGGCGAAGATCTTTTGTAAAGTCGCTGGATAAAGCAATCTTTACGAGATTCCCGGATTCTATCTTCTGGTATCCTTCCTTGGCAAAGAGCGAAAGGGCTTCAGTGATATTTTTTTCTTGGATAGGAGGATTGGCAAATGAAAATAGATCAGGTCTTAGTGAAGAGGAAAGGAGAATTGCATTTTCGTCAAATAGTTCTCTGTTAAGTTCTTGCTGGTCAATAGCAAGTTGCAATGCTTTTCGTATGTTTAGTTCTGTGATTGAGGAGTTTGCCTTGAGGTTAAAGAATAGAGAGTAGGATCGGGGGATTAAGAAATCATATGTCTTAAGTGCGGGATTTCGAAATCTTGAGGGAGAAGGATTGGTTAAAGAGAAGCTTTGTAATTTTCCAGCGTCAGCTTCGTCAAGTAAATCTTCTTCTGTCTTAAAGAACTTGAATACGAGGTTTTCAATGTGTGGTCCATTAAGATGGTATTTTGTATTGGCTTTAAGTTGGACTTCATTTACCGATCCTGACTTGGTACGTTTCACGCTTACTAAACGGTAAGGGCCAGTTCCCACAGGTTGAAGATTATATACAGAAAGAGCAAAGTTTTCAGGACTAATTTCTTCCCATATATGACGAGGTAGGATTTTTAAGGTAAGACGCTCTGGGAAGGAAGCAAAAGGATCTTTGAGTACAAAGCGTACTTTAAGGGGAGAAATCTTTTGAACAGTAACTCCTATCCAATTTGCGCGTACCGGCGACTTGTAGCGAGGATCTTGAATAGTTTGCACTGTAAAGAGGATATCATCCACATTAAATCCCCAGCCGTCATGCCATCGTATGTTATCCTTTATATTTACCTCAAATATTCTTCCACCTTCCAAAATACTATAATCCTTTGCAAGATCGGAAATAAGGTTGCCTTCATTGTCATAACGAAGTAGCCCAGAGAAGAGAAGCTGGCTTAGGCTTCTATCAACATCGTTTACCTCAGCATACACGGGGTTTAAGAAGCGAGGAGAACCTACCATACCCTCAGTTATTGTTCCTCCTTTAGCCGGGGTGACCACAGTGTAGGTCATATAGATATGGGAAGTTAAGAACAGAAGAGAGCCAAAAAAGAAAGCTAAAAGCAAGACCAGCCCTCTCTTTTCTTTCAAGGAAAGGATACGGGGTAGTTTTTTCCATTGGCTAAAAGAGGGGAACTCCCCGTTCTTAAAAAAGCCAGCAAAATTGTCAAAAAGAGAAGATTTCAAAGCATTACCTAATTTAAAGCAAAGTGAGAATAGAAATTTCTAAAAAAAGATTTTTATAAAATAAGGTTAAGTAAGGCAAGGCCTACAAAAAGAATTGCCAATGCAATAGTTGCAAAGTGAAGTTTCTGTTGAAGTCCACGCTTTGTAGCGTAGGATCCTCCGCCTTCTCCCCCAAAAGCGCCACCTAAACCTCCTCCACGTTGCTGGAGGAGAATGGAGACCACCAAGAGGATCGCTACTATTATCTGTATTATTGCTAAAGATGACATATATCTATTTTATAATCTCTTTTTAAAGAGGATTAAAGTCTATACTTTACCCCTACCAAATAGAGAGAGGACTATGGTGGCTCCTGCTACTGCAAGGCCGGTCCATAAAAGAGAAGTTACATTAAGAATATTAAACTCTGGGAAGATAACATCCAATATCCATACACCCGCAAGAACAAAGACTGTTAAGATTACAATTTTTACAACCAAAGAAACGAGATTGAGCAACGGACGTGCTACAGCGATAATGATACCAAGAACGGCGCTTGCAATCAAGAAACTTTTTAGATCGCCTGTAAAATTAACACCTGGGATAAACTCAGTTGCAATCCAGAGGCCAGCTAATCCAGCAAGCAAAGAGAGTACAACGGTATGGATCATGAATATAGTATACCTTTTTTGTTTATTTGCGTCAATTATGCTTTCTTGGCTCAGTTGGTCTTTAACACCTTTTTTCTGTGCAAAAGTCGATGATAGGTAATGGCAAAGCGATGTGCTTCGTCTCGAATATGCAAGAATAGGTTTTCAGACGGTCTTGGTAAATCACGAAGCAATACTGATTTTGATTTTCCAGGAAAGAATAACTCATTTTGTTTTTTTGCTAAAGCCACTATTTTTATTTTCTTTGCTGCGCTTATGTTCAACGTAGCGTTGATAGCAGAGGTGAGTTGGCCTTTGCCTCCATCAATAACTATGATTTGAGGGTAGGGCCATTCTTTATGCAAAAGACGCCGCAAAAGAAGTTCTTCCATCATAGCAAAATCATTTGGCTTTCCTGTTATATGAATCTTATAATTTCTGTAGTGTTCCTTTGCAGGAATTCCCTTTAAAAAAGTAACCTGAGAACCTGTTGCTTCCTTCCCTTGGATATTTGAAATATCGTATGCTTCAATGCGAGTTATCCTTTTTTTAATTGAAAAGAGTTTTTTTAAATCCTTTTCTATTATAATCCAGTTTACAGAAGGCGAAACCTCAGGAGCTAGAAGTCTTGCGTGGGAGATAATACTCTCCAAAGAGAGAAATTGGTCTCTCAACTCTGCTGCTTTTTCAAAATCTTGACTCTTTGCTGTGCTTTCCATTTCTTTTTTTAATTGTTTTTGAACCGAAGTTTTCTTTCCTTTTAAAACAGAGACAAGATTGCGTATATTCTTTTTATAGATCTCTTTGTTTGGAGTAGGACCAGGGCATAGATTCAAATGACAATACTGACACAGGAGCGCTCCATGGTTTTTTGCCGTGTAGTATGGAAATACTTTTCGCAGCAATCTTAATACTTGCTTAATTGCTTTTCCTTCTATGAAGGGACCAATATATTTTATTTTTTCCAAACGAGATTTAGGAGTTTTTAAACTTTGTTTTTGCAGTGCGGGTTGGTGGGTTAAAAAAATTCGAGGGAGAGTTTCTTTTGTAATAGCAACATAGAAGTACTTTTTATCATCCTTCCACATAACATTGTATCTTGGCTGCTGTTTTTTAATGAGCTGAGATTCCAGCAATAATGCATCAATGTCTGACTCTGTTTTAATATATCCAATCTTTTTTACGTCTTGGATGAATAGATCATCTCTGTACGTTGGCTGCATAAAGTGGTTTTTTACCCTCTCTTTTAAATTTGCTGCCTTTCCTATATATAGAACGGTTTTTTGAGATGACAAAGCATAGACACCAGGTGCCTTGGGGAGATCGTTAAGTTTTGTTTTGGAAAGATATGTAAATTTTTCCATGTATTCATAGTATAGCAGAAATAAAATGCCCCAAGCTGGCAAAGAGGCGTCAGCTTGGGGATTAGGAAGCTAAAGAGCTTAAGAATGTAGAGAGCTGTTAGGTAGAGGTTGCTTTCGATGTTCTTCTGTTTCAAAAACAGCCATATCACCTGCCTTGAATGCCTATGACAACGAGAAAGATTATCCCTCTTTGTATAGAGGTGCGTTGTTGGGTATCTATAGGGCCTCTGTCTGTTTAATGAGATTAGGTGTGTAATATTTTGAGTCCCCATCCTCCTCTCCATGGAGGATAGTACCATCTTGGAGGGGTGGCGTATTTTCGTGTGAGGTCTCCGAAAAGAACGAAATCTAGAGCTAGAAACGCAATTATGGATGATATTCGTACTGGTTCCCAATCGTGAAATACTAGTACGAGCACTAAGAGGAAGGGAAAGGCAAGTACGTAGAGAACTACTGCACAAGCCATAAAAAGCCATGTAATTATGTCCATGATAAGATCTCCCATAGTCTTGTCTCCTCGTATATTTTCTTGTGGTAAGGGCTACCCTGCGTTTATTGAATAAACCATAAAACGAGCTTTCGCGCAAGTCGCTTGCATCTATTGAAATATCTTGCATTATCGTATATAATTGCAAAGTCTATGTCGCAAGATTTCATTAAAATTAAAGGAGCTCGCGTACATAATCTCAAGAACATTGATGTTGATATCCCAAAAGGAAAACTTGTTGTTATAACAGGATTGTCAGGCTCTGGGAAAAGTTCTCTTGCCTTTGATACGTTGTATGCGGAAGGACAAAGAAGGTATGTGGAAAGTTTGTCTGCATACGCCAGGCAGTTTCTTGGCATTATGCAAAAACCTGATGTAGATAGCATTGAGGGTATCTCGCCTGCCATTGCAATTGATCAAAGAAAGGGGGCGCACAATCCAAGATCTACCGTTGGAACCAGTACGGAGATTTATGATTATCTTCGTCTTTTATTTGCACGAATTGGTATTCCTCATTGTCCAGAATGTGGGAAAGTAGTTTCCAGGCAGTCTGTTTCACATATTGCAAGCCAGGTGCAAAAACTTCAAGTAGGCCAAGAAATTGCTATTTTAGGGCCTGTTATTAAAGAGAAGAAAGGTGAGCATCGAGGGATTCTAGAAGAGATTCAGCGTTCCGGATTTATTCGAGTCCGCATTGATGGTGCAACAGAGCGTATTGAAGAAGCAATGCAAAGAGAGTTAGATCGCAAAAAGAAGCACTCTATTGAGGTTGTGGTAGATAGATTGACCATTGAAAAGGACTTGGATCGCCCACGGCTTGTTGATTCCTTGGAAACCGCACTAAAGCTTGGAAAAGGTATGGTGATTATTAATTCAAAAAAGGGAGATCAGATATTCTCAGAACGGTTTGCCTGTGAGGATTGCGGTATTTCTCTCCCAGAGATTGAGCCGAGGATATTTTCCTTTAATTCTCCCTTTGGAGCGTGTGTATCTTGTCAGGGTTTGGGAGAGAAATTGGAGGTTGATCCAAGACTGGTTATTCCTAATCCTCGACTCTCCATTGCAGAGGGAGCTATATTCCCCTGGGCTCATGCTTCCCATAGGATTGGCAGGCAAGGATTCTTTTGGTGGAAATTGGAGGATTTGGCAAAAGAGCGTAAGTTCTCTTTAGATAGCCCAGTAGAAGATCTTTCACCCAAAGTCATAAAGCTGGTGCTCCATGGAGATGGAGATTTTGAGGGTGTAATTCCTTGGCTTCAAAGACGGTATCATGAAACTGACTCTGAATACGCACGAGAAGAAATTGAGCAGTACATGGTAGAGAAGATTTGCGAAAAGTGCCAAGGGGAGAGATTAAAGCCAGAGGTTTTAGGGGTGAGGGTTGGCGGAAAATCCATGCATGAAGTAGTGAGCCTTCAGCTCGATTTAACCAAGGAGTTCTTCTTAAAGCTCTCGCTTAAAGAGCATGAAAAGAAGATAGCACAACCTATTGTAAAAGAGGTGTTGAGTAGGCTTCAATTTTTAATTGATGTTGGTCTTGAATATTTAACTTTGGGAAGAAAGGCAGGAACTCTGTCTGGAGGAGAAGAGCAGAGAATACATTTGGCAACCCAGATTGGATCAAAGCTTACCGGAGTGTTGTATATATTAGATGAGCCTTCAATTGGTTTGCATGCAAGAGATCAGCACAGATTGATTGGAACCTTGCAGCAATTACGCACATTGGGCAATACCATTGTAGTGGTGGAGCATGATCCCCAAACCATTAAAGCTGCCGATTGGGTAATAGATATTGGCCCGGGAGCTGGAAAGCATGGGGGCAGGGTTACGTTTGTTGGTACTCCAAAACAATTATTAAAATCTCATACACTTACTGGAGACTATTTTTCGGGAAGAAAAAAAGTATCAGTAATGCGAAATATAAAAGAGCAACCTAAAATAGATTACCTTACTATTCTTGGTGCAAGCCACAATAACTTAAAAAATATTGATGTTAAAATTCCTTTGGGGAAATTGGTATGCGTGACTGGAGTTTCAGGTTCAGGAAAGAGCTCTTTGGTAAATGATATTTTAGCAAGAGCTTTACTTCAAAAACTGTATAAAGCAAAAGAAGCGCCAGGGGAGCACAAGGCAATTGAAGGAACTGAGCATATAAACAAAGTGGTGTTGGTAGATCAGTCACCCATTGGAAGAACGCCTCGCTCCAATCCTGCAACCTACACAGGAGCCTTTACTGCTGTGCGTGATTTGTTTATGGGAGTAAAGGAGTCCAGGATACGAGGGTATTCTCAAGGAAGATTTTCTTTTAACGTGAAAGGGGGAAGATGTGAGAGCTGTGAAGGCCAAGGATTAAAAAAGATTGAGATGTATTTCTTGCCAGACGTATATGTTGAATGTGAAGAGTGTCATGGGAAAAGATATATGAAAGAAGTGTTGGAGGTACAATACAGGGGAAAGAATATTGCAGAGGTTTTAGAGATGACTGTTGAGGAGGCCTTGGAGTTTTTCAAGAACGTACCTTCGCTTGCAATAAAGTTAAAGACTTTAAATGATGTTGGCTTGTCTTACATTGAACTGGGTCAACCAGCTCCATCGCTGTCTGGTGGGGAAGCACAGCGGGTAAAACTAGCAACTGAGCTTGCAAAGAAAGCAACAGGAAAGACCTTGTATATATTAGATGAACCAACTACTGGATTGCATTTTGATGATGTAAAAAAACTTCTGCAGGTTTTAGGAGAGCTTGTAGATAAAGGAAATACCGTGCTGATAATAGAGCACAATATGGATTTGATAAAAAACGCAGATTGGTTAATTGATCTTGGACCAGAGGGTGGAGCAAAAGGAGGAGAACTTATTGGCGAAGGTACCCCCAAGGAGTTGGCAAGGATGAAAAAGAGTCATACGGGCAAAGCTCTTTGACAGTTCTTTGTTTTTGGGGTTTACTGGACGCAGCATTGATAGTTCGCTAAGTGGATAACTCTTGATAGGATAAGCATAAGAAAAATATAAAGTTCCAGATATTTTGAAATTAATAAAATCAATTATTGCTATTGTAATATTTCTTGTGGCCTCACTAGGGCTATATATATTATTGGATAGCAATCAAAAGTTTGATTCGTATTTTACAAAAGAACAACAAAAGATAATTTCACAGGACGTTATATCTCAGCCAATAGCGAATGCATCAAAGCCCATTACAGGAAAAATAGCTTGGTATCAGGACGTTATACCTCAGCCAATAGCGAATGCATCAAAGCCCATTACAGGAAAAATAGCTTGGTATTTTGAAGGTACCATACCTTCGCTTTTTAAAAGCGAATTTGATGCGGGTGTTGTCGATGAAACTTATTTTCCCTACTACAAAAGCGGAGAAATTTATCCGCCAAAGAAGTATGATGTAGAGAGCAACTATTCAGAGCAAGATATCGAAAAAATGAAACGAGCCCTGGAGATAGCTTATCGCTACACGGATATCAATAAAGCTCTTGAGGACGGGTATCTTATCCGTCGCACAGATGTATTTGATAATGGCATGGGAAATCATGTAGTTAACGTTGACTACATACTGGATGGCGAGATTAACATGGAAAAGCCAGATTTCTTAAACTACATCAAAAATTACAAGACAGGACGCTTGCAGCTTGCACAACTGGGATTTTTAGACCAACGCACTACGCCCCCTGAATTATTTGACGCAAAAGAGGCACAAGGACATTTTCATGTTGGTAATTTTTGCTACCTTATAGAGAGTAATATCTATTATACGAATCCGGCTGAAGCGCTAAAAGATAGGAACGGCAATTTTATAAATCCGTCTATTGGGGAAAATTCAGACATATTCAGTATCATAGAAGACGCGGAATTTGAAATTCCAAACAAGAGATGTGATCAAGAAGGAGGAAGGAGCGTCAGCCCCATATGGATGATGCATTTTGCTGTAAATATGTATAATGATTTTGGAATGTTTTCAGATTCCTTCACTTATATAGACTATTTGTCTAGTGAAGGCATAACACATTCCTTTTATGGAAAGGAGGTAATTTTTTAACTGGATGGTTCGTTTCATGGTTTTGTGTAGAAAAAAGGAAATACCGTGCTGATAATAGAGCACAATATGGATTTGATAAAAAACGCAGATTGGTTAATTGATTTGGGGCCAGAGGGCGGAGCGAAAGGAGGAGAACTTATTGGAGAAGGTACTCCCAAGGAATTGGCAAGGATAAAAAAGAGTCATACAGGCAAAGCCCTTTGACAATTCTTTGCTTTTAGGGTTTACTGTGGACAGTTAGGAGGTGGGATATGCTAACATCATTCTTGAAGCACCTCCCCAATTTTCATAGAAACGGGAAGGTGAAGGAAACTCAAGTTTCAAAGAAGGAAGACTCTTGCGAAAAGGCTCCACTAATTGAGGTTGTGGAGCAAGAAGAATTGGTTGGAGAAGAAGAATCTTCTCCTGATCTTCTAAAAGATTTCCTGGATGCTAAATCGTGGGATGTTCAGGATGTGACGTCGTCCAAAGACCCTTTGTTCGATCTTGTTAGAGTCGTGACAGAGATAGAAGAGCTTGTTGTGCAGACCTACACGAGGATAATAAAGGCGCAAGTTGAGTTTAAAACAGGCAAGGACGGAACTCGCTATCTTCAAGTTCATTTTGCCCTAGATCGCAACATGAAGAAGAATCCACTCGCTAGACTTAAACGACAGGTGATTGCCAAGGTTGCGTTGCGGGTAGATGATCGTCAAATCAAGGTTGTGGCACTTGAAATGAAGGATACTCCTAAAAACGATTCCAACGACCCCTCTTCTTGATAGGAAAGGGGTCATTTTTTTTCGCATTGATATTTTTCTTGATATGTGCTAAAAAGATTATCAGTCAAGGTTATAAATGTTAATCTAGTAAAGAAGAGATTATGAATATCAAACCATTATCAGACCACGTGTTACTTGAGCCACTAAAGGAAGAACAAAAGACCAAAACAGGTATTTTACTTCCAGAAACAATAGAACAGGAAAAGTCAGAGCAAGGAACTGTTATTGCAGTAGGTCCTGGCAAGAAAGGAAAGGATGGCAAGATAACTCCCTTGGAAATGAAGGTGGGAGATGTTGTGTTGTTTACAAAGTATGGACCAAATGAAGTAAAAGTAGATGGTAAAGATTATCTTATTGCAGAAGAAAAAGATATTTTAGCAATACTGGAAAAATAATATGGCAAAACAAATTTTGTACTCAGAGGAAGCACGAAGAAAGTTAAAAGCTGGTGTGGATAAAGTAGCAGACGCGGTAAAAGTAACTCTTGGCCCCAAAGGGCGTAATGTTGTATTGGAGGAGGGCTTTGGCGTCCCTACTATTACAAATGATGGCGTTACTATTGCAAAGAAGATCGAGCTTGAAGATAGGATTGAAAATGTGGGAGCTGAAGTTATTAAAGAAGTATCGTCTCGTGCAAATGATGCTGCAGGAGATGGAACTACAACAGCTACAGTTTTAACTCAAGCGATTATTGAAGAGGGATTAAAGAATGTAACCGCGGGAGCTAATCCTTTAGCTTTAAAAAGAGGATTGGAAAAGGCTTCCCAAAAGGTTATTAACGCTCTAAAAGAACTTTCTCAGCCAGTTTCAAAAAAGGAAGAAATTGCGCAAGTAGCTACTATTTCAGCGGAAGATCAGGAAATGGGAACTCTTATTGCAGAAGTCATGGAAGAAGTTGGAAAGGATGGAGTAGTTACGGTAGAAGAGTCTCAGACATTTGGTATTCAAAAAGAGATTGTAAAAGGACTTCAATTTGACCAAGGATACATTTCCCCCTATATGGTTTCCAATGCAGAGCGCATGGAAGCAATTTTTGAAGATCCATATATTTTATTAACTGACAAAAAGATTTCTTCGCTGCAAGAAATACTTCCTACTCTTGAAGTCATTGCAAAAACCGGCAAGAAAGATCTCATAATTATTGCAGATGATGTAGATGGCGATGCCTTAGCAACTCTGGTGGTTAATAAATTGAGAGGGATTTTTAATACACTTGCAGTGAAATCTCCAGGATTTGGAGACAGGAAGAAAGAAATGTTAGAAGATATTGCTACCATAACAGGAGCTCAAGTTATTTCAGAGGAAGTAGGATTAAAATTAGATGGTATTACGCTGGAGCAATTGGGATCTGCCAGGCGCATAGTTGCAACCAAAGAAAATACTACGATTATTGAAGGAAAAGGAGAGAAAGAAAAGCTTGATGCTAGAATCTTGCAGATTCGTTCTTTACTTAAAGATGTGAGTTCCGACTTTGATAAGGAAAAATTACAAGAACGTTTGGCAAAATTAGCTGGAGGAGTAGCTGTTATCAAAGTAGGGGCCGCAACTGAAGTTGAGCAAAAGGCAAGGCAGCATAAAACAGAAGATGCTCTTTCTGCAACTAAGGCGGCAGTTGAGGAGGGTATTGTTCCTGGAGGAGGAGTAGCTTTATTAAGAGCAGCAAAGTCCTTGGAAGGAATGCAATTTGAGGACAAAGAAGAGACAATTGCTCTGGATATTGTAAGACGTGCATTGGAAGAACCTATTCGCCAAATAGCACAGAACGCAGGAAAGGATGGCTCTGTAGTTGCTTCAGAAGTTAAAAAAGGAGAAGGCTCTTTTGGGTATAACGCGGCAAAAGATATATATGAGGACCTTTTGAAAGCTGGAGTGGTAGATCCTACGAAAGTAGTACGAGTTGCATTGGAAAGCGCAGTTTCAGCGGCTTCTACTCTCCTTACTACGGAAGTTGTGATAGTAGATATTCCAGAAAAGGATGACAAGAAAGGGATGCCCCCTGATATGCCAGGAGGAATGGGAGGATTTTAATACTTCCTTAGTTTAATTAAGAAGTTGACGCCGCCCTTTTGGGCGGTGTTGTTTTTTAAGGAGATTGTTGGTAAGATAGATCATATGAATACTACGCAAATTGCTATTTTAATTGTTGCTATTATTGTTGTTTGGGCTGTTTTTACATATAATCGCCTAGTTGCACTAAGGAATCGGGCAAAGGAAGCTTTCTCTGACATTGATGTACAGTTAAAAAGAAGGTACAACTTAATTCCTAATTTGTTGGAAGCGGTAAAAGGATATGCTGCGCATGAAAAGGGAGTATTTGAAGCGGTTACAAAAGCACGAGCAAATGCATTGTTAACTGAGCAGTCAGGGAATATAAAGAATATTGCGGGAGCAGAAAACATGCTTACTGGAGCTTTAAAGTCTTTGTTTGCGGTTGCAGAAAATTATCCTGATCTTAAAGCATCTTCAAACTTCATGGAACTGCAGCGGGAACTTCGAGATACAGAGGATAAAATACAAGCATCACGAAGATTCTTTAATACCACGGTTATGACATTAAATACTATGATTCAGGGTTTCCCTATGGTGTTGGTTGCAAAGACCCTTGGCTTTAAACAAGAAGAGTTCTTTGAAATTGAAGAAGAAGAGAAGGCAGTACCGAAAGTTTCTTTCTAAACTTAGTTCAACTAAGTTTCACTTGTATGGATATTTACTCGCATGCGGAGGCAAATACGAGAAAGACCTGGCTGTATCTCCTGGGTTTTTTTCTCTTTGTGATAGGAGCTGGATGGCTGATGAGCTATATTTTGGGAAGTCAGATCATTTTATGGATTGCAGTTGTTTTAAGTATCACAATGAGCGTTGGTTCATTCTGGTATTCAGATAAACTGGTACTGTCTTTGGCTCACGCAAAACCTGTTTTGAAAAAGGATTATCCTGAATTGTACCGTATTGTTGAGAACTTAAGTATTACAGCAGGATTGCCAATGCCAAGGATATTTATTATCAAGGATGCGCAACCCAATGCTTTTGCAACAGGGCGGGATGCAAAGCATGCAGTGGTTGCAGTAACCACAGGACTACTTGAACGTCTTTCTCGCGTGGAGCTTGAAGGAGTTCTCTCCCATGAATTGTCGCATATTGGGAATAAAGATATGCTGATTTCTACCGTTGTAGTGGTATTGGTAGGAGTTGTAGTACTTCTTGCAAATTTGTTCTTTCGTTTAGCTTTTTTTGGTGGCATGGGAAGGCAAAATGATAGAGGAGGGGGACAGGCAAGAATAATAATGATTGTGATTGCTTTAGCCTTTTTGGTTATCGCTCCGCTGTTAGCTCAGATAATGAAACTTGCTATTTCAAGAAAACGAGAGCTTCTAGCAGATGCTTCAGGTGCCTTGCTTACCCGCTACCCTGAAGGATTGGCCAGTGCGCTGGAAAAGATTTCAAAAGACCCTAATCAATTAAAATCTGCAAATGATGCTTTATCTCATCTGTATATTTCAAACCCATTTCGAGGAAAGGAGCAAAAGAGTTGGATGCATAAATTATTTATGAGCCACCCTCCTTTAGAGGAGCGCGTAGTTGCCTTGCGAAGTCAGAAAATATGAAAAAGTTTTGCCCACACCATCAACAAATATCTTTGGAGCAATCCAATATCTTGGGAGCTGAGATTGATTACTGTCCTCAAGACTATGGTTTGTGGTTTGATGAACATGAATTACGAGAAGCAAAGGATACTAAGGATAGAGACTTAAGATGGTTGGACATTGATTTGTGGAAGGATCCTGGCAAGTTTGTTCTTTCCTTAAATCAAAAGATGTGTCCAAGAGATCGCCTTCCTATGTATGAAGTTTCATACGGAGATTCTGATATAAAAGTTGATGTGTGTAGTTTATGTCATGGGGTGTGGTTGGACAGAGGGGAGTTCAAGAACATTATTGTGTATTTAAGAGAAGATTCAAGTCACAGAATTCTTTATCATTATGCTCGTAATCTCATAGAAGAAGGATGGGAAGTATTTTCTGGACCTGAAATACTGCGTGAAGAAATCCTGGATTTTCTAACCATACTTAAGCTTTTGATGTATAAGTTTGCTGCGCAATATTCAAAACTTTCCCAAATTATAGTAACATTGCCAAAGTAGCAAATTATCTAGCTATGGAGGGGTCGCATAGTGGCCTAGTGCACCGCCTTGGAAAGGCGGCATATCGAAAGGTATCGAGGGTTCGAATCCCTCTCCCTCCGCAGTATAATATAAG
>Ga0208879_1000682_pt1 | contig 34354 bp, 41 predicted proteins | sample Knorr_S15_td_Bot_FD_185605 | JGI IMG/M metagenome (GOLD analysis project Ga0208879, IMG submission 185605) | Marine microbial communities from Southern Atlantic Ocean transect - Knorr_S15_td_Bottom_ad_5009_LV_A (SPAdes) (version 2) | ecosystem: Environmental > Aquatic > Marine > Oceanic | place... | reverse complement strand
TTTTTTGCAAAGATTAAGAGACGAAGCTCATAGATTTGCAATAAATGCTCATAGAGCCAAAAGGCAAAAAGGTATTCGAAGATCATTATTGGATCAGATAAATGGAATAGGTTCCATGAGAAAAAGAGCATTGTTAAACCATTTTGGTTCAGCAAAAGCAGTAGAATCTGCGAGTTTTGATGAAATAAAATCTGTCGAAGGAGTAGAAGAAAAAGTAGCTAAAAAAATATATAATTTCTTCCACGAATGAAAATAAAAATTCCAAATTACTTGACAATTGGAAGAATTATAATTGTTCCTATTTTTGTAATTTCGTTTTATCTACCAGGATTTTATGGTGACGTAATTCCTTTTAGTTTATTTATTGTAGCTTCTTTCACTGATTTTTTAGATGGTTTATTGGCAAGAATGTTTAAGGAAGAGTCAAAGCTTGGAGAGCTACTAGATCCAATTGCAGATAAAATAATTGTGGCAGCGGCTCTAATTTTATTAGTGATGAATGGAACTGTAAAAAATTATGAAGTGATTGCCGCAATTATTATTTTAACTAGAGAAATATTAATATCTGGATTAAGAGAATTTTTAGCTATAGGAAGAATAAAACTTCCAGTATCAAACTTAGCAAAATACAAAACTTTTCTACAAATGTTTTCAATATCAATATTGTTAACTGGAGAAACTGGAAATAAAATTATAAATTTTCAAGATTATAATGCTCAAACAATTGGAATAATTTTGTTGTGGCTATCTGCTTTTTTAACTTTATATACCGGTTACGAATATCTTAGAAAAGGTATTGATCATGCTATTTCCGAGGATGAAAAAAATTAGGTCATTTTTTTTTTCGAACTAATTTATCGTAACTAGCTGACAAATCCAAAATAAGATTGCAAACCTTATAAGTGTGTTCGGCAATTTTTGAAATAGGAGTAACCTCGGCTGCTGTACCAGTTAAAAAACTTCCTACAAAACTAGAAAGTTCGTCTGGTGAAATTTTTCTTTCGTTTACTTTTATATTTTTTGATTTAGCTATTTCAATTACTGTTCTTCTAGTTATTCCATTTAAAAAACAATCTGGTGTTGGTGTATGTAATTCTCCATTATTGTCCTTAAAAAATATATTTGCCCCAGTTGCTTCTGCAACATTACCCTCATGATCAAGCATTAATGAATCTGAATACCCTTGCTTTTCGGCTTCATGTTTTGAAAGTGTACAGATCATATATAAACCTGAAGCTTTGGTGTCCCAAGGAATTGTATTAGGAGCTGGCCTTCTCCAGTTAGAAATATTCAATTTAATTCCCTCAGTTTTTAATTTTGGGTCAAAATACGTTCCCCACTCCCAAGTTGCTATTGCCATGTGTATTTTTGCTTGTTGCGCTGCAACTGCCATCATTTCACTTCCTCGCCAAGCAACTGGTCTAACATATCCGTTTTGAACATTTTGAACTGAAACAATTTTTTTAGTAGCATTATTAATTTCATCTTTTGAATAAGGAATCTTAATGTCCATTTTTTTTGCTGAATAATAAAGTCTGTCAGTATGCTCTTCTAATTTAAATATTTCACCATCGTAAACTCTCAATCCTTCAAATACACAGCTAGCATAATGCAATCCATGACTCAGAATATGTATTTTAACGTCTTGCCAGTCTACAAGATCGTTATTGTACCAAATTTTGCCTTCTCTTTTATCGTAGGGTATCATTAGATTTTTTTTCCAAAAAAATATCTTTGTATATATAATATGTCAATATAACTTACCAATATGCAGGAACTTTTATATTTAAAAGATGAGCAGATAAAAGAATTTATCAAAAAACTCTTTGTTGTTTATCGAGAATCCTTCTCTGACGCCAAAAATACACTAAGTAAACATTCTATTGGCCTAGCTCATCACAAAGTAATTCATTTTCTATCAATGTATAATGGGATCACTATTTCTGAATTATTAAAAAAATTAAAGATTACTAAACAAAGCTTAAATAGAGTTATTAATGACTTAGGAAAAATTAAATGTATTTTTTTTGAAAAAGACAAAAAAGATAATAGATTAAAACATATTTATCTTACTGAGACAGGAAAAAAATTATTTGATGAAATATTTTCAGTTCAAAAAAAAAGAATTTATAAAGCATTGCTCAACTCAAATTCCAAAGAAGTTTTACACTTTAATAATGTAATAAATAGAATAATTGATGAAACGATTTAAAGCACACATATTAATAGTCGACGATGATGATAGAATTAGAGAACTAGTTAAACAATATCTTATCGATAATGATTACCTTGTCACAACCGCAAATAGTGCGGAAGATACAAAAAAAAAGGTAGATATTATAAAATTTGATCTCATCGTGCTGGATATTATGATGCCTGGACAAAGTGGTTTAGAATTTACTATTGAATACAAGAAAAAAATTGAAACACCAATTATATTACTAACTGCAAAAGGCGAAACAAGCGATAGAATTCAAGGCCTAGAAATTGGGGCAGACGATTACTTGACAAAACCTTTTGAACCAAAAGAATTAGTTCTAAGAATAAAAAACATATTAGAAAAAACCAAAAGCAAAAATCGAAAAAGAGTAGTAAATTTTAGTAATATAAATATCAATTTAAACAAATTGTTAATAATTAATAATAATCAAGAATTTAAAATCAATAATACTGAAAAAATTATACTTGAAAAAATGATTAATTCTCCTGGACAAACATTTACTAGAGAAGAAATAGGAAAGCTTATTAATTTAGATAAAGAAAGATCTATCGATGTAATAATAACAAGATTAAGGAAAAAAATTGAAAATGATCCAAAAAAACCAAAATTTTTACAAACTATAAGAGGAACTGGTTATGTTTTATGGATTGAATAAATTTATCAAAAAACTTCTTCCAAAAAGATTATTTTATAGATCTTTATTAATCGTTGCAGTACCAATAATTGGATTGCAGCTTACAATTTCGATTGTTTTTTTTGATAGTTTATGGATTAAAACAAATAAAGGAATGACCAATTCGGTAGTAAGTGAAATATTTACATTTACAGAGGCTTACAAAAATGAAAAAGATTACAATAAACAGAAATTAACAGATTTATATTATCAAAACTTTCGATTAAGTATTAACTACTTAGAAAATGAAAAACTTTCAAAGAACGTGAGTGAAAGATGGTACAGTCCAATGGACAGAACATTAAGAAGAGAACTAAAAAATAAATTTAAATATTATTGGTTTGATACACTTTCTTATAAAGAAACTGTTGATTTAAAAATAAAATATCAAGATGGAATTCTACAGTTTTTAATCCCTAAAGATAGAATAACAAACTCCTCTGCAAGATTGTTTGGGCTATGGATTACTTTGCCTGCTTTTTTATTAATCTTTATAGCAATTATTTTTTTAAAAAATCAAACACGACCAATAATTAGTTTAGCTAGAGCTTCAGAAAAGTTTGGCCGAGGAGAAGATGTTGAAGAATTTAGACCTTCTGGTGCATTAGAAATTAGACAAGCTGGATATGAATTCGATAAAATGAGAAAAAGAATAACACGTCATCTAAATCAAAGGTCTGAAATGTTATCTGGTATAAGTCATGATTTAAGAACTCCTTTAACAAGAATTAAATTACAATTAGCTTTTATTAAAGATAAAGAAATTTCAAAAAAACTATCTAATGATGTTACTGAAATGGAAAAAATGCTTAACGAATACTTGCAATTTGCAAGTTCAAGCTCTGCAGAAAAAACTGAAACATTTGATCTTTCTGACCTTTTAGAATCAACTGTAATAAAATATGAAAGAAAAGAAATTACTACGGATATTCCTGAAAGAGTTTTTTTGGATGGCAGAAAGAATTTAATAGAAAGATGTTTTAATAATTTAATAGATAATTCAATCAAATATAGTACTAGTATATTAATCTCATTAAAGAAATCAGCCAATAGCATAATAATAATAATTGATGACGATGGACCTGGAATCCCTGAAAATGAAAGAGAAAATGTTTTAAAACCTTTTTACAAAATAGATAAAAGCAGAAGTGATTCTAAATCAAGTGTTGGGTTAGGGCTTTCAATTGCCTCTGATATAATAAGATCTCATGGTGGAAATATTAGTTTGGAAAGATCTCCTACAAATGGATTGAGGGTTACGATTTTTTTACCTTTTTAACTTTTTTTTTAAATTTTTTACTTTCTAATTTTTCAATTTTTTGTTCAAGTTTTTCGATACGTTTAGCCAATATTTCTGACTCTTCTTTACTTGTTAATTTCATCTTAAAAACAATTTCATCTCTTTTAGATCTTAAAATATTGAGTATTTCTGAACTTAAATCTTTGTATGATACTAAACCTTGTTCAAATAATTTAGCAAGTTTATCAATTATAAATTTCGATTTTGACATATATTCAAATTTTAAAATAATATACTCTATTATAATTATTTATTTAATATGTTTATTAACAATTTTGATCCTGTGGCAATCCAAATTTTTTCTCTAGAAATAAGATGGTATTCGCTGGCATATATCTTTGGAATTTTATTTGCTTGGATCTATTGTAAAAAAATACTTATTAAAGATAAAAATACTTCAATATTGTTTGATGAATTAATTTCATATTTAATCATTGGAATAATATTGGGTGGAAGACTTGGATATGTATTATTCTATAATTCAAAATATTATTTAGATAACTTAGTTGAAATTTTAATGATTTGGCAAGGTGGCATGTCTTTTCACGGAGGTCTATTGGGAGTATTAATTGCAACTATTTTTTTTTCAAAAAAGCATAATGTGAACAAGTATATATTTTTAGATTTAATTTCGGCTTCCGCCCCTATTGGAATTTTTTTAGGTAGAATTTCAAACTTTATTAATTCAGAACTATATGGAAGAGAAACAGATGTCTTATGGTCAGTTGTATTTAAAAAGGTGGATAACATCTCTAGACATCCTTCACAAATATATGAAGCAATTTTAGAAGGATTAATTTTGTTTTTTATAATTTTCTTATATACAAAAAAAAATTACCTCTTAAAACCTGGGTTAATATCTTCTTTGTTTTTAATATTTTATTCTTTATTCAGATTTATTGTTGAGTTTTATAGAGTGCCAGATGAACAGTTAGGTTTTATTTTTTTAAGCTTAACAATGGGACAAATTATAAGTTTAATTTTTTTCTGTTTTGGATTTTATCTATTTTCTATAAAGAAAAATGAAAATAAATAAAAACAAATATATTTCTCTAGACAAATTCATAGATATGGCTCTTTACGACGAAAAAATCGGATACTATATGCATAAAGATCCATTTGGAAAAAATGGAGATTTCATAACTGCTCCAAATATTTCTGTTTTGTTTTCTGAAATGGTTGCTATTTGGTGTATTGCCTTCTGGGAAAACCTTGGATATCCAAAAAAAATTAATATAGTTGAACTAGGCGCTGGTAATGGAGAAATGATGTATCAGATGATTAAAGTTTTTGAAAGATTCGATAAATTTCTTAAATCAAGCAAATATTTTATTTTAGAAAAAAGCCAATTTTTAAAAAAAATTCAAAAAAAAAAATTAACATCCTGCAAAGTTTCTTGGGTAGATTCCTTAAATAAATTAGAAAATGGACCCAACATATTTTTAGCTAATGAATTTTTTGATGCTTTGCCAATAAAACAATTCATAAAGAAAAATAATAAATGGTTTGAAAAGAAAATAAAAATAACAAGTGCAAATAATTTTGAATTTGTCGATAAGTTGACAGTCATAAAAAACTTAGAAAAAAAAATTGGAATTAATTTAAGTCATAATCAAAAGATTATAGAATTTTCTCCATTGGCTTATAAATATTTAAATAATATTTCTAAAAAAATTAATACTTTTAAAGGTGGATTGCTGATTATTGATTACGGATACCTAGAAAAAAAAATGAAGAATAGTTTGCAATCTGTACGTAAACATAAATTTAGCAGCATTTTAAAAGATTTAGGAAATTCAGATATTACATACAATGTTAACTTTAATTTGCTAAAAAAGATTACAAAAAAACTCAACCTTAAAGTTACGGGAATTACTAGTCAAAAAAATTTTTTAACAAAACTAGGAATAATGCAACGAGCAGAAATATTAGCTAAAAATCTAAAGTTTTCAAAAAAAGCTGACATTTACTATAGATTAAATCGTCTAATTGATAATAAATTTATGGGAGATTTGTTTAAAGTAATGTTTGTTACAAAAAAAAATAATAAATTTAAAATAGGGTTTGAAAATTGATTGTTTCAAAAAACCTAAAAAAATTTAAAGATATAAAGCATGGCTTCTTTAACCAAAAAGGAGGGGTATCTTCAGGAATATATAAAAGTTTAAATTGTGGAATCGGTTCATCTGATAAAAAAAAATATGTCTTAAAGAATTTAAAAATAGTTAGTAAAAAAATAGGTTGCCCTAGAAAAAAACTTATACTCTTGCATCAAATGCATAATAATAAATTTAGTTTTATTGACAAAAAGTATAAATTTAGTAAAAAAAAAATTAAAGCTGACGCTTTGATAACAAACGTTAAAAATGTTGCTATTGGTATTTTGACTGCCGATTGTGCACCAATATTAATTTATGATCAAAAATTAAAAATGATATCAGCCATACATGCTGGTTGGAAAGGTGTATATAAAGATATTGTTTATAGAATTATAAATTTCTTTAAAAAAAAAGGGAGTAATATTAATAATTTATGTGCGACTATTGGGCCATGTATTACTGAAAAAAACTATGAAGTGCAAAAAGATTTTAAAGACAAATTCTTAAAAAAAAATAAAAAGAATAGTGTCTTTTTTAAAAATAGGAAAAATAAAACATATTTTAGCCTAAATAATTATGTTTATAATCAACTGAAGCAAAAAGGTATAAAAAACATAGAATTAATTAATAAAGACACCTTTGATAAAAAAAATAATTTTTTTAGCGCACGGAGATCGATTCAAAATAATGAGAATGATTTTGGTAGAAATATTTCAATAATTATGATTAAATAGAGCTCTCACAAAAATGAAACTTCTTGCTGGAAATAGTAACTTAAATTTAAGTAAAAAAATTTCAAAGTATTTGAAATCGAAACTTGTTGATACTAATATTAAAAAATTCGCTGATGGAGAAGTTTATGTGGAAATAAATGAAAATATAAGAGGTAACAGCGTATTTGTAATTCAGTCGACTTCAACTCCTGCTAACGATAATTTAATGGAACTCTTAATTTGCATAGATGCATTAAGAAGATCATCTGTAAAAAATACTACAGCTGTTATTCCTTATTTCGGTTATGCAAGACAAGACCGAAAAGTAGTTTCAAGAACTGCAATATCAGCAAAACTAGTTTCAAATTTAATCACCAATGCTGGAGCAAACAGAATATTAACGGTAGATTTGCACTCAGGTCAGATTCAAGGCTTTTTTGATATTCCAGTAGATAACTTGTTTACAACTTCTATATTTGCAAGACATATAAAAAAAAATATTAATAATAATAATTTAGTTTGTGTTGCCCCAGATGTTGGCGGAGTTGAAAGAGCAAGATCTTTAGGTAGAAAAATTAATGCTGGAATAGCAATTGTGGATAAAAGAAGACCAGAGCCCGGGAAGTCTGAGGTAATGAATATTGTTGGAAGTGTTGAAGAAAAAACTTGCATAATTGTTGACGACCTTATCGATTCAGGTGGAACCATTGTTAATGCCGCAAAAGCATTGTTACAAAAGAGAGCTAAAGAAGTTTATGTTTATGTTACTCATGGGGTATTAAGTGGGGAAGCAGTTAAAAAAATCAAGAATTCAAAAATAAAAAAACTAATTGTAACTGATACTATTGATAACCAAGATAAAATAAAAAAAGCGTCTAATATTGAAGTTTTAACAATATCTAACATGATGGCTGAAGCAATTAAAAGAATTTCTAACTCAACTTCAGTTTCAGATTTATTCAAATAATTTACTTGAGTTATTAAAAACATGTGTTACAAAGCTTTGTTTTTATGAGCACAATTGAAGCAACTATAAGAAATACAAAAACTAAAGGCGACATTAGTTCTTTAAGGATTAAAGGAAGTATTCCTGCAATCATTTATGGTGGATCAGAGAAAAATCAAAAAATATCTTTGGGTAAAAAAAATATAAAGAATCTTATAGAAAAAGAAAATTTTTTATCAAATATAATTTCCTTAAGTATAGATGGAAAACCTGAAAGTGTATTGCCTAAAGAAATTGCTTGGGATCCCATTACTGATGAACCAATTCATATTGATTTTTTAAGAATTGTTAAGGGTGCGACTGTTGTTTTAGAAATACCTGTAAAATTTATTAACAATGATAAATCTCTAGGTTTAAAAAGAGGTGGTGTATTAAACATTGTTAGAAGAAAAGTTGAATTAAAATGTCCAGCTGCAAACATACCAACAGAGCTTGTTGTAGACCTGGATAATCTAGACATAGGTGCTAGCATTAAAATTTCTTCAATTAACCTGCCAGAAAATGTGTTTCCCGTAATCCAAGGAAGAGACTTTGTTGTAGCAACAATTGCAGCGCCAACAATAATAAAAGAGCCTGAAAAACCAGCTGAAGAAACAACTGAGGAAGGTGCTGAAGTCGCTGCAGAAGAAGGTGCTGAAGTCGCTGCAGAAGATGCTGAGGGAGAAGAAAAAGCTGCTGAAGGTGAAAAAAAAGAAGCCGGCAAAGAAGGTGAAAAAAAAGAAGATAAAAAAGGCTCTGCAAAGAAAAAATAATATAAGTGCAAAGATTTTCAAATATTAATAAATAAAATGATTTTGTTCGTAGGTTTAGGGAACCCAAGCCCTGATAATGAAAACAATCGACACAATATTGGTTTTAAAATAATTGATGCAATTAATCAGAAATTTGGTCTATCAAAGCAAAAACCAAAATTTAAAGGTTTGTTAACCACAGGAAATATTGGCAATAAAAAAGTTTACGCAATAAAACCTTTAACTTTCATGAATAATTCAGGAATTTGTATAAGAGAACTTATTGAATACTTCAAAATTGATTCAGAAAATGTAATAGTTTTTCATGATGACTTAGATGTAGATTTTGGAAAAATTAAAGCTAAATTTGGTGGTTCAAGTGCTGGGCACAATGGGATAGAGTCTATAGACAAATTTATTGGTAAAGATTATTCAAGAGTTAGAATTGGAGTAGGTAATTCAAACGGCGAAGGTGACGCAGCAGAACATGTATTAAAAGATTTTGATGAAGAAGAAAAAACAGAATTAGAAAATATAACAAAAAATATAACCAATTCTCTTACAATTTTGTTAGACAAAAAATTAGAATTATTTTCCAGCACTGTAAATAATAAATAATATGAGTTTCCGTTGTGGCATTGTCGGTTTGCCAAATGTTGGAAAATCTACACTATTCAATGCGTTAACAAATTCAAGCAAAGCTCAAGCTGAAAATTTTCCTTTTTGTACAATTGATCCAAATGAAGGGGTAGTTCCTGTTCCCGACAAAAGATTAGATGAGTTGGCAAAAATATCTGCTTCTAAAAAAAAAATAAATACTACAATATTTTTTGTTGACATTGCTGGTTTAGTAAAGGGAGCTTCAAAAGGCGAAGGCCTTGGAAATAAATTTTTATCTCACATAAGAGAAGTAGATGCAATAATCCATATGATCAGATGTTTCGATTCTGATAACATTCAAAATGTTAATCCAAACGTAGACCCTGTTAGAGATCTTGAAATTGTTGAAACTGAAATGTTACTTGCCGACCTTGAATCAATTCAAAAAAGATTAGAAAAAAAGAAAAAAAAAAGCTTGGAAGATGGTCAGCTAGAAATTCTTGAGAATGCATTAGAATGTATAAATAATAATCAAAACCTAGATAGTCTTCTTAATAAATTTGAAAAAAAAGAATTAAACCAGACTGGACTTCTTTCCATCAAGCCAAAAATTTTCATTTGTAATGTTGATGAACAAAGTATTAAAAATGGCAACAAATATACCAAAGCGTTTATTGATAAAAATAGCAAAAACAATACAATCATAGCTTCTGCTGATATCGAGAATCAAATAAATCAATTAGATAAAGAAGAAAAATTCAATTATATGAAAATGATTAATATAAAAGAAACTGGTTTAGATGCTATGATAAGTAAAGGTTATGAAATTCTAGAATTAAATACTTTTTTTACATCTGAACCAAAAGAATCGCGAGCATGGACTATACCCAAAAATTGTACAGCTCTAAAGGCTGCAGGAGTTGTTCACTCAGATTTTGAAAAAGGCTTTATTAGATCAGAAACTGTAAGTTTTAAACATTTTGTAGATAATAAAGGTTGGACAAATTCCAAAGCCAATGGAAAAATGAGGTTAGAAGGTAAAGATTATATTGTCAAAGATGGCGATGTATTAAACTTTAGGTTCAATACGTGACCAAAGTCTTTTCATGCTGAAGTAAACTAAAAAACTTAGAATTATTAAATATATTATTGCTTTAAATCCAATTTTGTGTCTTGCTTCAAGATGTGGTTCCGCTGCCCATGCAAGGAAAGTTACAACATCCTTCGCCATCTGCTCTTCTGTTGCTTCTGTTCCGTCATTATACTCTACTAAACCCTCTGATAAAGGCTTTGGCATTGCAATTTTATTTCCATACATGTGGGCATTGTAATAAACACCATCTTCTAAACTTATGTCTCCAGGTGGATCATCATATCCAAGTAAAATTGAATAGATGTAGTCTACACCGCCACTTCTAGCTTTTACTAATACAGACATATCTGGTGGATACGCCCCTCCATTGGAAGCCATGGCTTCTTTGACGTTTTTATATGGTTTAACAAATTTATCTGAAAGCTTTGCAGGTCTTGTAAACATTTCTCCATCATCATTAGGTCCGTCAGTTACTTCAAAATTTGCAGCTATAGCTTTTGCTTGTTCTTCGGAAAATTCTGGACCGCCTTTTTCTGACAAATTTCTATAGCTTAAATATTTTATTGAATGACATGAAGCACAAACCTCTGTATAAACTTGGTATCCTCTTTGTAGTGAAGCTCTATCAAACTTGCCAAAAAATCCTTTGAAGCTCCAATCAGTACTTAATAATTTTTTTGTTTCATCAGTAAAAGCTTTTTGACTAAAAAGGCTCGTAACCAAAAATATAATAAAAATTGATTTAAAAAAATTTTTCATAGAGTTGTTAATCGTAAAGTTCCTTTTTTTTAACCATATCTGGATTTGGCGAACCTCCTAACACTGGTTCTGTAATGTTTAATGGTACCGGCAATGTTTTTTCTTTATAACCAAGAACTGGCAAGATAACTAAAAAATGAACAAAATAATATGTAGTAGCTACTCTTGCTATTAACAAATATGTTCCTTCTGCTGGCATTGCTCCCATGTAACCCAATATAAGGACATCTAATACTAGTATCCAATAAAACTGTTTGTATAGGGGTCTAAAAATTGCAGATTTAACTTTTGAAGTATCAAGCCACGGCAATATTACCAAAACAAAAACTGAAGCAAACATTGCAATAACTCCAAAAAGTTTATCTGGTACCGATCTTAATATTGCGTAAAAAGGTAACAAGTACCATTCAGGAACTATATGATTTGGAGTAACCATTGGATTTGCTTCAATATAATTATCTGGATGGCCTAATAAATTAGGAGAATAAAAAACAAAAAAAGCAAATAAGATTAAAAAAATCAGCAATGCAAACAAATCCTTAATTACTATATATGGGTGAAAAGGAACTGTGTCTTTTGATGGCTTTTTCAATTCAATTCCAATAGGGTTGTTGTTTCCAGGAATATGCAGAGCCCAAATATGCAAAATTACTAAGCCAAAAATTAAAAATGAGAGTAAATAATGTAAGCTATAAAATCTTGTTAAAGTTGGATTGCCTACTGCAAAGCCTCCCCATAGCCAATTTGTAATACTTTCTCCCACTAAAGGTACGGCGCTAAACAAGTTAGTAATTACAGTTGCGGCCCAAAAACTCATTTGGCCCCAAGGCAAGACATATCCCATAAATGCCGTCATCATCATTAAAAAATATATTATCATTCCAATAATCCAAATAACTTCTCTTGGTGATTTATGAGATCCATAATACATAGATCTAAATATATGAATATAAACTGCTAAGAAAAACATCGAGGAACCATTTGCATGAAAATATCTTATTAACCATCCATAATTTACATCTCTCATGATGTGTTCAACGCTTTCAAAGGCTAAATCTGCTTGTGCCACATAATGCATTGCTAATATAACCCCTGTAACAATCTGAGCAACCAAACAAAAGGTTAATATGCCACCAAAGGTCCACCAATAATTTAAATTTTTTGGAGTCGGGTACTCTCTTATATGAGAGCTTAGAGACAATAAAGGCAATCTGTCATTAAACCACTTGCCTAATTTTGACGATGGAACATAGTTATGAGCGCTCATTTAACTCTCTAACCTATTTTAATTGTATTATTATTAATAAATTCGTATTTCGGTATTTCTAGATTTTTTGGAGCGGGTCCCTTTCTTACTCTTCCAGAAGTATCATAGTGAGAACCATGGCAGGGGCAAAACCATCCATTGTACTCCCCCTTATTTCCTAAAGGCACACATCCAAGGTGTGTACAAACTCCAACCATTATTAACCACTCTGGGTCTTTTGCTCTGTCTTCATCCTTTTCTGGGTGTTTAAGATCTTCTAGCTTAACTGCTCTTGCTTCAGATATTTCCTGTTGGGTTCGTCTTTTTATAAAAACTGGTTTACCTCTCCAAAGAACTGTTATTGATTTTCCAAGTTCTATTGAGCTAACGTCAACTTCTATACTTGCTGAAGCTTTTACAGACTTATCGGGATTCATTTGGTCCACTAAAGGCCAAACAACCGCACCAACACCGACTGCACCTATTGCATATGAAGCAGTAAATAAAAAATCTCTTCTTTTAAGTTTCTTTTGATCTGACATTTTTTAATATTGTGTTTATTCTATTCTCTAATATATGATTTATTATAGTAAAAAAGTTTTTTATCTGCGACAACAATGACGTCAAAAAAGATGATTTTAAGGCCCAAAATTGCACTTTATGAACCAGACATACCTCAAAATACTGCTGCAATTATTCGCACATGTTCTTGTCTGAGTGCTATGGTTGAAATCATTGAGCCTTGTGGTTTTATGTTAAATGATAAACGTTTCAGAAGGGTTGTTATGGATTACTTAGATGAAAAAATGATAAGATTTTATAAAAATTATGATGATTTTTTTAGAATTAAAAAAAAAGAAAAAGAAAGAATTGTACTTATGACTACAAAAGCTTCAACTTCTTATTCTAATTTTAAATTTAAAGTTACAGATACAATATTATTTGGCAGAGAAAGCGCTGGCGTTCCAGAAAAAATCCATAAACTAGTTGATAATAGATTAAAGATACCTTTGTCATTTAAAAAGAGATCTTTGAATCTGGCCTCCTCTGTTGCAATAGTTCTTTCTGAAAGCCTGCGACAAAATAAATTAATTTAAAAAAATGAAAATTAAAAGAAAACAACAAATAGCTAAAAAATGGTTTATTGAATTACAAAAATTAATTTGCAACAACATTGAAGAATTAGAAAAAATATATGGATCTAATAAAAAATTTAAAAAAAACAAATGGAAACATGGTACATTTAGAACAATTGAAGGTGAAATAATTGAAAAAGGCGGTGTTGCTTTTTCAAATGTTATTGGAAAATTTCCAAAAGAATTTGCAAAAAAAATTCCCGGAACCAAAAATAATAATAAATTTTGGTCCTCAGGCGTCTCTGTAGTATTACATTCAAAAAATCCAAAAGTTCCCGCAATGCATTTTAATACTAGATTTATTTGTACACAAAAAGCCTGGTTTGGAGGTGGTATAGATTTAACTCCTTGTATCTCAGATAATAGTCAAAAAAAACATTTTCACAAAGAATTAAAAAAAATGTGCGATCTTCACAATAAAAAATATTATCCAAAGTATAAAAAATGGTGCGATGAATATTTTTATCTATCTCATAGAAAAGAAACCAGAGGTATAGGCGGCATTTTTTTTGATTACAAAATGAATAATTGGGAAAAAGATTTTTTATTTGTTAAAGATGTGGGTATAACTTTTGCTAATTTAGCTAAGAAAATCATTAGAAAAAAAATGTTTTTAAAATGGACAAAAAAAGATAAAGAAATTCAATTATTAAAAAGAGGAAGATATGTCGAATTTAATTTATTATATGATCAAGGAACCAAATTTGGATTAAATAGTGGTGGCAACCCTGAAGCAATATTAATGTCTATGCCTCCAAGTGCAAAATGGAAATAAAATGGAAAAAGAACCAATAACAGTTAACGGCCTTAATAAATTAAAAGAAGAATTAATATATTTAAAAGAAAAAAAAAGACCTGAAATAGTTGCTGCAATATCTGAAGCAAGATCACATGGTGATTTAAAAGAAAACGCTGAATACCACGCAGCAAAAGAACAACAATCTCATAACGAAGGAAGAATTGCGAAAATAAATGATAGTATTGCAAGAGCTAATGTAATCGATGTAACAAAATTTTCTAATGATAGTAAAATTATTTTTGGCTCTACAGTGGATTTAGAAAATTTAGATACTGGTGAAAAACTAGAATATAAAATTGTAGGAAGAGATGAAGCAGATCTTAAAAAAAAACTAATTTATTGCAAATCTCCGATAGGAAAAGGATTGATAGGAAAAAATAAAAACGATCTTGTAGAAATAACTACTCCTGCAGGAGTAAAAAATTTTGAGATTAAGGATGTAAAATATATTTAATTTTCTAGTACTCGAGTAACTTCTTTTTCGGAAACCTTAAAATCATTATTGATCCATTTTTCTTCTATTTTCTTTAATTTAATGCCTAATAATTTTCCTTCAGAAATATTATATTTTTCCATTAGATTTTTTGCTTTTATTGGGAAAATTGGAACTTCTTTATCTTTAAAAAAATTAATTAAATTTATTAATTTTTTATTTATATTTTTTGATTTAAAAATTTCAAAATAAAGCAAATCCTGAAGAGATTGCTTTCCATTATAATAAAGAACTTTCCATAAGTTTTTTTCTGAAAAAGAATTTTTATAAATTTTTTCATCATAAAACTTTTTTAAAAATAAAATTCTTTTTTTGTTAATATTAGAAAGATTAAATTTAAAAAGAAAATAATCAACATTATTCGAATCAGACATAATCATTAAAGAAATCAATAATATATAATCAACCTCACTAAGTTTTTTTTCTGCAAAATTATTCAACTTCTTAAAAATTTCAAAATTTTTAAATTGAGGAAAAATTAATTGAATTATTTCTTGACAAAAAGGGTCTTTAAATAACTTTAAAAAACCTTTTGATTTAATTATTTTTTTATACTCATCTAACAATCTTTCAGAAGATATATTTGATATACCATTTATGTTTTGTTTAATTATTTTTTTTACTTTCTCGCTATGTTCAAGCTTACTGTAATTAAGGAAAAATCTTACATATCTTAATATTCTTAAATAATCTTCTTTAATTCTTTTTTCTATATCTCCAATGAATTCAACTTTACCAAGTTCAAGACCTCTTTTCCCATTGAAAGGATCATATAAATTTCCATCAATATCTGCATATATAGAATTTATTGTAAAATCTCTTCTAGATGCATCTTCAAGCCAATTATTCGAAAATTCTACTTTTGCATGCCTACCATCTGTAGATATATCTTTTCTTAGTGAAGTAATTTCAAATTTTTTATTTCCAATAATTGCTGTGACGGTTCCATGTTCAATTCCAGTTTCATAATATTTAATATTATGTTTTTTTAATGCTTCAATACACTCATTGGGTTTTAAATTAACTGCAAAATCAATGTCATCTATGGTTTCGTTATTTAATATTTTTCTTATACACCCTCCAACATATCTTAATTCGCTAGTTTCTGAATAATTTTCAATTGCTGAAAATAATAATAAAGCAAATTTCTCATTTTTTAATTTATTAAAAGAAGAATGTTTGTTATTTAAATTTTTTGAAAAAGAGAAAATTTTATTAAATAAATTTGTCATAACTGGCTGGGGTGCTAGGATTCGAACCTAGGATGGCGGTACCAAAAACCGCTGCCTTACCGCTTGGCTACACCCCAAAATTAAATTCATATATCACAAAAAAAATAAATTATATAGTTTTTGATACAATGTACCAATAACCCTTATATTTGCTTTGAAAAATTTTTGCTGCATTTTTTGTTGCCTTTTTAGATTTAAAATAAGCAACTACTGCCGATCCTGTTCCTGTCATCCTTGTAAAAACTGCATTGGGCAAGCTTGCAAGAAAATGTTTCAAATTTTTAATTTTTGGATATTTTTTAAATACAATATTTTCAAGGTCGTTATTTGATTGAACTAAATTGTTTGTTTTAAAAAAACTTTTATTTGCATTGAAATACAAGGGTTTTGAAAAATTTCTAACTCTTGAAAAAATATTTTTAGTAGAACATCCAAATTTTGGCATAACAATTAAAACATGAAAATTTACCTTGCTGTTTGATCGTCCTATTTTTCCATTTTTGAATAAAATTGAATTTTTTTTTTCTAGACCCAAAACAACATCGGCACCAACTTTGTAAGCTAGTTCTTTTACTTTTTTGTCAGAAATGTTTACAATTTTTTTTTTCATTAAATATTTTAATATACAAGCAGCATTCATGGATCCACCTCCCATGCCTGATTTTTGAGGTATATTTTTTGTCACTTTGATTTCAAATTTTTTGTTTTTAATTAATTTATTTTTTTCTAATAAATTCAAAAGTTCAATAATAGTATTGTTTTTACCTATTCCTTTTGAAAATTTTCCTGAAAAAGAAATTTTATGTTTTGCTTTATCTATTATTTTGATTTTTATTTCATCAAAGCTTTGAACAAAAGTAATTAGACTTTCAATATTATGATAATTATTAGGTAGTCGTTTAATTACATTAAGTGATAAATTAATTTTTGCCCAAGATCTTAATTTTTTAAATCTCATATTTATGTATTTTTGGGGCCCTTTAGAAGTTTATAATAAATATCCTCTTTCATTTTGTCTTCAGTGTCTTTAAAAGTTAAAACATTTTTCCAGAAATAATTTGCTTGTGTTTTTCTACCTAATTTCCAAAGTATATCTCCATAGTGATCATTCACGATTGGGTCTGATGGCATAATTTGAACTGCTTTTCTAAGTAACTTTTCTGCTTTAACATAATCACCTGTTAAATAATAAGCCCAACCAACTGAGTCTATAATGTATGGATCGTTCTCTCGTTGAGCATAAGCCTTTTCCAACATATCTATTGCAGAATTAATTTTATAATTTCTTTCTAGCCATGAGTAAGCTAAATAATTTAATACATGTGGCTCGTCTGGATTAAGTTCCAATGATTTAAGTAAATCTTCATCTGCTTTTTTTTCGTTGCCAATTCTTTCATAACTTCCACCTCTTTGATATAGAACATCTGCATAGATAATTGATGAAGGATCTAATTTTGATAAAATTTCTGTATAATATTTTATTGACAAATCATACTTTTCAAAACCTTTAACAATATTTCCCATTTCATAAATAATTTTTAAAGATGGTTTTTCAATTTCATTAAATTTTGTTTTAATATAATTAAAAGATTTTTCTTTATTTTTTTCCTTATCAATAATTTGCGCAATTTTTTTAACTCTATACCAATAATAAATTTCATTTTTTTTATCAAAATTTTTCAAAACTTTTTTTGATTTGGTAAATTCTTCTTTTTGGAAATAATTTTCTGCTAGTAAAGTTAAATTAAATTTAAATTTTGGATTCAAATAATTTGATAAATTAAAATAAAAATTAGACTTTTCCATTTCATCTTCAGTAGAATATAGATTTGAAATTATAAAAAGAAATTCGCCAATAATATCATTTGAATTTTTACATGAAAAAATACTTCTGAAATCGTCATAATTTCCTTTATCTATCCATTTTTTAGCTTGAGCAATTAATAAAGTGCTATTTAAAGGATCAACATCTTTAAATATATTTTTTGCTTTTAAATGATTATTCTGATCTATCAAATAATTAGCATAGAAAAATAAATATCTTGAATTACCCTCATCATTAAAGTTGGTTAAATTTTCAAAAAAGCTTTCAGTATTTGAATGTCCTAAATAACAGCTTTGTAAAGTTCTGTTGATTAAGCTCATTTTTCCAAATTGATCATCTAAATTTGATTTTATTTTCTTGTAATTAAATAAAGAAATATATTCTTCTAAAAAGTTTGAAATCATAAATTCAAAAGTTTCTTTTTCCTCGTATTGTTTAAGATCGCCAAGATAACCAAAACCTTTTTTATAATCATTTTTTTTTATACTATCTAATACAAGCAATAAGTGAGCTTCAAAAAAATCAGTAAATTTTTTGTTTTTTGTTATTTTAATTTCCCTAATGGCCTTGTTAACTTTTTCATTTAGGACTAATGAAAATATATATTTTTTAATATATGATTGATGTGATTCTTTTAATTGTTTGGAAGAATTAAAATAATTTAATGATTCAATGCTATTATTATCAAGTGAGACTAGTGCAGAAAAATAATTATATACATTTTTTTTATCAAAATTTTTCGAATATGAGTTATTTTGAAAAAAAAAGATCAAACAAAATAAGAAGGTAATTTTATAAATTTTTGATAGCATATGTTTATTCTATGATTAAAAAAGATATAAATCAAAATGACATTTTAAACTCAGAGTTGCTAAATATAATAGATTATAATTATATATTTGATGAAAAGCCAATTAAGAGAATAAAAACTAAACCCACATTAGAAAATTCTAAATCTAGATTAGAAGCTCTAAAAAATAAAATTGAAGCAATTGAAAACTGTGATTTAAAAAAAAATGCATCGAAAATTGTTTTTGCTGATGGAAACATTCAAAGCTCAATAATGATTATTGGTGAAGGCCCTGGACAAAAAGAAGATGAATTAGGAAAGCCTTTCGTTGGTGACGCGGGAAATTTACTAAACAAAATGCTTAAGGCAATCAATATTGAAAGAGATAAAATTTATATAACCAACGTAGTTAATTATCGACCTCCTAATAACAGAAAACCTAAACCTAATGAGATTAATAGATATGCTGAATTTCTTAAAGAACATATATCTATAATAGATCCCAAAATTTTAATACTAATGGGCAGTACTGCAATGGAAGCAATATTAGGAAGTAATAAAAGAATATCTAAAGAAAGAGGAATATGGAAAGAAGTAATAATTAAGAAAAAGAGCTACAAAACTATTGTTACTTTTCATCCTGCTTATCTCTTAAGAAAACCTGATCAAAAAAAATTTTCTTGGGAGGATCTAAAAATTATTCGTAAAGAAATTGACCAACTTAATATTGTAATCTAACAAATATATGAAAAAAATTATTGCTGGAGTTGATGAAGTGGGCAGAGGAAGTCTAGTAGGTCCTGTTTATGCCGCTGCAGTAATTTTAGATAAAAAAGTTGATAAGAAAAAATTAAAAGATTCAAAAAAATTATCAAAAAAAAATAGAGAAATATTAGATGTTTATATAAAAAAAACATGTATATGGGCTATTGGCTCAGCCTCACTAAAAGAGATTGAAAAATATAATATTTTAAATGCAAGTTTATTAGCTATGAAAAGAGCAATAAAAAAATTAAAAAAAAAACCACAACTAGTTCTTATTGACGGAAATAAGTTGCCAAAAATTCATAATTATAATTTAAAAAATATAATTAAAGGCGATCAAAAAATTCCTGAAATATCTGCTGCTTCAATCATTGCAAAAGTTTCAAGAGACCGTTTGATATCTAGAATGTCAAAAAAGTTTAAAAAATATCTGTGGAATAAGAATTCTGGATACGGAACTAAAAATCACATCAAAGCAATCAAAAAATTCGGTGTAACAAAGTATCACCGAAGAACCTTCCAACCAGTCCACAACATATTGAGTCCAAGATAATCTTCAACACAAGTAAACTCAAATAAATTCAATCATAGGTTGACGAGGACTCAGAGCTAGAGTCTAATTGTTTTATAAAAATGATTAACGCTAATTTAAAAAACAAAATTATTAATGGTGATAGCATAAAGGAATTAAAAAAAATCCCAGATGAAAGTTTTGATTTAATTTTTTCTGACCCACCTTACAACCTTCAATTAAGAAATCAATTACTTAGACCTGATAGATCTAAAGTTGATGCGGTTAATGATAAATGGGATCAATTTGGAAGCTTTAAAGTCTATGACAACTTTACTTTAAACTGGCTAAAAGAATGTAAAAGAGTTTTGAAAAAAAATGGAAGCATATGGGTTATAGGATCTTACCATAATATCTTTAGAGTTGGTGCCAAAATTCAAGATTTAGGATTTTGGATATTAAATGATGTAATTTGGAATAAAAATAATCCTATGCCAAATTTTAGAGGTACAAGATTTACAAATGCTCATGAAACTTTAATTTGGGCTTCAAAAGATAAAAATTCAAAATATACTTTTAATTATCAATCTCTTAAATGTTTAAACGACGACCTGCAAATGAGATCAACTTGGAATCTTCCAATCTGTAATGGAAAAGAAAGATTAAAAGATAATGGAAAAAAAGTTCACTCTACACAAAAACCAGAGGCATTGCTTCATAGGATATTACTAGCATCTTCAAATAAAAATGACCTAGTATTAGATCCTTTTTTAGGTTCAGGAACAACTGCGGTTGTAGCAAAAAAACTTGGAAGAATTTTTTGTGGAATTGAAAAAGATAAAAAATACTTCGAAGCAGCTAACAAAAGAATAAAAAATACTAAACCAATCAAAGATGATTATTTGGATACTTTGCAAAATAACAGATCTAAACCAAGAATACCTTTTGGATCTTTAGTAGAACTTGGAATTATCAAACCAGGCACAAGTATATTTGATCCTAAGAAAAAAATTAATGCAAAAATTATGGTTGATGGAAGTATTAAATATCAGCAATCTGAAGGATCAATTCATAAAGTTGCAGCAAAAATATTAGGTGCAGAAAGTTGCAATGGCTGGACATATTGGCATTATCAATCAGGAAATGCTCTAAAACCAATAGATGAATTAAGACAAAGATTAAGACTTAATAACTAATCCCTATAAATTTTACCTAAATAACTATCTAAGAATTTATTATTTTTGACTAATACTTTTAAAATAGAATTTCTAAATGATGCAACTATTGGGTTTGATAAATGAAAGGAAAAATAGTTCAATTTAGATCTCCAATTTACAGAGTTTAATTTCTGTATTCTTTTTTCATAATAATCATCTTTGTTATTTTCAATTTGATCAAATAATTCTTTTGAAGATTCAATTGACTGAGAAGCTCCTTGTGCAAAAGATGGTGGCAGTGCAAATAAGGCATCTCCTATAAAAAAAATATTTTTATTGTCTGAAATCTCCAATTTTTTACTTATGTAAATTGGAAAAGATTTTATATTCTTTAATTTACCATCTAATTCTATTGCAGTTTTTTCATATAATTCTTGGGTTATAGATTTTAAAAAATTCTCATCTTTATACAGATTTTCGTCCAATAATTGTTGATTGGATAGTTGTTTTCTAATTATCGAAATAAAATTAAATTCTTTGTTTTGGTTAACAGGATAAATTACAAAATGAAAATTGGATCCAAGATATAATGAAATATCTTCATTAGGATAATCATTAAGATTTCCTCTCACAGCTATCGATTTAAAGTATTCACGTTTAATATTTTTATTCAATATTATTGATTTTGTCTTGGAAAAAACACCATCAGAAACAATTAAGTAATCAAATTCTTCGGTGGAATTGTCACTAAAGGACAAGGTTAATTTTTTTTCATAATTTAAATTTTTTAGTTCGGCATTAAGTTTAATTTTGTCTTTTGAAATATTATTTAATAAAAATTTTAATAAAGTAGATCTTTTAAGAGTTGTATATTGATTACTTCCATAATTAAATTTTGATATATCTAAATCACAAATTTCTTCGTTGTTTTTCGCATTAATAAAACTGATTTTTTTTGGATTGTAAATTTCTTTTTTATCTAAATTATTAAAACCAATTTCGTTAAGTAATTTTATGCTATTTACTGAAAGCTGAATTCCATAACCATCTTCTGTATCTATTGATGTTCTTTTTTCAATAACAGTAAAATCATATTCTGAACTATTTTTTAATAGGTTTGCAAAAAACAATCCTGAGATTCCAGCCCCAATGATAGCTATTTTTTTCATGAATAGTTTGAAACAGAGTTAAAAATTTTTTTTGTAAAAGATGGCAAAATTTGACTTTTAACATTTTTTTTGTCTAATAAGTAAGAGTTTCTAATTTTAATCAATTTGTTTTTTTTATTTAAAACAATCTTCATATCCATATTGGACATTTTAATAATAATTTTTTTATTCATAGAAGTATTAAATTTATTTTTTTTAACTTCTTTCATAGGAAAAATTAATAAATTTTTTAAAAATTTAAATTTGCTATTTTTAATTAATAAATATTTATTTTGATTTTGATAAATGTCTGCTTCAAAATATTTTATTTTGTTGAATTTATTTTTTGATTTTATTTCAAAATCATTTTTTTTATATGATTTACAATTTTTTGAAATTGGACATTCAAAGCATGATGGGTTGGTAGGCTTGCAAATTAAAGCTCCAATTTCCATAATGGCTTGTGCATAATCACTTGATCTATTTGATTTTCCAAAAAAAGATTTTTTATTAATTATATTATCTTTGCTAATTTCATTTTCATTTCTTAAATAAAATATTCTTTTCAAAACCCTTTCTACATTGCCGTCTAAAGGAATAATTGGCTTATTGAAAGCTATTGCCATTATTGCTCTGGATGTATAGTCGCCTATCCCAGGAAGCGTTTTGAGTTCTGCAATAGTACTTGGTAAATCGCCGTTAAATTCTGAAATGACTTTTTTTGCTGTTTTCTTTAGGTTCCTTGCTCTTGCATAGTATCCAAGTCCTTCCCAGCATTTCATTAGTTTTGGCTCGCTAACAATTGAAAGTTTTTTTAAATTCGGAATTTTATTTACAAAATTATTAAAATAAGGAATTACAGTTTTAACTTGCGTCTGCTGCAACATAAATTCACTTACTAGTGTAAAATACTGTGTTTGTTTTTTAGAAACTTGTTTTCTCCAAGGCAATACTCTCTTATTATTATCGTACCAATGTAGAATATTTTTTGGTATGTTTTGGTTTTTCATATGGAATTTAAATACAATACTAAGCAGAGAACTAAAACCATTCAAGGATTAAGATCTTTCAAAGATACTTTGCCCAAAAAAATAAAAAAAATCCTTAATAAAAAAGGACATATCTATTCTGAAACCTTGGAGAATTGGAGATATATAGTTGGTAATGAATTATTTGAGGTTTGTTATCCAAAATCTTTTAAAAATTCAAATAAACTGGGAACAAGTTGTTTAAATATAATGGTCAAAAGAGGCCATGAAGTAGATGTAGAATATTCTAAAAAATTAATTATCAATAAAATGAATAGTTTCTTTGGATACAATATAGTTGAAAAAGTTAAGTTAATTACTTTTGAAGGAGAGCAAGAAAAATTTAAAAAAAATAAAAGTACTGATGTGACAAAAAGTCAACATATTGACAAAATATCAACTATTAAAAATGACAAAATTAAGAATTCGCTTATAGAACTAAGTAAGCTATATAATAAAAAATGAAAAAAACGATCTTAGGAATATTTTATATAATATTTTTTGCAACTTCTGTATTTTCGGACACTAAAATAAATACAATTTACGAAGGAAATCCTGATGCCAAAATTCAATTAATTGTTTATGAGTCGCTTACGTGTAGCCACTGTGCTGACTTTCATAAAAATGTTTACCCTGATTTAAAAGAAAATTTTATTGATAAAGGTTTGGCAAAAATTGAATTCCGAAGTTTTCCCTTAGACATGGCAGCATTAAACGCTTCAAAGATTGCTCACTGCAAGAATGACGGCAAATCAGATATTTTACATTTTCTATTCGAAAATCAAAAACAATGGGTAAAAGGAAGTGAAATTGAAGAGATAAATTCTCACCTAAAAAAAATACTAGATTCTGGAAAATACGGAATAGATTTTGATAAATGTATTGATAACAAAAAAGTCGAAGATCACGTTTTAGAAGATCGAATCGAAGCTGTGAACAAATTTAAGATAAATGCTACTCCTACTTTAATAATCAATAACAAAAAGTTTGAAAAACCACTAAACTATAAAAATATAAAAAAAGCTCTTGAAAAACTGATATAAGTTGGAAATGGAATTTAAAAAAATTCAACTTAACGGCTTTAAGTCATTTGCCGAAAAAATAGACATTCTTATTGAAGAAGGTCTGACCGGAATTGTTGGTCCTAATGGTTGTGGAAAATCAAATATAGTAGAATCGCTCAGATGGTGTATGGGAGAAACCTCTGCAAAAAGTCTGAGAGGTTCTGGAATGGAAGATGTTATTTTTTCCGGCACTTCAAACAAACCTTCAAAAAATATTGCTGAAGTTTCGATCACTTTAGTCAATCAAGATAAAGATGGTCCTCACCAATATAAGAATCTAGATCATATTGAAATTAAAAGAAAAATAGAGAAGGACAAAGGTTCAAAATTTTACATTAACAGTAAAGAGGTAAGAGCTAAGGATGCTCAAATGTTTTTTGCAGATTTATCTACGGGAGCACATTCTCCTTCGATAATTAGTCAGGGACGTATCGGAGCATTAGTAACAGCAAAACCAGTAGATCGTAGGGCTATTTTAGAAGAAGCCGCAGGAATTGCGGGTTTACATGTTCGAAGACACGAGGCCGAACTGAGATTGGAAGCCGCAGAAAATAATTTGAAAAGAGCTGACGAATTAAGAAGACAACAAGAAAAACAATTGGTAAATCTTCAAAAGCAAGCCGAAGAGGCCACCAAATATAAGCTTATCTCAGAAGAAATTAAAAAAATCGAGGCTGGACTGTATTGTTTAAGACTAAAAGATATTGATCATGAAATTAAAGTGGAAAATGAAATTAATAGCGAAGCGGAAGATGAAGTCGGTGGTTTCAATATGCAAATTAACAACATTGAAAACTTAATTAAAAATGAAACCACAAAAGTTAAACCTCTAAGAGAAAAAAACTTTGAAAATTTATCGAAACTACAAAGATTAAATTTGGAATTAAAAAGTCTAGATGAAGAAAGCGACAGAATAAAGAAAGAAATTGAAAATATTAAAAATTCACTAAAAACTATTGAGGAAGATATTGATCGCGAAAAAAGTATTATAATGGATGCAAAATCAAACGAAAAAAGACTTAAAGAAGAAAAGAATGATTTAATAGAAATAGACTCAAAATATTATGAAACTGAGAAAAAATCTGATGAAGATTTAGCAGTAGCCGTTGAAAAATTAAATAAAGAACAAAAATCAGTTGAGCTCATTGTTAACTTAGTTAGTGGAGAAAATTTAGAAAAAAATGTTTCAAAATTAAGTGAAATAAAAAATCAATTAACACATGCTAAGAGTTTTTTGGAACAACAAAAACTAGATGAGGTTGCTTCAATCATAGAAGCCTCAAAAATATATTTAGATGAAATAATAAATTCATTCAATAATAGTGAAAACAAAAGTAAAATTAGTGAAATAGCAACAAAGAATGAAAATATTAAAAAATTTCAAGAAGAATATGCAAAAAGCTTCAGCAAAAATCAATCAATAAAAAATGAATCAATAAAACGAAATGAAAGAATCAAGACAATAAAAACTGAAATTGAAAGTTGGATAAATTTGCTCTCAAATTCAGAAAAAATGATTAATGAGCTCAATATAAGAAAAAATAAGTTGTCAGAAAAATTTAACAAACTTGAATCTGAACCTCAAGCACAAGCTGAAAAGAAAGGTCAAATTTCAGAAAGTTTAAGAGCTTCTGAAATAGAGAAAGAAAAAGATGAAGTAACAATAAACGAAATTGACAAAAAAATAAATTCTCTTCGTACAGATTTATCTTCTTCTCAAGAAAAAATGATCCAAATAAGAGAAAGAAGAGCAAGCTCATCTGCAACGATTGCTGGATTAAAACAAAGAAGAAATGATTTACTAGAAAGAATTAATACTGAATTAAATTTAAATGAAAATAATTTACTTGAGTTCTCTGGCTTAGAAAAATTAGAAAATCTACCTGATACTGTTGAGCAAGAAGAGTTATTAGATGCAAAAAAAAGAGTTCGAGAAAAACTTGGTTCTGTAAATTTACGTGCTGATGAGGAAACTACTAAATATGAAGTCCAAATAAAAAAAATGGAACAAGACAGGCAAGATTTGGCTACAGCTATAATTAAACTTAAAGAGAGTATCAACGAACTTAACCTAAAAGGAAGAAAAAGACTTTTAGAGGCTTTTGAAAAAGTTAATCGTAAATTTAATGAAGTTTATACAAAACTGTTTAATGGAGGAAATGCTAAACTTGAGCTAGTAGATTCTGATGACCCTCTTGAAGCTGGATTGGAATTATTAGTAAGTCCTCCCGGAAAAAGGTTACAATCTATAACTTTACTTTCAGGCGGCGAACAAGCTTTAACTGCTCTTTCATTAATCTTTGCTGTTTTTCTAACTAACCCCTCTCCTATTTGTGTATTAGATGAGGTGGATGCTCCTTTGGATGACTCAAATGTTACTAGGTTTTGCAGTTTATTGAATGAATTAACTAAAATTACTACCACTCGATTTATTATTGTTACTCACCATGCTTTAACTATGTCAAAAATGGATAGATTGTATGGTATAACTATGCCAGAAAAAGGTATTAGCCAGCTAGTAGCTGTTGATCTGCAAAAAGCTGAAAGTATGGTAGCTTAGCTTTGAATGCCAAAAGATCGGTTTAAAACTCGCTTAGAAATTGCAAAAAATAAGATATTAAAAAAATCCACAGTTTCAAATCAATCTTCTTCTTCAAAATTAGGGGCTGCCTTAAAATTGAGCACCGAAATGGTTGCGGCTGTGGTTGTTGGGACAATTATTGGGTTTATTTTAGACAATTGGTTTGGTACTAAGCCATGGTTAATATTAATGTTTTTTTTTGTAGGAGTGATTGCGGGAATTCTTAATGTAGTCAGATCTGCAAAAGATATGCAATACAAAGACTAAAAAATATGGCAATAAATCCAATGCACCAATTCAATATTTATAGAATTGGACCTGAAATTAAACTTGGTGAAGTAGATATATCTTTCACAAACTCAAGCTTATTTATGGTTATTAGTTCTTTAGCTATATTAATTTTATTTAATCTTGGAACCAAAAAAAATTATTTAATACCAAATAAAATTCAATTGCTCGCAGAACTTAGTTATGGTTTTATATCAAAAATGATTAGCGATACCGCAGGCAGTAAGGCTAAACCTTATTTTGCGTTTATTTTTTCTCTCTTTATGTTTGTTTTGTTTTGCAACATGATTGGTATGATACCGTATTCATTTACAGTAACTAGCCATATTATTGTAACTTTTGTTTTAGCAGCATTTATTTTTATTGGAGTTACAATTATTGGATTTATTAAGCATGGCGTTGGTTATTTAAAATTGTTTGTGCCAAGTGGTGTGCCATTGGTTTTAATGCCACTTATAGTTATAATAGAAATTATTTCTTACTTAAGTAGACCTGTTAGTTTATCAGTTAGACTTTTTGCTAATATGATGGCGGGTCATACTATGATGAAAGTTTTCGGAGGCTTCGTAATAAGTCTCGGAATAGTTGGTGGATGGCTTCCACTGAGTTTTTCGGTTGCTTTAACTGGCTTGGAAATATTAGTCGCTTTTCTTCAAGCTTATGTTTTTGCAATATTAACATGCATCTACTTAAATGATGCATTAAATTTACACCATTAAAAACAAGGAGGACATAATGGAACTAGAAGCAGCAAAAATGATAGGGGCAGGTTTAGCAGCTATAGCTCTTGCAGGCGCAGGTGTTGGAATTGGTATTATTTTTGGTCATTACCTTTCTGGAGCAATGAGAAATCCATCTGCTGCTCAAAAACAATTTCCAAATTTACTTTTAGGCTTTGCTTTAGCAGAGGCAACAGGTTTATTTGGTTTAGTTGTTGCGTTAATTATATTATTTGCATTTTAATATTGATGGCAAATAGAGTTACCTTTTATCTAATTTTATTCAGCCTCTTTTTTTATAAGAAAGCTTTTGCCTCAGAAGGAGGTATGCCTCAATTAAATCCTGAGTTTTGGATCTCTCAAATTTTCTGGCTTACATTGATATTTGGAGCTTTATATGTATTACTTGCGAAGTTTATTCTTCCTAAAATAAGTAATAATTTGGAAACAAGAAAATCACAAATAGTAGAAAATATTGAAGCTGCAGAAAAACAAAGAGAAGATAGTGATCAAAAAATAAAAGATTACGAAAATATAATTAATGAAGCTAAAATTGAAGCTAAAAATATATTTAAGCGGGCTCGAGAAAAAATTTTAAAGGATATAAACAATAAAAAAGAAAGCTTAGAAAAAGAAATTGATGAAGAAATCAAAAAAGCTGAAGCCGAGATATTAAATCTAAAAAATAAATCACCTGAAAAAATAAATAAAATTGCAATTGAGACTTCTGTACATTTAATTCAACATATTATTGGGGTTGAGGTAAATAACAGCAATATTTCTGCAATTGTCGAAGATATTTCAAAAAAAAATAAGGAGAAATATTATGGTAATTGATGCAACTTTTTGGGTGGGAGTTTCTTTTATACTTTTCTTTGCAGGTCTAATTTATTTAAAAGTTCCTCAAAAAGTAAATGAAATTCTAAATAATCTAATTTCAAATATAAAAAATGAAATTGATGAAAGTGAGAAACTAAGAGCAGAAGCTAAAGTACTTTTAGACAATTCACAAATTAAATTTGAAAGTGCTCAAAATGACAGTAAAAAAATTATCAATGAAACCAAAAAAGAAAGTGAAAATTTAATCATTGAAATGAATGATAAATTTCACAAATCTTCAGAAATTAAAAAAAACCTTGCAAAAAATAAAATTTCTCAAATGAAAGAAGCTGCTCTTAAAGAAATTAAAGATAATTCAATTAGATTGGCAGTAACATCTGTAAAAAAATTAATTTCTACTTCAATTGACAAATCTAAATTAGATAATCTTTTTGAAAAAAATTTAGAAGAATCAAAAGTAGCATTAAAAAAAATTAATTCCTAAATTAATTAACATTAAACTTACAATTCTTTGAAAATAATTATAGATTCTAGAAAAAAAATGAATAATAAAAAACTAAAAATTTTACTTGCTGCTCCTAGAGGATTTTGTGCTGGTGTCGATAGAGCTATTGAAATTGTAAAAAAAAGTATAAATAAGTTTGGGGCCCCTGTTTATGTCAGACATGAAATTGTTCATAATAAATATGTTGTTGACAATTTAAAAAAAATTGGAGCAATTTTTGTAGAAAAATTAGACGAAGTAGAAGATAAAACAAGGCCCGTAATATTTTCAGCGCACGGTGTTCCTAAGTCTGTGCCAGAAAAAGCTAAAAACCTCAACATAGAATATATTGACGCTACTTGCCCGCTTGTATCAAAAGTTCATAAGGAGGCTGAAAATTTATATAAAAATAATTACCATATTTTATTAATTGGTCATCTTAATCACCCCGAAGTAATAGGCACTATGGGTCAGCTTCCAAAAGGTTCAATTGATTTGATAGAAACAGTTGAGGAAGCAAATAATTATGTAAAAAAAAATGATAAAAAAATTGCTTATGTAACACAAACCACTCTTTCGATTGATGATACAAAAAATATAGTGACTGTTTTAAAAAATAAATTTCCGGAAATAAAAGAACCAACAAAAGAAGATATTTGTTATGCTACAACTAACCGTCAGGCTGCGGTAAAAAAAATAGCAAAAGACTGCGAAATGTTTTTTATTATTGGTAGTAAAAATTCCTCTAATTCTTTGAGACTAGTTGAAGTTGCACAACAAGCAGGATGTCAGCAATCAGAACTTATTTTTTCGGAAAGCAAAGTGCCAATTGAAAAAATTATTAATTGTTCTACTATAGGAATTTCATCTGGCGCATCAGCTCCAGAAGTGTTAGTAAAAAACTTCATTGATCGAATTAAAAAAGAAGTCGATGTTGATATTAAAGAAGTAGAAATTATCAAAGAAAACATAATATTTAAAACTCCAGGAAAATTAAATTAAGTGGCTATATATACTAAAATTTCAAGAAATGACTTAATGCCCATTGAGAGAAGGTTTAATTTAGGAAAAATAATTTCATTTAAAGGTATTAAAAAAGGTATTGAAAATACTAATTATCTTCTTAGGACAAAAAACAATAAGTATATTTTAACAATTTTTGAAAAAAGAGTTCAAAAAAAAGATTTGCCTTTTTTTATGAGTCTGATGGATAAATTGAATAATCATAATATTAATTGTCCAAAACCACAAAAAAGTAAAACAGGAAATTATTTGATTAATATTAAAAACAAACCTGCATCTATTGTTTCTTTTGTTGAGGGAAGAGATAAAAATAAATTAAAAATAAAAGACTGTTATGAAATTGGCAAAAATATAGCAAAATTTCATGCAGTTTCGAAAAAAATTAAATTGTACAGAAAAAATTCATTGTCTCTTAGTTCTTGGCCCAAACTACTAAATAAAATCGGTAATAAATGTAATAAAATTGATGTTAATTTAAACAACTTAATGAAAACTAGTCTTACAGATATAAAAAAAAGATGGCCAAGGAAGCTTTCCAGTGGGATTATTCATGGGGACTTATTTATTGATAATATTTTTTTCAAAAATAACAAATTTTATGGATATATAGATTTTTATTTCTCTTCTAATGATTTTTTAATATATGAAATTGCTATTTGTATTAATGCTTTATGTTTTGACAAAAAAAAAGGAAATTTTATATTTAATAAGAAAAAATCAAAAAATCTGCTTAAAGGATATTCCAGCTTAAGAAAATTATCTAAAGATGAAAAAAATTCTCTGAATGTATTATGTAGAGGTGCTGCACTGAGATATTTATTAACAAGAACTTATGATTATTTAAATACTTCAAAAAGTGCGATAATAAAAATAAAAAATCCCCGTGAATATATTCAGAAACTTAAAATTCATAATAAATTCAACAATTTTAAAAATTACTATAATTAAATGATCAAAATTTATACTGATGGCTCTTGCATTGAAAATCCAGGAAATGGTGGATGGGCGGCAATAATATTTAAGAACAATGAAAAAATAGTAATTACGGGAAATAAAAAAAATACCACAAATAATCAAATGGAATTAATGGCAGCTATAGAGGCCCTAAAAAAAATACCAACTGGGCAGGAAGTGCAAATTTATACTGACTCGAAATATGTACAAATGGGAATAACTCAATGGATTGAGAAGTGGTCACAAAATAATTGGAAAACTTCATCTAAGCAAAAGGTCAAAAATTTAGAATTGTGGACAAAATTAAATGAAATTTCAAAAAAACATAAAATAAAATGGTTTTGGGTAAAAGGTCATGCAGGCGATCCTATTAACGAAAAAGTTGATGCATTAGCTAAAAGGGCAGCAAATTTAATTTAATTTATTTAGCATATATTTTTTAACTTCTGCAATATCATTATTAATTACATCAAAGTTTTCTTTTTCATTTAAAATATAATTTAATTTTTCTGGTAATTCAGATTTAATATTAATAGCTTTTTTTATTGCTTCAGGAAATTTGCACGGATGAGCTGTCGATAAAACAATGCTTTTATCTGTTAAATTAATTTTTTCTAAAGCTCCTAAACCTACAGCAGTGTGAGGATCAATTATCATTTTATGATTTTCATATGTTTTTTTTATGCAAGATAATAATTCTTGCTCTGATATAGATTCAGAAATAAAATCTTCCTTAATTTTTCTTAATTCTTTTTCTTCAATTAAGTATTCTTTTTCATTCTTTATACCTTGCATTATTTTATTTGTTTTATTCGCATTACAGTCATTAACATCGTAGATTAATCTCTCAAAATTGCTTGCTACCTGTATATCCATGCTAGGACTTAAAGTTTCTAATACTGAATGAGCTTTGTATTGTCCTTTTGATATTGCTCTATGCAAAATATCATTCTGATTTGTGGCAACTATTAATTTTCCAATTGGAAGTCCCATTTTTTTAGATAGATAACCAGCATAAACATCTCCAAAATTTCCGGTTGGTACTGAAAAATTTATTTTTTCATTTAATTGACATGTTTGAAAATAACTAAAAAAATAATAAACAGTTTGTGCAACAATACGCGCCCAATTTATTGAATTAACACCAGACAAGTTAATAGAACTTGAAAATTGATGATCAGCAAACATATTTTTTACTAGATTTTGACAATCATCAAAATTTCCTTCTATTGCAATGTTAAATACATTTTTATCTTTAACTGTTGTCATTAGTTTTCTTTGAATTGATGAGACTTTATTATTTGGATGCAACACAAAGATATTCATTTTATCTTTGCCTCTAATTGCATCAATTGCTGCAGATCCAGTGTCTCCTGAAGTTGCAACTACTACATTGATTTTCTTTTCTATATTTTTTAGATGATGATCAAACAAATGACCTATAAACTGCATTGCAATGTCTTTAAATGCAAGAGTTGGTCCATGAAATAATTCTAAAATTTCATTTTTGCCAATGGCATTTATTTTAACGACACTCTTTTCAGAAAACTTCGAATATGACTTATCTATAATATTTGATAATTCTTTTTTGTTGACAGTTTCGTTACAAAATAGAAAAATAATTTCTTTTGCCAAATCTTGATAATTTAACTTGCTAAATCTTAATAATTCTTCATTAGATAATCTTGGTTTTGTTTTGGGTACAAATAGACCACCATCTGTAGCGAGTCCTTTCATAAAAACTTCACTAAAATTAAATTCTTTTGAACTATTTCGTGTGCTTATATATTTCATTTGTGAGCTAATTATTAATATTATCCCAATTTTTTTGGGTCGCAATCTTTAAATTAAATTATCTACTAAAAACAATACGAAGATTAGAAATAAATATAAAATTGAATAACCAAAGACTTTTTTTGCTTTTTTTAAAACAAATTTATTTTTTTTATGCTTGTATAAATCATAACAAATATAATTATAATAAATTGTTAGCATCATTACTGGGATTAAATAGATCAAACCTGAAAAATTAATTGCAAACGGTAAAATTATAGCTGGCAGCATTAACAAAGAATAGATTAATATATAAAGTTTTGTTTTCTCTGTTCCATCTGTAAGGGGCATCATTGGTATTTTTGCTTTCTTATAATCATCGACTTTGTAAAGACTCAATGCCCAAAAGTGAGATGGTGTCCAAAAAAATATTATTAAAAATAGGGATATTGAAGCAAGAGAAATAGAATTAGTTGCAATAGTCCAACCTATTACTGGAGGTAAAGAACCCGCAATACCTCCTATAACTATATTTTGTGGAGTTTTTCTTTTTAACCATATTGTGTAAACAAAAAGGTAAAAAGCAATTGTAAAAAATAGCAAAAATGCAGACAAAAAATTTGAAAAATAATTTAGAGCACCAACCGAAAAAACTGTGAGAAATATCCCAAAGATAAGTGCTTGGTCTTTATTAATTTTGCCCGTTGGAATTGGTCTTAAACAAGTCCTTGTCATTAAAGCATCTACATCGGCCTCATACCACATATTCAAACTTCCAGCAGCTCCTGCTCCCAATGCAACTAAAATTATTCCAATTATTGCATCAATAATATTTGTATTTGAATTAGAGGTTAACAATCCAACTGCACATGTAAATATAACAAGAGACATCACTCTTGGCTTCATAAGCGATACAAAAGATTTAATATAATTTACTAAATCTAACGGGGCAACTTTGTTTTTAATGATATTATTGGCCAAAACTAATCCACATTTAGCGAAATAAATATTACTAGCAACATCATGCCAATAATGAGAATGTGATTGCCTAAATCAAAAAATCCTACCTGTTTATTTTTTTTATCAATTAATTTCCTAGAAAGAGGTAAATTGTCATAGGGGTTGATTTTAATATTTGAATTTTCTTCTTTTTGACTTTCAATTTTTATTGATACTCCAAACCATGTTAAGTAAATAAAAAGTAAAAAAAATATTAAAATTCCAGCAAGTACAGTGTAACCATCCATTTAAATTATCCTCCTACAAAAAAATAAAATAGTCTCGTAAAAACAGTATATTTTCC
>Ga0208879_1000680_pt1 | contig 34382 bp, 24 predicted proteins | sample Knorr_S15_td_Bot_FD_185605 | JGI IMG/M metagenome (GOLD analysis project Ga0208879, IMG submission 185605) | Marine microbial communities from Southern Atlantic Ocean transect - Knorr_S15_td_Bottom_ad_5009_LV_A (SPAdes) (version 2) | ecosystem: Environmental > Aquatic > Marine > Oceanic | place... | reverse complement strand
GGCCACACTGCATCCGACGACACCGCCGCCGATAATGACGACCCTCGCGCGAGCGGGAAGTTGAGCCGCTTTGTTAATGTCCGAGGCCATAGTAGGTTTCGTAAATCCGCTTGGCCTTGGCTTGCGCTTCGGCTGCGTCCCATTCGCTGTCGAGGAACCGATCCGGGTTGAGGCTTCGCACGTAGTCCGACGGCGCCGGCTCAAGCATCGACTCGACCACGTGCCGACCGATGCCGGCCGAGCCACTCACGCCGTGCGCGTTGCAGCCGCCAGCCATCACAAAGCCCTTGAGTTTGCGGCTCTCGCCGATAATGAATTTCCCGTCCGGCACGAACGTCGGCCAGCCCTTGAAAATGCTGCGCACACCAAGGTCGGCGGCCTTGCCGTAGAGCGGCGCGATCTGCTCGATGAACCAGCCCATCACATCCCAATCCTCCTCGACGTGCGGCGGCGTCTGGCCATTCTCAAAATCACCCGGCTTGAGCGAAAGTGACTCCGGTTCCCATCCGCCGAGCAGCAGTCCGTTGATCTCGGCACGCAGATAAAGCGAGGCATCCGGCACGCGCATCACCGGCAGTTCCGGCTGCATGCCGTAGGCATCGACACTCACAAAATATTCGTGCCGCACCGGGAAAATCGGAAGGTGCAGCCCGGCCATTTTTGCAATGTGCCATGCGTGTGCCCCGGCGGCGTTAATGACTGTGTCACAAGCGATTACGCCTTGGCTTGTATCGATGCCGGTGACGCGGCCATTCTCCGTGCGGATGCCCTCGACCGTCACGCCGGTAGCCAGATGCGCGCCCTTTTTTCGGGCGCGATGCGCGTAGGCCATGGCCAAATCGTTGGGCTGCAGATAGCCGTCGCTCGGGCACCACAGCACTGACTTGGCCGGTGAAAAATCGAACATCGGCCACTTGGCCCAGGCCTCATCGTTGCTGATGAACGCCGTCTCAAGTCCGGCCTTGTCGGCGACTGATTTCATCTGCTCGAACTCCGCCACGCGCTCGTCGGTCAATGCCACGCGCAGCGAGCCGACCTGCCGCCAGCCCGGCTTGGCCTCCGGCTCCGCTTCCATTTCGGAAAACGTTTTGACCGACCACATCGCCAACTCGACGCGCTCGATGCTGGTGCGAACCTGACCCACCAAGCCGGCCGCCTGTGAGGTCGTCTCCGAGGCGAGCGCCTCGTTTTTCTCGAGCAACAGGACGTCGGTTTTGCCGGCTTGGCAGAGGCTGTGCAAGACGCCGCAGCCGATGCCCCCGCCGCCGATCACCACAATCTCCGCGTCGCCAATCGTGTCCATCGCCTAACTTCCGTTTCGGTTTTTTGCTGCTTCGGTGAGTTGTGGCACGACCTCGAACAGGTCGCCGACGATGCCGTAGTCGGCCAATTGAAAAATCGGCGCGTCGGGGTCGGTGTTGATGGCGACGATATGTTTTGAAGTGCGCATGCCGGCCAAGTGCTGGATCGCGCCGCTGACACCGCACGCGATGTAAACCTGCGGCGATACCACTTTGCCGGTCTGGCCGACTTGATCGCGGTACGGCCGGTAACCGGCATCGACCGCCGCGCGCGACGAGCCGACCGCCGCGCCGATGCTGTCGGCGAACGCCTCGATGATGCTGAAGTTTTCCGCACTGCCGAGTGAACGGCCGCCGGTCACGACAATCGACGCCTCGGTGACGTCCGGACGGGCGTTGTCGCTGGCGATGATTTCCTTGAGCGTGGTTTTTTGTTCCAGCAACTCGACGGCGACCGGGGCGACTTCGGCGCTGCGGGTGGCGTCCGGCTCCGGCGACTTGGCGGTGCGCGGACGGACGGTGATCACTTTCAGGCTGTCGTCGGTGAACTCGACTTCCGCCGTGGCTTTTCCGGCGTAAACCGGGCGGCGTGCGGTCACTTGATCGCCGTCGCAACTCACTTGGACGCAGTCGGTTGCCAAGGCTGCATCGAGCGCGGCGGCGAGGCGCGGGGCCAAATCTTTGCCTTGCGGCGTGTGGGCGGCGAGTACGACGTCGGGGGCGAGTTGCGGGATGAACTGGCCAAGCGCTTGGCCAAGCGATTCGCCGGTGCCACTGGCCAAAGCCGGCGAGTCGATGAGATGCACCTTGGCCGCGCCGAGTTGGCCAAGCGGCGCGGCGAGCGGCTCGACGCCCTCCCCGGTGACGACGGCGTGGACTTCCGCCTGGCCAAGCGACAGGCCAAACAATTCCTGCGTGGCTTCGGTGAGTTGTCCGTTTTTGTGTTCGGCAATGATTAAAATTTTCATGTTTGTTTTTCGGGTTAGATGGCTTGGATTTCTTCGGCGAGCACGCGGATCAATTCCTTCGCTTGATCGGCGGGAGTGCCTTCGATGATTTGGCACGGCTGTTTGGGCGGAGGCAACTCGAAGTTTTTCAGGCGCGTTTTGCGGTTGGCTTCGGTGAGGCCGAGTTCGGCGGCAGTCAATGTGTCGACCGGTTTTTTCTTGGCTCGGATGATGTTGAGCGCGGTGGCGTAGCGCGGCTCGTTGAGGCCGACCTGCGCGGCGACGACCGCCGGGAGCGGCGTCTCGATGACCTCGATGCTGCCGCCGCCGACATCGCGGCGACAGGTGATCGCGCCGTCGCCGTAGTCGATGCCGTTGACCACCGAGACGCACGGCATGTCGAGGAACACAGCGAGCGCTTGGCCCACCGCGGCCGCGCCGTCGTCGATCGCCTCCTTGCCGGTGAACACGATGTCCGCTTGGCCAAGTTTGCCGATGGCGGCGGCGAGAGCGCGGGCGTTCATGCCGGAGTCGGCGTCGCCGGGAAGGTCGAGTCGCACGGCCGAGTCGGCGCCCATGGCCAAGGCCATTCGCAGCGAGTCGGCCACCCGCTCGGGACCGGCGGAGAGCACGGTGACGGTCGAGGCCGGCTGTTGCTCGCGCAGTCGCAGCGCCTCCTCGATGGCCAGTTCGTCGTGCGGCGAAATGATCCACTGGATGTCTGCCTCGTCGATTCCATTGCCGTCACCGCGCAGCTTGATCCGCGTTGTGGTGTCCGGCACCTGCTTGATACATGCGAAGATGTTCATCAAAAAATTATTCGGTTCCCTTTTTTAGTTGGTTCAAATACCAGCGGACGAAGCGCTCGACGTTGTATTCCTTGTGGGTGGAATACGGGCCGGGGCGGTAGCCGCTGGACTGCACGCCGAGTTGGGCCGCCTCGCACAGTGACCAATCCTGCTCCGAGGTGAGTTGCCAAAAGGGCATCAGCTTTTCGAGTTGGTAATCCTTCCCCTCTTCAGCTTGTGCATCGACAAGCCAGATCACGCGCACCTCGGTGGTGGCCTTGTTGATCGGCAGCAGCCGCGTGCTCACGACGTGGTCGCAACTGGCGTGGCACCACATGTTGGGCACGGTACGCAGCCGGAGCGTGCCGACGGAATTGTCGGTGTAGTCGCCCATCAACGGCGCGACCTGCTGGCCGTCCATCGTCTCGCTGACGTAGCCGTCGGCCAACGGCGTGCGGTTGATGGTGAACCAGCCGTCGTCCCCGGCGTCCGGGAACGGCGCCATGCCGCTGCTGCGGTGGGTGATGGCCAAGCCGTGCCGGCCCCACTCCGCCTCGCTGCGTTGTGATTTGTCAGCGATCTTTTGCATCAACTCCGGTGAAGTGTCGTCGGCATTGTAATGGTCGTAGTTGGCCTTGACATATTGCGGGTGGTTGATGTTGCAGTGGTAGCATTCGCGGTTGTTTTCCCAGACGAGTTTCCAGTTGGAGTGGACGGTGTAGTTGACCGTCTTGGCCACCTTGGCGCGGTCGCAACCCTGCGGACGAAGCATCGGCTCGATCAATTCCCGCGCCGGGCCGAAGTCACCCGGTTGCTTGGCCAAGTTCACAAAAATAAAGCCGCACAAATTCTCGGTGGCCACGGGCGACAAGCCAAGCGCGCCGGTGTCCAACCCGTCCTGCATACCGCGGCACGACAATAGTTTGCCGTCCTTGCCGTAGACCCACTGGTGGTACGGGCAGACCAGTTGGCGCACCGAGCCGCTTGGCTCACGGCAAAGCCGCGTGCCGCGATGACGGCAGACATTGTGAAAGGCCCGCACTTGGCCGTCGTCGCCGCGGATCACCAACAGCGAGTCATGGCCGATGTTCAGGGTGAAGAAATCTCCGGCCCGGGGGATCTCGCAATCGTGCCCCACGAACAGCCAGCCCCGACGCCAAACACGCTCGAGGTCGGCGCGGTAAATGTCGTCCGACGAGAAAAACTCGCCCGGCAAAGTCCGCCAATCCGGGCACGCCTCGGCAGCGGCAGCGATCGGGTCAGGCGACTGGGATTCAAATGTCATCGGGGAACGGCGACTGGAAATGCCCGCGATAGAGAGCCAACCGATGGTGTCCGTTCTGCCTGTTCAGCAGTATAACCAATTTTGGGCAGCATGAGTTGTGGCATTACTTTTGCAAATACTCCATGACGGCCTCGGTTCGGTTTTGGACCCCCAGCTTTTCGTAGATATTCTTGAGATGATTGTGCACCGTCCAGGCGCTGATTTGGAGCATCTCGGCGATTTCCTTGTCCAGCGCGCCCCGGCAAAGATGGGTCATTACCTGATGCTCGCGGGGGGTGAGATGCGGGAGCGTGTCCTCCCCTGGATCGCCCGTCAAAAAGTCGATCTGCTTCTTGAAATATTGCCGCACCCAGCGCGACAGTGATGCCGTGTTCTGCCGCGATTTGCGCTTGGCGGCGGCGCTCTCCTCCAGCAAATGCAGCATCCGGCCCGGCGGTGTGCGGTGCAGATAATATCCGTAATGACTGCCGGCGGTGGAGTTGAACAACTGTTCACTGTCCTCGAACGTCGAAAACGCCACCACCGGGCAGTCGCGAAACAGCTGCTTGAAACAGGCGTCGAGTTCCTCGCCGGAAAACCCCAGCAACCCCCGGTTGACCAGCAGCAGCCCCGGCTCATCCACTGGGCCAAGCTCGCGCAGTGAACCGATGTCCGCGAACGTCTCGCGGCAAGCAAAACCGGGCGCTTGGCTCGTCAACCCGTGCAGGCCCGCCGCCACCGTCTCGTCCGGTTCCACCACGAAAACATTCACCGAGACGGCGTCCGCCCCGTCACGCTTGGCCAAGCGCCTGGCCCCGCCGGGGCGGGTGTGAATCGTCGTGTACGTGCAGCAAAACGGGCTGCCAAACCAAAACAGCGCCAACGTCAGTTCACGCCGATGCCGCGCTGCCGCGCTCTCCCAGCCCTCCCGGGTCACGCAATTAAAAATCTCCAGCGCCTGCTCCGCCGCACGCGCCTCGTTGAGGGTGCCCAGCGGGAAGTAGCAGCCCGCGCCATCGTGCTCGATGCGGCAGGAAAACTCCGGCTTGGCGTCGGGCATGGCCCGGTACTTGCGCTCCACCAAGCGCAGCCGCCAGTAGTCGATCGACCCGCGCGGATCGCTGCTCCACGGCCGCGAAGGCTCGCTTGGCTGAACCCCATCATGTGAGCCAAGTGCCGGCCAGCCGGCTTGCTGAAGCTGGGCGAACAGGTCGGCCGCCTTCGCCGCCGCGACATCCTGATCCACCGCGCCGAGCGAGATCGTCCGGCGCACCCCTTGGTATTGAATCTTGGCCGACCAGCCGCGAACCCGGTGTAGTTTGCCGGCGCGAACGTAGCTGTTGCGGAACACGCGGGTGCGCCAATAGGCCGGCTCCAGCCGCTGATCCGCCGCTGCCTCGCCCGTTCCGATCCAATCCGTTGCCGCTTGCTTGGACATGCTTGGACAGATCTAAACGCAGCCCCCCCCGCTTAGCAAGTCTGAACTCCGCTTGGCCAAGCGGCAACGGCTTGGACACGCTTGGACATCATTGGGTCACAATATCGTGCGATGGGCGCGATTTTTTGCGGCTAAAAAAGGCCATTTCTGCTTTGATGCCGGTTCCTGACAATCCCCGGTTGACGCGATGAAGGGATTTCATGTCGAGTCCGCTCATAATTAAACAACCAAATGATGAAAAAAATGTTGAAGACCAAGTGGCTCCTCGTGGCCGGCATTGTGGCTGCGCAGGCCTGGGCCGCGCACGGGCAGGAAGTCAGTACCGATTATGGAAACTACATCGAAGACGAGGAGATTATCGTCACGTTCAGCGATGGCCCCGGCAATCCCAAGGACTGGGTGGGCCTCTACAAGCAGGACATGGTCGCGGGCGAGGTCGACTCTCTTGCGTGGTTTTATGTCGATGCAACCCAGACCGGCAGCGAGGGTCTCACCGAGGGGGAACTGGTCTTCCTTGAAGGGATGGCCGAAGAGGGGATCTACGAGGCGCGGTTCTTTGAGAACGACGGCTACATACTACTTGCCAAGGCCATCTTTACCGTCGGAGATATTGGTCCAACGGTCCAGACAGACAAATCAACCTATCTGCCGGGGGAACCGATCACGGTCGATTTTCTGGTCGGCCCGGGTAATCCAAAGGATTGGGTGGGGCTCTACAGGGAGGACATGGTGCCCGGCTCCGTCGGCAGTCTGGTGTGGTTTTATGTCGACGGAACCACGACTGGTAGTGAAGGAATTGAATCCGGAACACTTACGTTTGCCAATGGTATGACTGATGAGGGAGACTACAAGGCGCTCTTCTTTGAGAACGATGGCTACACCATCCTCGCTGAGAAAAAATTTAAGGTGATGCAAGCGGCACCAGATACGCCAAAGGTGGTTTCCACCCTACCGGAGGCTGATGCCAAGAACGCTGATCCCGAGATTCAATTTAAGGCCGTCATTCGTGACGGAGCCACAACACTGAACCCTGAAAGCGTAAAACTGACCTTGGACAATAAGGATGTTAAGGCAGAAATCGCAGCTGGCGAGGAGGGGTTCAACACCGTTTCCTTTGTTGGGGAAGGGCTGTTTGATGCCGGTTCCACCCATAGATTTCGGCTGGACTTTTCTGATAATGGCGACCCCACCACCGCCGAGTCGGTTGTGGTGGAGTTTGATGTTGCAAACTATCGGCAAATCGAGATGCCGGAGCCGCTTTACTTCGAGAATTTCGACGGGGTTGAAGAATTTGAGCTTCCTGATGGCTGGGAGGTCGTCAACCTGTCGCAGGAACTGAACATCGAACTTGAGCCTGATGACTTCACCTCGGCCTATTACGAGGGCTGGGTAAATGTCTCAGTGAACCGCTGGAGTAAAAGCCCCTACTGGGGTGAAAAATCGACCCGACCCGCGCCTGCTGTTTTTGTGAATGGCGCTCGACAGACGCTCGAGGGCAATGCATTGGTGGCGGACTCCGCCTCGCGCAACGGTCACTTCATCACGTTCCTCTACACGGGCGATTATGACTTTAGCGAACACAAGGACGTGCACCTTGGGTTTTACAGCCATTACGCCCAAAACCAGGACAGCTCCGGAGCCGTCGAGTATTCCACCGATGAAGGCGAAACCTGGCTGCCGGTGATTTACATGATCGACCGCAGCGACATCGTCAAAGATGACGACGGGAACGTGGACGCGATCACCACGCTGGAGCAGGTTCACGGCGATGTCGCCATCGGCTATCACCCCGACACTTTCGAGGAGGTCGGAGGATTCTACGGTGCCTATATCGGCGCGGAAATTGGCGAGGAGCTGGCCGCCTACATCAGTGGACGGATCGACGACAACCAAACCGAATCGAAGCGGTACGAGCTGTTCCGGCTACCAGAGGCAGACGGCAAAAAAACGGTTCGCTTCCGCATTGCCACCTCCGGCACCTGGAGTTGGTACTGGGGTATCGACAATTTCGGCCTCTACAGCATCGCGCCCAGCTCGATGCCGGAGGTCGTCGAGGCCAGCCCGGCCGCCGGAAGCCAGGGAGCCAACCCGATGCCGCTGATGACGTTCGTCATCAAGAACGGCGAGGCCAAGCTGGATCCGGGTTCGGTCAAGCTGGAGTTCAACGGAGCCGCCGCCGAGGGCATCACAGTGTCGGAAATCAAGATCGGCGCGGAGGATGGCCATCAGGTCACCTACCAGGTGACCGAGCTTTTGGAGCCGCTCTCGCAAAACAGCTTCAAGCTCACTTTCACGGAGGACTCCGCTGACAAACGGGAGGGGACCTACGAGGGAAGTTTCACCGTAGGCAACTTCGCCAGCCACAGTCTGCCAGAGCCGATCGCCTTCGAGTCGTTTGATGACCTCGATGAGTTCGCCCTGCCGGAGGGCTGGGCCGTGAAGAGCTACGTCAACGAGGCCGACGCGATCATCTTGGATGAGGATCCGGATGACTGGACCTCGATGACCTACGCCGGCTGGACATCCGTATCACTGGACCGCTGGAAGAGTAGCCCCTACTGGACTGAAAAATCAGAGGCGCCAAGTCCCCCGGTATTCGTCAATGGCAAGGCTCAGTTCCCCGAAGGCAATTTCTTGATCGCCGACTCCGCCCTGCGCAACGCCCATTTCATGAGCGTGCTCGAGACGAAGGATTTCGACCTTGGCCAGCACGCCAACGTGCACCTTGGGTTTTACAGTCATTACTGCCAAAACCAGGACAACTCTGCCAACGTCGAGTACTCGATTGACGGCGGCGAAACCTGGCTGCCGGTCATCTACATGCTCGACCAGGCCGACGTCGTCGCCGGTGACGACGGCACAGCGGATGCGGTGGCAACCTTTGAAAATGCGCAGGGTGATGTCGCCCTGGTCGACAACCTCCTTTATCAGGATGAGGACGACTGGTGGGACATGGAACTGCTGGACGAGCCGATCGGCGGCAGCTACGGGGCTTTCATCGGAGCGGCCATCGACGAGTCGCTTGCGCCACACATCAGTGGGCGAGTCAACGATAGCCAGACAGAGTCCAAGCGCTACGAACTGCACCGCCTGCCCGAAGCCGACAATCAGGCCAAGGTGCGCATCCGCTTCGCCATGAACGGCACCTGGAGCTGGTACTGGGCCATCGACAACTTCGGCCTCTATAGCATTGAGGAAACGCCCACCACCGCCCCGGCAATCGACAGCATCTCGGCGGACGGCGGTGTCGTCACAATCAGCTGGCAGGGAGCGGCAGGTGTCCGCCTGCAAAAAGCCTCCAATTTGGCCAACCCAAACTGGACGGACGTGCCAGACTCGCAGGGAGTATCGTCCGCCAAGGAGGTTGCCGACCAAGCGGAAGCGTATTATCGTCTGATCCGCGACTAGCACAAGCCGCTTGGCCTAGCATACCATGAGAACAACTCAACCATCCGGGCATTGGCAACGACGGGGATTCACCCTCATCGAACTGCTGGTGGTTATCGCCATTATTGCGATTCTCGCCTCGTTGCTCCTGCCCGCCCTGGCCAAAGCCAAGGGCATGGCCCACAAGATCAGCTGCCTCAACAACCACAAGCAGCTCGGCCTCGCCGTGCAGCTTTACTCGGGCGACAATGAGGACTGGCTCAACCCGATCCAGGCACGGCTCGCCTCCGGCGTCGAGTCGAGTTGGCGTCCCTACCTTTTCACCTACCTCGGCGCGCGATGGGACTCGGACAAAAAGATGTACCTCGGCGGCAGTAAATCGAGTTACGACTGTCCCACCGAGAATGCCAAGGGCAAAAAAGGCGACGTGTATCACCAGGGCAACCCGGCCGTTGTCGGCCAGTTTCGCGTCGGCGAGATCAGCATCGCCAGCGGCATCGGCGCGGTGAACGTCCACTGGACCAGGGGAGGCGCCCAACCGCCCTTTGGCCGGCCCGTTGGCTACGAGAACAACCTCTGCAAATGGGGCATGGTCGAGTCGGCCTCCGAGCTGATCCTGCTCGGCGACGGCCACAGCAACATCGGCGGCTGGCCCAACGACGAGTGGTGGATCTGGAAGGAACTGGGCAATGCCAACTCCGCCGGCTACAACCGCTTCATCCAGAACGACCCCGGGGCGATGAGGCACGGGGGCAGATCCAACTACGTGTTTGGCGACGGCCGCGCTGAGACGCTCGATCCCAACCTCATCCCGTGCGACGAGTCAGCCTGCTGGTGGTCCGCCCCCCAGAGTCCGCACTGACACCATGCCGCTGCAGCCTTCCGAAAAAAAACAGCTCACTTTTGCCGGCGTGTTGTTCGCGCTGGCCATCCTGTTTTTCGTCCTGTTCGGTCCATCCGAACGAGTGGCGCTGGAGTACTTTTACGACGAGAGCGAACAGAAACTGTTCACCGCGCCAACCGGCTTGATCCCACCGATCAAGGGCATCAACGACGACCAGCTCGATGGCGTCCGCGCCATCGTCATCGCGCCCAAGGGCCAGTGCGGCGACGAGTCGGCCCGCCGCATCGCCTACCTCGAAAAATGGTCGCCACAGTTGAAGCAGCAAATGGAGGCCGCCGCCCGAGCCAAGGCCGCCGGCCACGCCGTACCCAATTTCGTGGGTCGTTCCCAGCGGAAATTTCACCAGTTCGTCCGCCGAACAGATTCCCCGCAGTGGCACAACATGAACACCGACGAGGCGGCAAAAATCATGGCGACACTTCGAACCAAAGACGCTCAGGGGAAAATCCCTGACATCTGCACGACGAGCCGTTGAGGGTTCAGATGAATCTGTATCCGCCAGTCCTGCTGACGGCCCTGCTGGCCGTCGCCGCCTCTACCGCAGGTGAGGAGCCCTTGGCCAAGCCCGAGGCACCCGCGCCAAACTCGCCGGACGAGCCCTTGGCCAAGCAGATGTCCGTGGCCAAAGCGGTGGACTTTATCGACCGAGCCTCGCTCCACTGGCAGCGCTCCCGCAAGTGCGTCACCTGCCACACCAACGGCGCCTACCTCATGGCCCGCGGCCAACTGAAAGCCGATCCCGCGCCGCACATTGCCGTCCGCAAATTTTTCGAGCAATACGTCGACGGCTGGGCGAAGAAGAAACCGGATCCGGAAGGCATCGTCGCCACCGCCTCCGCACTCGCCATGGACGACGCGGCCAGAGGCAAACTCACCGAGGCCACCCGGGCTGCCTTCGATGAGGCATGGAAAATCCAGCGCGACGATGGCTCGTGGGACTGGCTCAAGTGTGGCTGGGGACCGTTCGAGTCGGACGACCACTACGGCGTCACCCTCGCCGCCATCGCCGCCGCCAAGGCACCGGGCGACTACGCGCAAACCAAGCGCGCCGCCGCCGGCTTGGCCAAGCTCCGGGGCTATCTCAAAAACCATCCACCACGGCTCCCGCACCACAAGGCCATGATGCTTTGGCTCGGCGGCGAATTGCCGAAATGGGTGGAAAACAACGACCGGCAACGTTGGCAAAAAGAGTTGCTTGGCCTACAGTTGCCCGACGGCGGCTGGGCCACCGCCGCGCTGGGTGACTGGAAGCGCAAGGATGGTTCCGCGCAGACCCTCGACCGGGGCGACGGCTACGGAACCGGCTTTGTGATTTTTGCCCTCCGTCAATCCGGCCTGCCGGCGAGTCACCCGGCAATTCGCCGTGGGATCGGCTGGCTCAAGACGAACCAACGCGAAAGCGGCCGATGGTTCACCCGCTCGCCCTACAAGGACGGCAGGCACTACATCAGCCACGCCGGAACGGTCTTCGCGCTGCTGGCGCTGGCCGAGTGCGGCGAACTGAAATAACTGGATGGACACAACCTCATTTAACTTCCCGACAGACACGCGGGTCGGCCCGGGCGTCATCTCGCAACTCAACGAGACGCTGCTCGCACTCGGCATCCAACGGCCGCTGGTCGTGACCGATTCCGGCCTACTGGCCACCGACGCCTTCAAAAAACTCGCCGGCGCCCTGCTCCCCGGCGAACCGGATCGAGACTGGTTTTTGCACTCCGACGTGCAACCCAATCCCACCGAGGCGAACACCCGGGGCGCGGCCGAGCTGGCCTTGGCCAAGGGCTGCGACGGCGTCGTCGGCCTCGGCGGCGGCAGCGCCCTCGACGCCGCCAAGGTCTGCCGCATCCTCATCAAGCAGCCGCAGCTCAAGCTCGCTGACTACGACTGGGAAGCCGACTGGAGCGGCCTGCTGCCGTTCATCGCCATCCCCACCACCGCCGGCACCGGCAGCGAGGTCGGCCGCAGCGGCGTGGTGACGCCCGATGGCGCCGGCAGCAAGGGCATGTTTTTTCATCCGGAGCTCTTGGCCAAATGCGTCTTCCTCGATCCCGAATTGACCACTGGCCTGCCGCCGGGCCTGACCGCCGCCACCGGGCTCGACGCGCTCACCCACTGCATCGAGTCGTACACCTCGCCGGTGTTTCAGCCGCTGTGCGACGGCATCGCGCTCGAGGGCATCGCGCTCATCATCCACGCGCTGCCGGCCGCCGTCACCGACGGATCGGACATCGACGCCCGCGGCCACATGCTCGTCGCCGCCGCGATGGGCGGCGTGGCATTTCAAAAAGATCTCGGCGCAACGCACTCGCTGGCGCATCCGCTCTCGGCGATTTGCGGCGCGCACCACGGCACGGCCAACGCCATCTGCCTGCCCCACGTCATGCGCTTCAACGCCCAACGCAAACCGGGCGTCTATCGGCGCATCGGCCTGGCCTGCGGACTGGACGTCGTCTCGTGCAGCGACGCCGAGGCCGACGAGCAAACCATCCAATTCATCGACGACTTCATCCAGCGCTGCGGCATGCCACCGTCACTTGAGGACGTCGGCGTTGAGGAGCAACACATCGAGGCGCTGGCCGACCAGGCGTGGGTCGATCCCTGCCACCAAACCAATCCCGTGCCGGTCACGCGCGAGGATTTGAAGGAACTTTTCCTGAAAGCACTGTGAGCGATTTTCCCACCCAACTTTTGATCAACGGCCAGTGGCACGACGGCTCGGGTGCCAAGCGTCTGGCCATCGTCAACCCGGCGACGGAGGAGACGTTCGCCGATGTCAGCTCCGCCACCGCCGGTGAAATTGGCCAAGCGGCCGAGGCGGGCCAAGCGGCGTTCGAATCCGGCTGGCGCGACATGCCTCCGGGTCAGCGCGCCGAGTTGCTTCACGGCTTGGCCAAGCGCATCCGCGACAACGTCGAGGCCATCGCCCAACTCGAGACGCGCAACGTCGGCAAACCGATCGGCGACGCCCGCTGGGAGGCCGACGCCGGGGCAAAGGTCTTCGAGTATTACGCCGGTGCCATCGGGCATTTATGCGGCCAGACGATCCCCGTGGCGCGCGGCGGGTTCAACTTCACGCTGCGCCAGCCGATGGGCGTCATCGCCGCAATCACCCCGTGGAATTTCCCGTTCCTCATCGCCTGCTGGAAGGTCGCCCCCGCGCTCGCCGCCGGCAACTCGGTCGTCCTCAAGCCGGCGTCGCTCACGCCGCTGACCGCGCTGCTGCTCGGCCAACTGGCGCAGGAAGCCGGTCTGCCGGACGGCGTGCTGCAGGTGTTGCCCGGCGCCGGATCGGAGGCCGGCAACGCGCTGGCCACTCACCCGCTCGTCCGCAAAATCAGCTTCACCGGCTCGACCGAGGTCGGCTCAAAAATCATGAAACTCGCCGCGGACGACATCAAGCGAGTGTCTCTCGAGCTGGGCGGCAAGTCTCCGAACATCGTCTTCGCCGATGCCGACTGGCAACGCGCCGCCGCCGAGTCGCCGATGAGCGTCTTCGCCAACACCGGCCAGGACTGCTGCGCCCGTAGTCGAATGTTCATCGAGCAACCCATCTTCAACGATTTCGTAAACCAGTTCGTCGCCGCAACCGAGTCGCTCAAGATCGGTGATCCGACAAACGACGAAACACAGATTGGCCCGATGGTCAGCGCAGCACAGCGTGAAATCTCCGAATCATTCGTCGTCAAGGCCAGGGACGCGGGACGCGACATCCGCACTGGCGGCGAACGGCAAGGCGAGCACGGTTTTTATCTGAACCCCGCCGTGATCACCGGCGTCAAGACCAGCGACCGAGCGTGGTGCGAGGAAATTTTCGGGCCGGTCGTTTGCTTACGCCCATTCACCGACGAGGCCAAAATGTTGCAAGAAGTCAACGACACCAACTTCGGCCTGAGCGGCTCCATTTGGTCGAGAGACCTAAGCCGGGCGCTGCGGGTGGCGCGGCGGGTCGAGAGCGGCGTCATCAGCATCAACACCCATTCGAGTGTGCACACCGAGGCACCCTTCGGCGGTTTCAAGCGCAGCGGCCTCGGCCGCGACCTAGGCATGTCCGCGATGGAAGCCTGCACCGAGGTGAAAAATATCTACGTCGGCGAATAGCCAATGAATCGACCACTGCGACAAACCATCCGATTGGCCAAGCGATGCTTGTTGCTCGGTGCGTTGGCGCTTGGCCAATCGGCCTGGGCCGGCTGGGTGGCTTACAACGACTTTGGCACGCCGAGCCGCCACGACAACTCTGTCACCCGCATTGGCGCGACTTCGGCCGAGCTGAAAGCCGGCTCCGGCACCGTCGAAAAAACCGCCAAGCTCATCGACTTCGCCACCGACGGGACGAGCGGTGTACGGCTTAAACTCACCGTGATTGGCACTCCACTTGGCCAGGCGCAAATCAGCGGCGACGCCCCCGCCGGCACCGTCGCGGGCGACGTGTTCGCCGACAAGGTCAACTGCTCCGGCGGCACGCCGCTCCCCGCCGGCAAGGTGCATTTCATCGACCTGACCGGACTCGACCCGGCCAAGCGCTACGAGTTGGTTTTGTTCTCAAGCGCCCCGGCCGGTGGCGAAGCCAAGCCGGTTTCGTTCACGTTGTGGGATGTCTCGTCGTTCGAGAATCGCAGCGCCGCAGCGCCGGGCCGCGTCACAATCAGCGGCCAATTTTTCCGCACCACAAAAATCGAAACCACCGGCAACGATGGCCCGGCGCGCGGCGATATCTGTCGATACGAGCTCATCCGGAGCGGCAACGACGGCGACCTGAGGGTGATCCTCCAGTCGCCCAGCGGCGGCCAGTTGAACGCCCTCATGCTGCGCGAGCAGACGCCGCCAGTGCTCGCCGGCAAGCCGGTCGTCGTGCTTGGTGAGGACAACGCCGTCATCAACGGCACGATCGCCGACCCGGCCAAGGGCGCGGTCGAGTTGCGCTGGCGCGAGACTGGCGGCGACGCGGCTTGGCAGTCGCAAGTGCTGACGCCGGACGCGAGTGGCGCGGTCGTGGCCCGGCTCGATTCGTTGCCGGTGTTCGTCGAGCAGGAGTTTGTTTTTGTGCAGCGCACCGCCGACGGCGAAATCGCCTCGGAGGCGCGAACCATCCGGCCGCAAAAACTGGGAGTGATTTACTCGACCGGCTTCGAGCCGACCGAGCCGGTGGCTTTCCTGCCGGGAGCGATCACGGCGCAGACCGGCCCGTGGCGCGTGGCCAAGGGCAGCGCCGAAATCCAGAGCAGCCGTGTTGCGCATGGCGGCCAGGCGGTGCGCACCGGCGACTGCGTCATTGAGATGACCCTCGAGAACCCGGAGCCGGTGCTGTGGGCCGATGCGTTCATACAGGATCCCGGCGTAAGCCAGGCGCGACAAATCCCCGACGGCAAAGCCAGCAGCGTGCTGTTGTTTCACGACGGAAAACTTCTTGCGCTCGACGGCAACGGCTCCGGTGGCGGCAGCTTCGTCACCGCGGCGGAACTGCCGGGCGATCGTTTCACGAGACTCACCATCCGCACCGACTACGGGGCCAGGCGGTTCGACGTGTGGGTGGACGGCAAACCGGCCCTGGCCAAGCTCGGCTTCAAGGACAACTCGGTGGCGCGCTTCCACGGGGTCAAGCGGCTCGCCGGTGCGAACAGTTACCTCGACGATTTCAGCCTCTCGACGTGGGGACTCGACCGCGACAGCGACGGCGACGGCCTGGTCGATCTCGACGAGGCCAAGTTTTACGGCTCGTACCCGCTGCTCGCCGACAGCGACCGCGACGGCGCGAGCGACGCGCACGAGATCGCCGCCGGAACGCATCCGGCCGATCCCGGTTCGATTTTCGCCGTTAAGATCGACGCGACGGACAGCGGCAAAACCAAGCTCTCGATCCCGACACTCACCGGGCTTGAGTACACGCTGCAACGCCGCGCCGCGCTTGGCCAAGGGCAGTGGCAAACCGTGCCTGGCTTCGAGAACATGCCCGGCGACGGCAGCGTGCAGTCGTTCCTCGAGACGCCGGACGGCCGCAACTATTTTTACCGTGGCGTCATCGTGAACCGCCTCAACGCCGTGAATCCCTGACATGATCCGACGAAATAAACCTTGGCCAATCGCGTCCGTTATCACGGCTGCACTGCTGCTCGGTTGCGTTTTCGGGTTTGCGCAAAGCCCGGTGAACCAGTGGGTGCTCTCGCCGGAAAACATCGACATCACGACGGTGAAAGACTTGGCCGGGAGCGAGGACGGCCTGCTGCACGGGCGAATGGTGCCGACGCAAAACCCCCCGGCGCTCTACTTCGACGGGACGGACACCTACATCGAGTTGGCCGGCAAGGACGAGGCCAAGTCGCTGCCGACGAGCAAGCTCACCGCCGAGGCGTGGGTGGCCGTGAACTCGCCCGCCGAGTGGGGCGGCATCGTCGGCTGTCTGCAGGACAACGGCAGTTTCGAGAAAGGCTGGGTGCTTGGCTACAACAACGACAAGTTCAACTTCGCGCTGTCCACCGGCGGCGACCTCACTTACCTGAACGCCTCGACCTCGTTCCAGACCGGACGCTGGTATCACGTGGTCGGCACCTATGATGGCTCGCTGATGCGCATTTACGTCAACGGCACCGAACGCAGCAGCAGTAGCAAGCGCAAGGGAAAGATCGACTACTCGCCGGCGGCGTTCGTCATCGGCAGTTACCTCGACGACAACGAGTTTTATCCGCTGGAAGGCTTTATCTCCGAGGTGCGCCTTTACAACCGCGCGCTCACGAGCCAGCAGGTTCGCACCCGCTACAACAGAACCAAGGGCAAGCACACCGCCCGGCCCAAGCCGCCGGTCGTCCTCACCAACCGCGAGTTGAGCGTCGGGCCGTACCTCGCGTTTGCCTCGCCAAGCGAGGCGGTCGTCCGCTGGGAAACCGCCAAGCCGATGCCGACGCGCCTCGCGTACGGCACGACGCCGACGCTGCAAAACCGCATCAATCTGCCGAAGAAGACACGGCAGCACGAGGCCGTTATCCCCGGCATCCAACCCGGGACGGCGTATCATTACTCGGTCGGCGTCGAGCAGGACGGGCAGACCCAGTGGCTTGCACCAGCGACCGGTGAATCCGATTTCAACTATTCGCGCCCGGACATCACCGCCGTCGAGTCGCCGTACGCGGAGGATGAGCGGATGCGCAAAAGCCGCGCCGCCGCCGAGGCGATCCTCGCGGCCACCGGCATCCGGAAGGGCTACGCGATCGACTACGGCTGCGGCGAGGGGCGGCTGGCGTTCGCGCTGGCCAAGCGCACGGAACTGACCGTGATCGGTGTGACCGCCGATGCCGGCGAGGCGGCACGCGCCCGGGCGGCGCTGCGGCGGGCCGGCATTTACGGCACGCGGGTGACCATTCAGCACCGGCCCTTGGCCAAGCTCGGGCACACCGACAGCATGTTTAACTTGGCCGTGTCGAGCGAGCTGCTGCACAACGGCACTCTACCCGGCGAACGCGCGGAGCTGCTGCGCGTGCTCCGGCCAAGCGGCGGCGCCCTCGCGCTGGGTGGCCTGCCGCAAAGCGGCTTGGCCAAGCTCATCTCCGGCTCGGCGCTGGCCGAGGCGACCACCACCGAGGCCAGCGGCGAACTGCTCTTGGCCAAGCGCAAGCCGCTCGACGGCGCGGGCGAATGGTCACACACCTACGGCACCGCCGCGCAGACCGCCAACAGCGGCGACAAGATCGTCAACGGCGGCAAAATGGCTTTGCAGTGGTTCGGCAAACCGGGCGCACGCGGCATGATCGACCGGCAGGGGCGCAACCCGCCGCCGCTCACCAGCAACGGCTTCCTGTACGTGCAGGGAGATAACCGCATCTGGGGACAGGACGCCTTCAACGGGACGATCCTCTGGAACTACGAGTTCCCGAGTGAGCTGCGCCGCGTCAACACGCCGCGCGACGGCAGCAACATGTGCGCCGACGACTCGTCGCTGTTCGTCGCAATGCGCGACCGCGCCTACCGGTTCGACGGTCGAACCGGGCGGCTGCTCCGGAGTTTTCCGGTGATCAGCGCCGACGCCGCCAACTGGGGCTACATCGCCAACGACGGGAACCTGCTGTTCGGCGGCAGCATCAAGCCCGGCTCGGTGTACACAAAATTCAAGGGCACGCCGTACTGGTACGACTCGAGCGGCACGCAGGACACGGCCAAGGTTTGCAGCGACAATTTGTTCGCGATCGACAAGCAGACCGGCCGCAAAAAATGGGAGTACCGCGGCGGCAAGATCATCAACACCACGATCGCGATCGGCGGCGGGCGGGTGTACTTCGTCGAGTCGAACTCATCGAGCCTCCGGAACGAGCCGACCAGCCGCATCGACTCGAGCAGCCTGTGGTCGAGCCTGCGACTCGTCGCGCTCAACTCACAGACCGGCGTAAAGGTTTGGAGCAAATCGATCACCGTCAACAAGTCGCCCTACCCGGTCGTGTTCTTCCTCGCACAAGCCAAGGATCGGCTGATTCTCAGCTACAGCACCAGCCGGTTTTATGTGGACGCCTTCTCCACCCGCAACGGCAGCAAGGTGTGGTCGAAGAACCACTCGTGGAACCGCAACCATCACGGCGGGCACATGTACCATCCGGTGATCGTGGATGACGCGGTGATCGTCGAGCCCTACGGCTACAGCCTGTCCGATGGCAGCACCGTGCATCGCGGCCTCCCGCAGCGCGGGGGGTGCAGCACGATGTCCGCCTCACACAACACGGTGCATTACATCAACTGGGATTACGACAAGGGCTCGATGTATTTTTGGGACGTGGACACCGGCAAGCGACGGCTGATGGTCGGCTCGCGGTCGAGTTGCTGGCTCTCGCTCATCTCCGGCAACGGCATGATCCTCTCGCCAACCGCCAGTTCCGGCTGCCGCTGCCGCTACCCCATCCAAACCTCGATCGGGTTCATGAGACGATGACGACGCGCAACACACAACGACTGCTCGGCTTGGCGCTCGCACTCGCTTGGCCAAGCGCCGGGCTGCACGCCGCCGACTGGCCATCGTACCGGCACGACAACCAGCGCAGCGCCATCACCGCCGAGACGCTCAAGCTGCCGTTGGCCAAGCGCTGGCAAATGACCCCGGCGCAGCCACCCTCTCCCGCCTGGGCCAAGCCGGCCAAGTTCGACTTTTACGTTTCGCCGCAGTCGCGAAAGCCGCTGGTGCACCGTCTGGCCTACGACCACGCGTTCCACGCCACCGCCGGCGGCGACCGCGTGTTTTACGGCTCGTCCGCCGAGCACACGGTTCACTGTCTCGACGCTTACAGCGGGAAGGAGAAGTGGGTGTTTTTCACCGACGGCCCGGTGCGGTTTGCGCCGTCGATCCACGACAGCCGCGTGTACGCCGGCTCCGACGACGGTACGGCGTACTGCCTCGACGCCGCCACGGGCAAATTGATATGGACGCACACCGCCGCCAGCGAGAAAAACAAGCTCGTGCCCAACGACGGCCGGCTTGTCTCGCCGTGGGGCGTGCGCAGCTCGGTCGCGGTGGACGCCGGCACGGCCTACTTCACCTCCGGCTTCTTTCCGCACGAGGGCGTTTACATGAGCGCCGTGGATGCCCTCACCGGCAAGGTTACAAAAAGTCGCCACTGGAAAATACATCATCTCAACAAGGGCTCGTTCCAGGGCTACATGCTGCTCTCCGACTCGCGCATTTACATGCCGGGCGGCCGCAGCACACCGTTTTATTTCGAGCGCCGCACCGGCAAACAGCTCGGGCACTTCGCCAAGGGCGGCGGCATGGGGTCGTTCGCGCTACTTGCCGACAATCGCATCGTCCACGGCCCGGCCGACCGCAGCGGCGGCGTGCTCACCGAGGCCAGTTTGACCGGCGACAAGTTGGCCTCACACGGGGACGCGCTCGACATGGTCGTCGATTCCCGGGCGATTTTCATGCTCACCGCAAACAAGGTGACCGCGATGACGCGAAGCAACCGGCGGGGGCTTTGGAGCCAGTCCGTCGAGGCAGGCAACGCGCTGGCTCTGGCGGGCAAGACGCTTTTCGTCGGCAGCCGCGACAAGGTGAGCGCCTTCAACGCCGCCAACGGCAAGGCGCTTTGGAGTGGCCCGGTGCCGGGCCGCGCCCTCGGGCTCGCCGTGGCCAATGGCGCGCTGCTAGTCAGCACCGACACCGGCGCCATCGTCAGCTTCGGCCAGGCCTCCGACCAGCCCAGCGCGTGGATTCTGTATTAGGATGGGAGACGTCAAGGCGATTACATTTGACCTCTGGGACACGCTGATTGTTGACGACTCGGACGAGCCCAAGCGGGCCGAGCGCGGGTTGCGATCGAAATTCGACGAACGGCGTCACCAGCTTTGGGAGGCGCTGAACGCTGACGGGCCGATTGACTTGGAGACGGTTTGCCTCGCCTACAGCGTCGGCGATGCGGCGTTCAACAAGGTGTGGAAGGAGCACCACATCACGTGGCACATCGCCGAGCGGTTGCGCGTCATTCTCAGCGAGCTTGGCCGCGAACTGCCGGAGGATTCATTCAACGCCGTTGCCCGGGCTCACGAAGAAATGGAGGTGGAGATTCCGCCGGACGCCATGCCCGGCGCGGCGCCGGTGCTCGAGCGCCTGGCCAGGCGCTACAAACTTTGCGTCGTCTCGGACGCCATTGTGTCGCCCGGGAGCTGCCTGCGTCGGCTGCTGGAGAATCACGGCTTGGCCAGGTTCTTCAGCGGGTTTGCCTTTTCCGACGAGGTCGGCCACAGCAAGCCACACCGCTCGATGTTTGAGTCAGCGGCGGGGCAGCTTGGCGTCGAGATCGGCGAAATGCTGCACGTCGGTGACCGCGACCACAACGACGTCAAGGGGCCGCAGCGGCTTGGGATGAAGGCGATCCTGTTCACTGCCTCGCGAGACGTGGACAAGGCCAGCACCACCGCCGAGGCGATCTGCGAGTCGTTCGACGAGCTGGAAGAAGCAATCGACCGGCTCAACACCTGAACCTGATGCCTGGCCTAGCGGCGCATGTTGGGCAGGACGAGGTGGTTGATCCAGTTTCGCACCTCGACAGTTCGCGGTGACTCGTCCATCACATCGGGTCTGATGTCCAGCGCCGTGGCAATGTCCTCCCGCGACGGGTCGGCATGAAGCGCCTCCAACTGGTCGATGTGTGCCATACCCGCGGCTTCATCGGCAAAGAACCCGAGCCGAACCAGTTTCTCGAGACGGCAAAACATCAGGCGGGCCATCTCGTGCAGATTGTACTCGGGATGATATTGCAAACCCCAAAACTCTGCGCCCGACTGCTCCACGACAACCGACTGCACGCGGGTGAAATCGTTGCCGGAAAGCCGCGCCGCGCCGTCGGGCAGCACGGTGACCTCGTCGTCGTGGCTCGTGAAGGCGTCGAACACCGCCGGTTTGCCCTCGTAAAGCGGATGCGCCCGGCCCTCATCGGTGAGCGTGATCCCGCGAGCAATGCCCATCTCGCGCCCGTTCGGGTGGAGCGCCACCTCGCCCCCCGCCGCAACGACGGCAATCTGCGCCGCCCAGCAACTCCCGAACGCCGGCACGCCGCGCCGGAAACATTCGCGGGCGAACTCGATCTGTTCCGCGACGTCCGGTTCGCCGGAGAACACGCAGGAACTGCAACCGGTCCACGCCACGCCGTCGTAATCCCGGATCGCCTTGCCAACCGGCAAGCTCGCGCCGAGGTCGGCGGGAAAAATGACATCGCACTCGATGCCGTTGGGAGCGCACCGCTCGAGCATGCCAACGTAAAGGTCGGCGGCAACGCTGGCGCCGGCGGACTGCAACTGCTCACGGGCGGCCTCGGTGTAGCCGTCGATGACCAATAATCTTGGAGCAGTCGTGTCCGTCATAAGCAACACTAACTCGCATCGGTCAGGCATACGCCCATTGCCTCTAGCACCTCGGAAATTTGGCCGATTAACTGGGTCATGTCCGACGGGTGAACATCTCCAATGCTGCCGATGCGGAAGCATTGTGCGTGTGACACCTTGCCGGGATAAATGACAAAGCCGCGCGACTTGAGCGCGTCGTATAGTTTTTGAAAATCAAACTCCGCTGCATTGGGATAATAAAACGACGTGATGATCGGCGACTGCACCTCGTCCCCAATCAGCGTGCGGAACCCAATCTCGCGCATGCCCTCCACCATCGTTCTTTGGTTGGCGACGTAGCGCGTGTGCCGGGCCTCGACACCGCCCTCGGCCTCGAGTTCGTCGAGCGCCTGGGCGAAGGCGCTCACGACGTGGGTCGGCGAGGTGAACCGCCACTTGCCTCCCTTGGTTTCCATCTCACGCCATTGGTCGAACAGGTCGAGGCTGTGCGAACGCGCGCGTCCCTTGGTCGCCTCGAGCGTGGCGCGATCGGCCACGACGAAGCCGAATCCCGGCACGCCCTGCACGCACTTGTTCGCGGAGGAGATGAGGTATTGCGCGCCGGTGGATTCCATGCTCATCGGGATGCCGCCGAACGACGACATCGCGTCAAGGATGAACACGCGGCCATGGCGGTGAACGATTTCGCCGACGGCCTCCACCGGGTTGAGCATGCCGGTGGTGGTCTCGCAGTGCACCATGGCGACGTGCGTGATCGCCGGGTCGCCGGCCAGCATCTGTTCCGCTTGGCCAAGGTCGGTGGACTCGATCTCCGCTTGGCCAAGCTCAACCGTGTCGATCCCAAGCATCCGCGAGATCGTGGTGATGCGCGCGCCGTACGCGCCGTTGTTGAGCACGAGCAATTTGCCATCGGGAGGGATGACCGAGCCAACCACCGACTCGACGGCGAATGTTCCGCTCCCCGGCATGAGCACGGCGGTATGGGCATCGAGGTTGACGTCATCGCAAACCGCGAGGCGAACCAGACGCGAGCGGATGGACTGCACAATACCGTTGTAATCCACATCCCACGTGGAGTACTCCTGCATCATGGCTTCGCGAACCGTCCGCGTCGTGGACAACGGCCCGGGAGTCAGCAGCAGATACTGCGTGTCGCGTTTGTTTACCATGGCAGGGAAAACGTCTTGGTGGTGGACATGAATTTCATCGCCTGGATGACGCCCTCCTTGATGCCAAGGCCGGAATCCTTCACGCCGCCGAACGGCGAGGATTCCATCCGGAAGCCCGGCACCTGGTTCACGTTGACCGCGCCGGTCTTCAACTCCTTGACCACTCGGATGGCAGCCGCCATGTCGTTGGTGACCACGCCGGAGGAGAGGCCGAAGTCGGAGGCGTTGGCCAGGGCGATCGCGTCGTCGAGATCGCGCACCGGCATGATCGGCGCGAGCGGCCCGAACGATTCCTCGCGGACCATCTCGGCGTCGCGCGGCACGTTGGCGATGATCGTCGGCTCAAGCTGTGCGCCGTTGCGATTGCCACCGAGCAGCACCTCAGCCCCGGCGGCGACGGCCTTGGCCACCCTCTCTTCAAGCACGATCGCGGCCGGTTCGTCGATGACTGTGCCGATGCAGGTCGCCTCGTCAGCGGGATCGCCCACCGTAAACTCAGCCGCATTGGCCACGAACCTGTCCGTGAACTCGTCGAGCACCGGTTCCTCGACAAGGATGCGCTTGACGGCGGTGCAACGCTGGCCGGAGTTGCGGAACGACCCCTCGGTGGCGAGCGTCGCGGCGAGGTCGAGATCGGCATCCCTGAGCACGATGAGCGGCGCGTTGCCGCCCAGTTCGAGACAAAGTTTCTTGTAGCCGGCGATCGTGGTGAAGTGTTTGCCCGGCCCTGTACCGCCGGTGAAGGTGACCAGATCGACGCGCGGATCGCGCACAAGCGCCTCGGTGATTGTTTTGCGGTCGCCGACGAACGTGCTGAGCATCGCCGGCGGCAGGCCGGCCTCGTACAGCAGCTCGGTGAGGCGGATCGCGACCAGCGGCGTCTTGCTGGACGGCTTGAGCAGCACGGGCACGCCGGCGGCGATCGCCGGGGCCAGCTTGTGCGCCACCTGGTTGAGGGGATGGTTGAACGGCGTGATCGCGGCGACGAGACTCAGCGGCTCGCGCAATGTGAAAATCTTTCGTGCCGGGCCGTTCTTCGCGGCGTCGCAGGAGAAGATGCTCTCGTCATCGCGCAGCGCCTCGGCGGCGGCGAACTTGAAAACCTCCTGCGCGCGGCCGACCTCGTAGCGGGTCTCGCGCATGCACAGCCCGGCCTCGAGCCGGATCAAGTTGGCGAACTCGTCGGCGCGCCCGGCGAGCAGTTCGCGGGCGCGCATGAGGATTTCATAACGCTCACTCCGGGTCGGCGGCTGCGCCTGGCCAAGCGCGGCCTGAATGGCCTGCTCGAGTTGCCCGGGCGTGATGCGCGGCAGCGTGCCGGTCAGCGAGCCGTCCCACGGATAGCGCACCTCAAGCGTGTCGTCGGTCTGCACCGGCTCGCCGGCGATGTAGCTTGGCCATGCGAGTGGCAATTGCCGGGTGATGTCGGTGGATTGGATCATGGCTGGGTTCCGTTGCAGGCGAAGTCAAAAATGTCGAAGTTGCGCGGGTCGCCCTTGGCCAAGCCGGCGTACTTGGCGTTGAGCGGCTCGGAGATGAGGAACGGCACCATCTCCTCGTAGCGGCCACCGTGCGAGCGGAGTGTACCCTCGAGTTTTGCGAGGTCGTGATGCCCCGGCGTGCGGCCGATCACCCAGTCGCGGCCGGAGAGGACGAACAAGTCGCCGATCCGGTCGCCCGGCAACTCGAGCTTGGCCACGGCCGCCTCACGCGTCCGCACCTCGGTGACGCCGTCGAGTGCGGCGATCCAGTCGGCGACCGCTTCGCGGTTGAGGTTGTCCGGCAGATAAACGGTCACCGCCGAGCCAAGCGCGCCGTGGTGAACGACATACGGGTCGGTGATCGGGCAGATGACGCGGCAACCGTCGCCGAACTCGCGGGCCAGCTCGGTCTCGAGAAAAATGACGTTGGGTTCGCCGCCGCCGTTGCACTTGGCGTTCATGCCGTGGTCGGCGGTGATGCCGACGATGGCGCCCAACTCGAGCAGCCGCCCGACCTCGGCGTCGATCGCGCGGTAAAACTCGCGCGACTCGGCGGCCTCCGGCGCGAACTTGTGCTGCATGTAGTCGGTCAGCGAGAGGTAGAGAAAATCGGCGCGACCGGCGGCGAGCAGTTCCACGCCGACACGCAGGGTGTACAGGCTGGCTTCGCCGGAGTAGATGGAGGGCTTCGGCCCGGCGAGCGACTCAACGTCGTCGATGCCGTTGACCTTGAGGCTCACGTCGTTGGCCTTCTCGGCGGAGACGGCGATGCCGTCCATGCCCTTGGAGAGCAGTTCTCGCAGCTTGTCCTTGGCCGTGACCATCGCGACCCGGCGGCCGGCGGCCGAGGCGGCTGCGAGGATGGTGTCGTTGCGCAGGAAGCGGGAGGAGTTGGTCATCACCTCCTCGCCGGTGTCGGGGTCGATGATGTAGTTGCCGCCGATGCCGGTCTGCGACGGCGGCGTGCCGGTGACCATGGCGCAGTTGTTGACGTTGGTGAACGACGGCAGCGCACCGCGGGCCTGGCCGTAGTGGCCGCTGGCGGCCAGCTTGGCCAAGTGGGGCAGTTCGCCGTGCGCGAAGCCAAGCGCGAGGTATTCCCCAGCGCAGCCGTCGACGCAGACGACCACCACCGGCCGGTCCGGCAGGCAGTAGTCGCGTTGATTGACAGTTATTGTTTCCAAAATAATTTGCTCACTACGGATCGATCGCCGCCAACAAGCGGTTCATCAAGGCTCAACCCAAGCTGTGGATTCAAAACACGGCGCTCGGGTGGGACGCCCATCGGCATGAGCCGCTCACTCTGCTATCTCTTCAGGCCGGTGTACCAATGAATTGTGCCCATGTATTTGTCGGCGCAATCGGTGACGGGGATGGCTCCGACATGTCCATCCGCCCAAAGCGTGTTGTTTTTACCGTGGCGAAACCATTCCTGGATGATTTCATATTCCTGATACCACTTCCCCCATCGTCCACCGATCCTCCATTCGCTGAGGTTCCGCTTCACGCCGGGATTGCAGGCCAGCGCATCATTGGTGGTGTGGGAACCGTCTGCCTCGAGCCGGGTTTCAGCAGCATCCTGCACGAGAATGGTTTCCGAGGGCGCGGCCAACTCATCGCGGCGGCGGGGATGAATGCCGGATGCGGTTTCCCTCCGGACCGCGGTGAAAAATCGGCCGTTGATTCCGTAGGCACCATCCAGCCAAAAATCCGGCGGAAAAGTGTAGTCGCCGCGCCACTCGTCAACGACCCTGGCTGCAGGATCCCGCCAAAGTCGGACCTGTTTTCCCGCATGGGCATAATAAGCAACGCCCCAGTAAGCATCCGAACTGTTGGGATCGCCGATCACCTGCCGGGCCAACTTCATGCGGGGGTTCATGTACCATTTGCCGTGGTTGGGCGGGTATCCCGACGGGCTGTGGTGCAGCCAGCCCTCATTCTCCTCCTCGTAGAGGGCCATCGCGATATCGATTTGGCGCAGGCTGTTGATGCAGTAGACGGATTTACCCTGGACCTTCGCCTTGGCCAAGGCGGGCAACAACAGGGCAGCCAATATCGCGATGATCGCGATGACGACCAGCAGTTCAATCAATGTAAATGCACCGAACCGCCTCAGCAGCAGCTTAACCCTCAAATCCTGGGAACAGGAAAACACCCCTCCTTCAAGTTTTGGTGAATAAACCGATTAAAGAGGCAGGCCGGTGTACCAGTGGATGGATGTCATGAAATCCGGGCCGCCTCCCTGTTGTGGGGTTCTGCCGCAGTCCTTGGTGAAGCGAATGGGGCTTGCATGGCCGTCCGCCCACAAGGTTTCGCAGACTGCACCGTACGGCTTGTTGCTCCCGTGCCGGAACCATTCGGATACCCAATCAATGTCCGGATACAAGGGCGCGAGACTGTATTTCCATTGTGTCAGGTTTTCAGCAGAGCCGTTGGCGGCCAGGTTGTCACTCGGACCACCGTCCATTTTCTGTTCGCCAGCATCCTGGATAATAATTGTCTGGTTGGCATCAATCAACTGGGATCGTTTTCGGGGATGATACCCTTTCGTGCCACGAAACTGTTTTGCCGAGAAGAACCGTCCGTTGATGCCGTAGGAGGCATCGAGCCAAAAGTCAGCGCCGTACTTCAGTCCGTCCTCCCTCCATTCGTCGGATGTCTTGGCAGCGGGACAACGCCACAGTCTGATATTTCTTCCAGCATAGTTATAGTAGGCCAACCCCCAGTAGGCATCACCACTGTTGGGATCCGCGATCAACTTCCGTGCCGCCTTCATGCGGGGGTTCATATACCATTTACCGTGATTGGGAGGGTTTCCGTTGGTGGTGTGATGCAGCCAATCCTCATTGTCATCCTCGTACATGTGAAAGACAATATCCAACTGATGCAAGCTGTTGATGCAATAGGCCTGCTTACCTTTCTCCTTGGCACCGGCTAGTGCCGGCAGAAGCATTGCCGCAAGGATTGCAATGATAGCGATGACCACCAGCAGTTCAATGAGAGTAAAACCATTGAGTCCTCTTATTCCTTTTTTTGTCTTCATTTGTCTGTTGTTGATTTTGTTAATGCCGAAATTATCTTGTGCATCTGCTTTTTTGATATCGTCCGTCCCATCGTGCCGCTGAGGCCCTGCTGCCCGCTCATGGCTTGTGCCACTTCCGCCGGTGTGCTGCCTTTCGCGTCCCTCACCCCAATTTTCGCGCCTCTTTCCACCAAAAAATTCACCATACGCAGATTGGCGGACCTCACCGCATAGTGCAGTGCGGTGGCACCGACCTTGTTGGTGGCATCGATATTCAACCCCCGTTCTATCAACCGTTCGGCGAAATCGCTGCGACCAAAAGTAACCGCCTTGTGGAGTGTCGTGTTGCCCTGGTTATCCCGAAGCCTGACATTGGCGTCATTTTCCAAAAGCAACTGGAACGCCTTCCCGGAGCCGGCCCCGATGATATGGAAGAGCGGCGTTTCACCAGCGGGATCGGCGTGATCCACCGGGATGCCGGACTCGATACAATCGCGCAATTTTTCCAAGTCACCAAAACGTGCGGCCTGGGTAATGGCATCCGCGTTTTGGCAGGCGGGCAGCAGCGCCACCCATGCCAGGCCAAGTGCGAATGGATTAAGCGGATGTAACGCGTTATTTGCCAAAGCTCTGCTGTTTCAGGTACCGGCCCGCCTGGGCGTTGCCCTGCTCGGCGGCCTTGTTGAGGTTCTCTGCCACCGCGATCAATCCGCTGGCAATCAAGTCCCGCTGCTCCGGGTTCAAGTCCGGCAGGGTCATCAACTGCTTCAGGATGCCGTGGGCGCCGGTGTAGTTTCTGGACTTGAGCAACTGCGTTGCCCGGGTTGCCATTGACTTGATATTGGCGTTTTTTTCGTTCTTGAACGCCTCGGCAATAGTTTCCGGCGCATCCTCAAGAGACATCTCGGTCGGGTACTTGTCGCTGCCGCACCCGACCGAGACCAATAGCCCGGCGAAAAGCAGGCCAAGTGTGATTTTATCGACATATTTCATGCTGAAAAAAGGAACAACAGTCCCGGCGATGCACTGGCACCACCGGAACTGTTGCACACTTTTATTGGTGTGTCTTCAAATAGGTCATAAACCTTACTTCACCGCGCGGCCAAACTGCATGGCCTGGTCCACAGGAATGATCTGCGGGCTGACCGCACCCTCGACATCGGCCCAAGGGCCGTTGACTGTCGCCGCCGCTTGAAGCTTGCCTTCAAACGTCACCGTCGCCGTGCCGTCACCGTTGTTCACGATACTGATCGTCGGCGGCGGTTCCGGCCCGTCCTCAACAGCGACCTTGATATTGTCGATCGCCCACCACCAGTTGTTGTGACCCTGGTGATCCCACGTGATGACCGCCGTCTTGGCGCCCTCCGGGTTGTTGAGTGACAATGCGACCGTCTCGTCGTAGGCGGTCGGGGTGTCGGGTGTCAATTCCAGCAGCGTGACCGGGGCGGCGCCATCGAATGACACCAACACCTTGCCCTGCTGCGGTTCCTGCCTCCAACTCGAGTCGTAGGTCAGAATCAGCGACCCCGCCGCAGCCCCGGAGATGTCGATCGCCGGGGTGGAGAGCGAGGCGTTAAACTTGGCGTCGGCCTTGTCGTCATACTCGTCCGAGTCGCCCACGGCGATCACGCCGGTGCCCTTGGTGAATTCATTGCGCGCCTGGCCGGCGGTGTTATTCCACGAGACTGGATCGACAAACGTCCAACCGTCGAACTCGACTACGGCGTCGCCGCCGGCCGTCGGGCCGTGGCCGTCACCGGTGGCCTGCACCCAGTCGGCCGGAGCCGTCGCGGTCCAGTCGGTGCCATCACCACCCGACTCGCTGTCGGAGACAAACGGGCCAAGCTCCAGGTCGTCGAAGTTCTCCACGAAGTAGTAACCCTCCGGCAACAATTTCTTGGCGTAGATGCGTACGTTGTCGATGGCCCACCACCAGTTGTTGTGGCCCTGATGATCCCACGTGACCACAGCGGACTTGGCTCCCTCGGGATTGCCGAGTGCTAGAGTGACCGTCTCGTTGTAGGCGGTCGGTGTGTCCGGAGTCAGCTCCAGCAGCACCACCGGGGCGCCGCCATCGAAGGAAACAAGCACCTTGCCCTGCTGCGGCTCCTGCCGCCAACTCGAGTCATAGGTGACATACAGCGAACCCGCCGCTGCGCCGGCAATATTCAATGCAGGGGTGGATAGTGCGGCATCAAACTTGGCATCAGCCGCATCGTCATATTCATCCGAGTCACCCACGGCCACCACTCCGGTGCCTTTTGTGAACTCAGCGCGCGCCTGACCTGCGGTGGCGTTCCACGAAACCGGGTCCACAAAGGTCCAGCCGTTGAACTCCTTCACGGCATCGCCGCCGGCCGTTGGACCGTGGTTCGGGCCAAGAACCATCACCCATCCACTCGGAGCAGTGGCAGTCCAGTCGGTACCGTCCCCACCCGACTCAGTACTGCTCTCAAACGGGCCAAGCTTCAGGCTGTCAAAGTCCTCAACAAGATAATGGTTCGCCGGAAGAGCCGGTTCCACCGGGGCGGTGGAGTACACCACGAGGTTGTCAATGGCCCACCACCAGTTGTTGTGCCCCTGATGATCCCACGTGATCACCGCCGAGTTCGCACCCGCCGGGTTGTCCACGTTCAGAACGACCGTCTCGTTGTAGGCCGTCGGGCTATCCGGAGTCAGCGTGACCAGCGTCACCGGATCGCCGCCATCGTAGGAGATGCTGACCGTGCCGCTCTGCGGTTCCTTCCGCCAGCTTGAGTCGTAGCGAATCACGAGCGTCCCGGCCTGCACGCCGTTGAGGCTGATTGCCGGAGTGGAGAGCGAGGCGTTGAACTTGGCGTCGGCCTTGTCGTCGTACTCGTCCGAGTCACCCACGGCAACCACCCCTGTGCCCTTGGTGAACTCAGCGCGTGCCTGGCCAGCCGTGTTGTTCCACGAAACCGGATCCAAAAAGGTCCAGCCGTCAAACTCGACAGCAACATCGCCGCCAGCGGTCGGGCCGTGGTCGTCGCCCTTGGCCTGCACCCAGCCCTCGGGTGCCGTGGCGGTCCAGTCGGTGCCGTCGCCGCCGGACTCGCTGTCGGAGACAAACGGGCCAAGCTCAAGGCTGTCAAAGTTCTCGGCAAAGATCGGCTGCAGTTCGCCGGTGACCTCGATGTTGTCGATGGCCCACCACCAGTTGTTGTGCCCCTGGTGATCCCAGGTGATGACCAGGCTCGAGGCGCCCTCGGGGTTGTCGAGGCGAAGCGTCACCGTGTCATTGTAACCAGTCGGGGTGTCCGGGGTGAGTTCCAGTAATGTCACCGCATCGCCACCGTCATAAGCCACGCTCACCGTGCCGCTCTGCGGTTCCTTCCGCCAACTCGAGTCGTACTTGAGAATGAGCGAACCGGGATCAATTCCCGCGATGCTGATCGCCGGGGTGGCCAGTGAGGCGTTGAACTTGGCGTCGGCCTTGTCATCGTACTCGTCCGAGTCGCCCACGGCCACCACACCGGTGCCCTTGGTGAACTCCCCACGCCCTTGGCCAGCCGTGGCATTCCACGACACAGGATCAAGGAATGTCCATCCATCAAATTCGACTACATCATCTCCACCGGCTGTCGGCCCGTGGTCGTCGGCCTGGGCGGTCACCCAGTCGGCCGGGGCGGTTGCGGTCCAGTCAGTGCCGTCGCCACCCGACTCGCTGTCGGAGACAAACGGACCAAGCTCGAGGCTGTTGAAATCCTCGGCGAAAACCAGGGTCGAGCCCGGCTTGAGCAACACCGCCAATTGCGCCGGGTTGCTGGTGGCTGAGCCGGCGGAGTTGCTGACGACCACGGAGTACGAGCCGGCGTCCTCCTCCGAGACGTTGGACAATTCCAGCACCGGCCCCTCGACGCCGACGATCTCCATGTCGCCCTTGAACCACTTGTAGTAAAGCGGCTCGTCGCCGTTGGCCTTGATCGTAAAGCTGACGCCGTCGCCCTCGGTCGCCTCGACACTGGTCAATTGTGTCACGATGCCCGCCGGCGCCTTGCCGACGGTGACCTTGATATTGTCAATAGCCCACCACCAGTTGTTTTTGCCCTGATGATCCCAGGTGATGACAGCGGTATTCGCTCCCTCGGGGTTGCCGAGCGGAAGGGTCACGGTCTCGTTGTAGGCGGTCGGCGTATCCGGGGTGAGGGTCAGCAGCGTGATCGAATCTCCGCCGTCAAAGGAGACCGAGACAGTTCCGCTCTGCGGCTCTTGCCGCCAGCTTGAGTCGTACACCAGGATGGCCGTGCCTGCGGCCACGCCATCAAGGCTGAAGGCTGGGGTGGAGAGAGAGGCGTTGAACTTGGCGGAGACCAAGTCGTCGTACTCGTCCGAGTCACCGACTGCGATCACGCCTGTGCCCTTGGTGAACTCAGCACGACCCTGACCAGCAGTGGCCGTCCAGGAAACCGGATCAACAAAAGTCCAGCCATCAAACTCCTTCACTGCGTCGCCGCCGGCCGTCGGGCCGTGGTCATCAGCCCGGGTCATCACCCAGCCAGTCGGCGTGTCAGCGGTCCAGTCTGTGCCGTCACCGCCCGACTCACTTGATGACTCGAAGGCATCTAGTTCCAGGCTGTCAAAATTCTCCGCGAATATCGGCTCCGGTTCGCCGGCGAGGATAAGATTGTCCACCGCCCACCACCAGTTGTTGCCCACATCCACGTAACCGAAGGTGAATTTGATTGTCTTGGCCCCGGCCGGATTGTTGATCGAAACGTTGACCGTCTCGTTCGGATTGTGATCATGATAATAGGCAGAGTCTCCGCCCTCGGATTCCCAGCGTATAATCTCGATAGGATCACCGTCGTCAAAGGTAGCCTCGATGGTTGCGGTTTGAACCACCTCGGGGCGCCAACTGGAATGGAAACGGAATACAAGCGAGTTTTCCATGATTCCCTCAAGGGAGATGGCCTCGGTGGTCATGAAGGTGGACTGGTTGCCGCCCTCACGCGGTAGATCATCCCATTCGTCACCATCGGCAATTGCCGCAGCACCAATGGCTTTCTTGAATTCCGAACGCCGCTGGTCCCCAGCGGTCTGACTCCACCACTTGGCATTGGCAAAACTCCAGCCGGCCCACTCGGTGACGCCGTCGTTCTCCGGGTGGCCTTCCTCGTCGTCGATGCCCTGCCAGGCCCATGTCCCGGGGACTTCCTCGTCGTTGATGACCCAGCCGTCGGGCGCGGTCTTGGTCCAGACCTGTTCACCGACCAAGGCCTCGTCCACGTTCGGGCCAAGCGTAAGGCCCTCAAAGTCCTCACTCCAGATGGTGATGCCCAGGCTGGCTTGGACACCGATAAGCGCATCGGCGCTGGTGATTTCCCCGGCCTCGTTGGTGATCTTGACGCTGTACTTGCCGGCGTCCGCCACGCTCGCTTGGCCAACCGCAAAGTCAGCGCTGGTCGCGCCGTCGATTGCCACGCCGTCCTTATACCACTGGTAACTCAACGGCTCGCCGCCGTCGGCGACCACCGAGAGCGCGAAGGCCTCGCCCTCGTTAATCTCGATTCCGGTTGGCTGCGTCGCAATCAGCGGCGGTACGACGCCGGCATTGATGACAAGATTGTCAATCGCCCACCACCAGTCGTTGCCGGCCTCGCGCATGCCAAAGGTCAGCTGGAGTTTTGTCGCGCCGTCCGGGTTGTTCAAGGGCAAGATCACAACCTCATTCTGGTTGTGGTCGTGGTAGTTGGCGGACGTGGTATCGGACACCCAGGTCAGGATCTCGACCGGCTCCGCCCCGTCGTAGCTTGCCAGGATGTAGCCTTCCTGATGGTAGTTGCCGTCGAACTCCGGACGCCAGCTCGAGTGGAAATTTGCAAACAACGTGCCGGCGGCGATGCCGGAAACATCAATCTCGGGCGTGGTCATGAAGGTCTTGTACCAGCCGTTGGCCGCTCCATCGGCATGCGCCTTGTCATCCCACTCGTCGGGGTCGGCCACCGCCACAACATTCCTGGCGAGGCTGAACGCAGAACGCGACTGGTCGCCAGCCACCTGCACCCACCAGTTGTAGTCGGCAAAACTCCACCCGGCCCACTCGGAGACACCATCGTTGTCCGGGTAGCCATCCTCATCCTCATCCGGAAGATACCCCACATGATCCTCGCTGTTGCCCGGTACGCCGGAGGCGTCCACCGCCCACCCTTCCGGGCCGGTCCGTGTCCAGGCGAGTTCGTTCTCTACGGCCAACTCATCCACGGGCGGACCAAGCTCGACACTATCAAAGTCCTCAAAGTAAACCGGCACCTCGAACTTCCGGGTCAGCGTGTGCTCCCCCGCAACGCTGTCAGTGTAGGTTAACGCCAGCTCGTACTTGACGCCCTTTGCCAGGGCAGCCAAGCCGGATGCCGTCACCGTAAGAATGCCATCCGCACTGGCGACGTCACTGGCAATCGCCTCGCCGTTCAGGGTCAGGGAGATTGAAGCGCTGCTGATGGTGGTGTCGCCCGGGTTGATCACCGCACCCAGGGCGGCGTCCGCCTTGGCATACTTGCCGGACGGCGTCCATTCATCGACAAACGAGGGAACCGGCGGAAGTTCCTCCGGCACACCGGCCGCTGCCGCGCCACCCAGGGCCAGGATCTGCCCGGAGTTGAGGCTTTCAAACCGGAGCTGAATGCTATTGACGAACACCTCCTCCGACTCGTTGTTATCGTCGGTGAAAAAATTCACAAACTGCTCAAACGCCGTGTCCAGCGACCAACGCCCATCGAGACTATCAGCCGGAACGGCTGTACCCCCAACATGTTCCCCATCTATATAAACCTTGCCCCAACCTTCCCCCAGATCAGCGCCCTCAACTTTCATAACAATGGCGATGCGATGCCATTCGCCGGGTGTCACGTT
>Ga0208879_1000679_pt1 | contig 34402 bp, 25 predicted proteins | sample Knorr_S15_td_Bot_FD_185605 | JGI IMG/M metagenome (GOLD analysis project Ga0208879, IMG submission 185605) | Marine microbial communities from Southern Atlantic Ocean transect - Knorr_S15_td_Bottom_ad_5009_LV_A (SPAdes) (version 2) | ecosystem: Environmental > Aquatic > Marine > Oceanic | place... | reverse complement strand
CCCTCCTTAATTCATCAAAAAGTCCTACATTTTACACTCCTGTAACTCCTAATATATAAAGAAGATACAGGCGAATAGTTTTCCGAAAATAAAAAAGTCCGGTAAATAACAGGTGGTTGGGACAGTTAAATGCTAATAGTGGACGGAACGTGGTTTTTTGTTTGTGGGATGATATGTAAATTTGGGTATGAGTAAAACATTTAAACAAATAAAACAACCTAATAAGTTAAGTAAAGAAATTGAGAAGCAGATAGAGGACTCAATTCGTAATAAAATCCTTTTACCTGGGGATGAACTGCCGAGTGAAAATGAATTATGTGATATATTTGGTGTAAGTCGCACAGCATTACGGGAAGCAATACATATGTTGGGAACAAGAGGATTGGTGACTTCAAAACGAGGTAAAAAAACTGTCATCAATGAATATCATGAAGTACTAAATATAAGTCCTATTCAATTTTATCTAGAATGCAATCTGAGTGATAAATTAATTCAAGATTGGATCAACATCAGGGTGTCATTGGAACCAACCCTTGCGCGTCTTGCTGCATTGAACAGAACGGATGATGATCTTAAAATCCTGAAGAAAATTATCAATAATTTGGAATTGAAAAAGAATATAAATAATGGAAAATTGTTAGCCACTCTTGATAAAAATTTTCACTCTTGCATCGCTGCTGCCACACAAAATCCAATTATTCCCCTAATTATGAAGCCGATTTATGATATGATGCCAACAATAAAATCAATAATTATTAAAAGGGTGAGACATGCCAAACATGCAAATACTGAACATTGGAAAATTTATAAGTGTATAGCGAATAGAGATGCAGATGGAGCATTTCTGAACATGGTAGAACATATGACTTCTGCTGCTAAACATGTTTATGAGACTCGCATCTAATTATTTTGTCTAGATTAGTTTAATTTTTTTTTATTTCGAATTCAAAATCAACTTGTTTGCGATTGGTTTAATGTATATAATATAACATATCATACAACATCATTTTAAATAATTGGGATTCTTATGGTTGATTTAAAAGGTAAAACTGCATTACTTACTGGAAGCATACAAGGCTTGGGCTTTGAGAGTGCAAAAACTTTGGCCCTTGCAGGTGCAAAGGTTGTTTTGAATTACCATATGGATGGAGATGCACTTCAAGCCAAGGTTGATGAGATAAAATCTGCCGGTGGGGAAGCCATTGGGGTTGTTGCTGATTGCACGAATAGAGCAGCTGTAGAAAAGTTAGTGGAAGAAACGGTCAATTTTGGGAGCGGTATTGATATTTTGGTGAATTTAGCAGGTGGACTGGTAAAAAGAGTACCTGTTGCAGAATTCGATGAGGATCACTTTAATACTATCATGAATGTCAACTTGAAATCAGCATTTCTGGTGACATCTGTTGCCATGCCACATCTGATAAAGAGTGATGCAGGTCGGATTATAAATTTTTCGAGTCAGGCAGCCCATGACGGTGGTGGTCCTGGTGCAGCCGCATATGCAGCTGCTAAAGGTGGTATTTGGACCATGACAAAGAGCCTGATAAAAGAAGTTTCTCAGCATGGTGTTACTGTTAATGCAATCTCTCCTGGATTCATTGCAGGGACAGCTTTTCATAATACTTTTACTTCAAAGGAAGTCCATGATAAGGTTTTGGGGATGGTACCTCTAGGTCGTCTGGGTGAGCCTACCGATATTGCCAATGTAGTTCTCTTCCTAGCTTCTGATATGGGTGCATACGTCAATGGTCAAAGTATTCAGGTAAATGGTGGCCTATACACGCCGTAGGGTAGAGGATTACATGAAACTATTTAGCCTATTAATATTATTATTTTGTATGATTAGAGCAGAAATAGATTTTAGACTAAGTGCAGATATTCATCCTAGCCTGATTACTACCAACGAAGAGGGATTATTGATTAATTCTTCAAAAATAAAATATTCTATACTTGATCAAACGTTTCAAAGTCTCTTTTTAGAAATTGAAGATGCAATGATGTCTACAATTGAAGTGCCAGAACCAGGTGAAGCAGGTGGATATGCCCATGAGAAACATAAGCAAAATTATAGGGATATGCGTAAAGCAGGTGAATTATTTGTAATCACAAGAGATTCAAAGTATGCTGATTTTGTTAAAGACATGCTGAATGGGTATGCAAAATTATATCCTACGCTAGGGCCACACCCATTTGCTAAACACCAGAAGCCGGGGAAATTATTTCATCAGATGCTTAATGAAGCAGTCTGGCTCACGAATGTAAGTATTGCCTATGATTGTGTCTATAATTGGCTTGATGAGGAATCTCGAAAAACATTTGAAGAAAATATTTTTTCGCCAATGGTCGATTGGTTTACAGTTATAAATGCACATGAATTTGATCGAATTCACAATCATGGTATGTGGGCATGTGCTGCAGTTGGAATGTATGGAATAGTTACTAGAAATGAAGAACTGGTTAATATGGCACTTTATGGAACCAAAAAAGATGGAAAAGGCGGATTTTTAAAGCAGCTTGATGAGTTGTTTTCCCCAGATGGATATTATATGGAAGGACCTTACTACGTAAGATACACAATTCGGCCTCTTTTGAAATTCTCAGAAGCTTTAGAGAGAAATTTACCCGAACTAAACATTTATAATTATAGAGATGGAATAATTAAGAAAGCGTATTATTCCGCAGTTAACACCACTTTCCCAAATGGGAATTTCTTTCCTATCAATGATGCTTCAAAGACTATGAACATAAAAGCTCCTGGAATGGTATTCGGGAATAGTATCATCAATTACAGATACGGAGAAGATCAAAACTTGTTAAAATTATGTGATATTCAGCAAAAAGTATTGCTCAATGAAGCTGGGTATGTAACCGCAAAAGCCTATTCTAATTTAGACGCTAATAATGAATTGTCATTAAATAGTATAGAATATTCAGATGGGAAGGATGGCAAAAAAGGTGGACTTGGAATTTTGAGAATGGGAGAAGGGGAAGAACAAACTGTTCTAATCATGAAATACGGCGTACACGGCATGGATCATGGTCACTTTGATAAACTGCATTTCATTTACTATGACCAAGGTAGGGAGATTTTAAATGATTATGGGTTTTCAAGATGGATTAATGTTGAACCGAAATTTGGTGGAAGGTATTTACCTGAAAATACAAGCTATGCAAAAAGCACAATAGCTCATAATACGGTTGTTGTAAATATGGAAAGCCAGAACAAAGGGAATAGAAATAAAGCAGATTTAGTTCATGCTCGTCGCCATTTTTTTGATGTTACAAATTCAAATGTACAAGTAATGAGTGCTAGAGCAGATGATCATTACTCAAACGTTAAGATGCAAAGAACAATGTTTCTTATCAATGATTACCGGTTAGAATATCCAGTTGTTGTAGATGTGTATAAAATTAATAGCCAGAAATCAAATACCTATGATTATCCAATTCATTATTCCGGACAAATCATTAATACAAATTTTAATTATGATAAAAGTCTTTCATCAATGAACGTGTTGGGGAATAGTAATGGCTATGAGCATATATGGATTGAAGCTACTAGTAGGCTAAGCAAACCTGCGAAAATAACGTGGCTAGATGGTAATAGATATTATACCCTTACAACCGCAGTTGATGACGAAAGTGATATTATTTTTGGTCGTATTGGCGCCAATGACCCAAGCTTTAATTTAAGATCTGAGCCAATGTTCATTGTTAGGAATACTTCCAATGACTTTGTATATGCTTCTGTAATTGAACCTCACGGGTATTTTGACGAGTCGTCTGAATCATCTTTAAATGCCTATGGAGTGATTGAGAAGATTGAAGTTGTTGGATATAACGATCAAGCAACAGTCATCGAAGTACTTGGAAAAAATAATTTAAAGTGGAAGATTATTATAAATAATGTCGAGTCCAAAAAAGGCAAACATAACAAAGTTCGAATTGAAAATAAGGTTTATCAATGGGTTGGAGACTACAGCGTTAAGCTGATTGATAAATAGAAAAATCAACATTGATAACAATTGAAATAATGCAATAAATGGCTAACCATATTAAAGGCGATGAAGTACAAATTGAAGATCTTGGAGATGGGATAAGAAGGCAGATAATGGGATACACAGATAACCTGATGCTGGTGAAGGTATATTTCAAAAAAGGCTCTGTTGGCTACACTCACAATCATATTCATCATCAGATAAGCTATGTTGAATCAGGCAGATTTGAAATAGAGATTGATAATAAGAAAAAAATCTTAAAAGAAGGAGATGCATTTACTGTACAACCTTATCAAGAACATGGTGCCGTTTGTCTTGACGATGGAATATTGATTGATACATTTTCACCTAAGAGGGAAGATTTTCTTATAGATGAATAATAACTCTAAAAAGAAAAATAAATTAGAAATACTGGACCAGATAGAATCTGTTGGTAATATAGCAGTTATCCGTTTATCTGGCACGGAAAAATTAGTACAATTGGCCACAACTTCAGCCCTTAAACAGACCATACCCTTTGACATAAATCATGTAGACCGAGCGGAAATATTGGCAATAGTTAATGGTAATTTGTCTGGAAGGATTCAGGGGTTAACCTAATCGGGACCAGTTTAATTACAATTAATAAAATACTGTTTACTATTTTATTAATTTACTCAAATCTTCTCATTGGTGCGTCCCAAACAGGAAAATTAGCAGGGAAGGTGACAGATGCCGTCAGCGGAGAGCCATTGATCGGGACGAATATAATTATCACTGCACAGTGGTTAAAAAGGCAGGAGGTGCCATTACGTGATTTGAAGGGTACTGCCAGTGATGCTGATGGGGAATATTTTATAATTAATATTCCTCCTGGATTATACACTGTAAAATCAACCTATATTGCTTATCAGGAGGGAATATTTACCGAGGTCATTATCAATGTTGATAGAACAACCAATCTAGATTTTATTTTACATCCTAAGAGCTTGGAAGGCCAGGAAGTATTAGTTACCGCTTACCTTGCGGCTAAGGTTGAGCTGGACTTAACCGCTACCAAAACTACTTATTCCATGGCTGATGTGGAAAATATTGCCGGTATGAACGATATCACCGATATTCTAGAGCTCCAGGCCGATGTTGTCGATGATCATTTCCGTGGTGGCCGCCTTGGGGAATCCTCCTATATACTGGGCGGCAGCACTATTAATAACCCGATCAACAACAAGCTGGCTTTCAAACCAATCGTCACAGGTATCGAGCAAATCGAAGTGTATACCAGTGGGTTTTCAGCCGAGTATGGCAACGCCCAATCGGGGGTTGTAAATATGGTTACCAAGGAAGGCAAGAATATTTGGGAAACCCGTTTCGAGGTTGCCATGGATCCCCCATATTATAAAACTTGGGGCGGAAGCATCTACGATGAGGACCATCTATATTTTTATGAAATTTTAAGTGATACCGAAGAGTGGCTTAAGGAGAACCCCACCCAGCCGGGCCGAGCCTTATTTGATCCCGGGTATGGATTTGGACCGCAATACCTGGTTGAGGAAATTGTTTGGCCCCCTAATCCATTGACTGTTGATGACTCTTTGAAGATTGCACGACTGGGACAAATTCAGTGGTTGCAGTCAGTCCGGGATGTGGGGCTCGAATATGATAACACTAGGGATTACCGCGTGGATTTCTTCACTGGAGGCCCCCTAGGTCCTAATTCTACAATTTTTTTAGCAGTACGCAATACAGTGGTACAGCCTTTTATCCCCACTCCCTATCCTGATCGAGCTCTGCAGGTGATTTCCAATTTGGTCTACCAGAAAAATTCCATGAACAAATTGAAATTCAATTATATGTATGACTTTGTGGCGGAAAATGAAATTGGGAGCAGCTGGGTGCGTTGGATGTTTGATCGAACTCTGAGTGTTTCTCAGGTTCGGCATCGCACACTACACTTTGGTGTTGATTGGACTCGGGTCTTCAATTCATCAACTTTTTTAGAAGTCCAGCTAAAAATGCTGGATTTGAAAACCCAGGAGAGAATCGAACTAATTCGGAATGATGAATATGTTGCAGATTATTCCGCTAATAGCAACTGGGTGGATTATACCGGACCATCCTACCATCGCGTGGGACGCCCTGAAGATGACCGTGGTTATGAATTTTCCAGGACATTCACCTTTTCTGGTAATCTGACAAGTCAGGTTGATAAATTTAATCTGCTGAAAGCTGGCTTCCAGTTTTATTATTATGATCTGGAGGTAGATAAAGATGAGAATGTTTATAATTTAGGCAATATCCGTCACCTTAATTACCGCAGTTTTCCCTACGAGGGTGCTCTTTTTATCCAGAATAAAATGGAGTTTGAAGGTATTATTGCCAATCTAGGACTGCGTTTTGATTTCTATAACCTGAATACGGAATACTATAGTGACCTGTATTCGCCGACACGTAATCCTTATTATGATGAATCGCTCCCCTACTCAGACCGCGGCCAATATTACGATGAGGAACTTGCCCTGAAAGAGAGGTCGAAGCCATATTTTCGGTTGCAACCCCGACTGGGAATTTCATTCCCGATAACGGAAAATTCGGTATTTCACTTGAATTATGGCACTTTCACCCAGCGACCAAACTTTACCCAATTGCTTGGACTGCGGTATTACGATAATTTCGTATTATATGGCAATCCGCGCCTTAGTCCTGAAAATACGAGTGCCTACGACGTTGGTTTGGTTCAAAGTCTTCCGGCCAACTTCCGGATTGATGTCAGCGCCTACTACAAAGATGTAAAGAATTTGATTGAGCGCGCTTTCTACTGGGATGAACAGCAGTCGGTATATGTTACCTATATCAATCGAGATTATGCCGATATAAAGGGTTTTCATGTAAGCTTAGAACGCTACGGCGGGAAATTACGTAGCTTTCTGCGCTATAATTACGAAGTAGCAACCGGTAAAAGCAGTAATGATCTGGATGTCCCAGTTACCTATTTCGAAGTACCAGATCCGGAATTTGGTCTAGTGAATTTGCCTGATGCAGAGGATGTCTTTCTAGACTATGACCGGACCCATAAACTGGTTTTCAATGTCCGCTATCAAACTGAATCCAAGGCCGGATTTTCAATTGGTGAATATTATCCCTTTGGTGGTGTAAGTGTTAGTACCACCCTTAGATACAGCACCGGCCGGCCATATACTTGGGATGCCACTGGCAAAGGTCTGAAATACAACCAGCGTTCTCCAGATGAACGCGAATTAAAATTACGGGTTGAAAAACGGATACGATTTACCAATTCAGCAATGACAATCTATGCTGAAGGTTTTAATCTGCTGAATGAGGCAATCTATCACTATTCGCGAAACTTTAATCATGATCGAAATACTCAGAGGTACGAATATTTTAAGGATCAATATGAAGATGATCTGCAAACCTGGCTGGATACCGGTATAGAAGAAGATCAAATACCCTGGCCTTATACGCCCTATGAATATGGGACCTATGATGAATACTCTCCCTATGTCAGCGACCAGTCTGTATACATCTATAATAATCAACCTCGGCACTTCCGTATTGGACTGATTATAAGCTTGTAGGCGCTATTATGAGATGCAATAAAAACATGAAATTGAAGCCGGTAAATTTTATCCAGCGATACCATCGATTTATATTCATTGTGGTTTTTCCAGTTTTATTGATTGGTCAAATACGTGAATATCGGATTCACGACCGGGGCATGCTCCATGAAACCGTATATAACACTGGTGATATTGGCCGGCCTTGGCAGACTGGTAGCGCTGGTAACGTGACTACCACCCCGCTGATGGAATGGCCTTCACGTTCGGCCACTAGTGTCAATAATATTATATACAGCGGACAGCACAACCTGATTGGCGGTGGAGTTTATGTGGGTGTGAATATTGATTCTCTACCCGGCGAAGGAAATCGCATATTCGCCCTCTGTGGCGGAGTGGGAGCCAGTACTCCTGAACCAGTGTATGGAATCTGGTCTTTTCCCTTATTCATGGAGGAAATCGAGAATTTCCCAGTTCTGGATAATGGTATCCTGAATCCGGACTATGATCCTGATGAAGCAGAAGAGATTATCAGTGCCGGCTGGTCAACACCAACAGGTATTACCATTACCCGCACTTCCCGGGCTTGGAGCTATCCCGACTACGATGATCTGATCATCTATGAGTATACCTGTGAGTATACTGGTGATACTGACGGTAATCTAGCTACAATCGAGATGGATGCCACCCTGCATGACGTGATGTTCTTATTCCAGTACGGTTTCGCACCCTCGATGTACGGTTATCAGCGTCATTATCAGGAATGGAAATATACTGGTGGCATCTACCGTGGTGATCAGAACAACTTCTGGGATTTGGATTACTGGCTGTCTTTCAATATGAATCTGAGAACAAATATCACCAACAAAAATTTATTTGCTAAACCGGAGCCCGACAGAAATTTATTTGAGCAGTTCGCCCAGACCGGTGAGAAAGGCGGCGGGTTAGGCAGTCCGCAGGCGCCTGGTTATTGTGTGCTTCATTATGATACCACACATCTGGCCATTGTAGTCCCCGAGGAATTGGATAGCCTGAACCGAAATGAATCAGAGGCCCAAAATATCCTTAGTTCATCTACCATTCTACCGGGTGACCCATTAACGGATGATATGGACCACTTCCGTGAAAATGCCGACGGAACCTATACTTGGTGGTACGAATTAGATGCTAACAGTCATATTAAGCAACCCTGGTCCAACAAGGTTAGTACTGGCAATACCAATAGTCAGAAAATGATGTACGAAAAGGATTCTTTCAATCCTAATCGTCGCTGGAGCGGCGTATACAAACCCGGCAGTACAGCTTGGCCGAATACCGCACCAGAATGGTTTGGCCGAGCAGCCTATCCTTACCGTCAGAGCGCCGATGCTGGTATGAAGCATCATGTTTTCGGACCCTATACCCTGCGACTTGGTGATAAACTTGAATTTGCCATCGCCGAGGTCGTGGGATACGGCGCTGAGGGTGGTCAAGTTGCTCAGCAATGGGCACCAATCCCCAGCTGGGATAATCCGGTGATTTTCGATGGTGATACTATAACCCACAATTATTTGACTGACTATGGATATCCGGATTACATCAACTCTGAGTCGGTTATTAACGTGACTGAGGTAGCCCACAAGGCCTTCCGGGCTTATCTGGGATACGAGCCCACCGTTCCAGTATGGCCCGAGGATCACCCCAAAGATGGCAATTACCAGATCCCGGTACCGGTACCAGCGCCAGCTATTGTAATCGAGAATACAGATAACGGGCTGGTCAGAATTCATTGGACCCGCGATGTGGAAGGTTTTCAACATCCCCGTTTAATGGGCGACTTGAATAATTTCATTGTCTACCGCAGTAACAGCGGAATGGGGCCCTGGCAAGCCATTGATACAGTTATGGTGGGCGAAATCACTAGTGACGGGATCTATGAGTTCATTGATAATGATGAAACATTTGCAGTAGGTGACTCCCGTTATTACGCAGTGACTTCTCAGGATATTCATGGAAATCAAAGTGGTAAGACAAATATTACCAATTTTCAGAAAAATATCGGGGCGGTGGAAGTTATGGACAAAGTCTATGCAGTACCCAATCCTTACCGCTTATCCTCGGGATTTAATGACCCCAAATATGCTGGTAAAATAGGTTTCTACGGCTTGCCTTCCGAATGTACAATTCGAATCTTTTCTTATGCCGGACAACTGGTTCGTACCATCGAACATAATAAACCGGTGTATTCAACTGAAAAAGAATGGTTACAAGTGACCCGCAGTGGACAGGACCTGGCTTCTGGGGTTTATTTCTTCGTTGTTACTGCACCTGATAATAAGATGAGCAAAGGCAAATTCGTGGTGCTTAAATAACTTATGTGTAAGGAAAGAATTTTGTTGAGACACCATAAGCTGGTTATTCTATTAATTGCCAGTTTAGTCCTGAATACTTCGACTTTTGCTTTTGAAAAGGTTGGCACTACCAGTTTTCAGTTTTTGAAGGTGATGAATGAAGCTCGAGCTACCAGTATGGGTGAAGCATACACTTCGGTTGTCCAGAATTCAGATGCCATGTTTTGGAATCCAGGGGCCTTGACAGAAATATCCGGGACATATGATATATCGGTTTCTTATACTAACTGGTTTCTGGATACTCGTCATTTTAACTTTTCTCTTGGATATAAAACTAAACGATGGGGAACTCTGGGACTCATGGGATTAATGGTTGACATGGGTTATATCGAAGAAACTACTGTCAGCAATCTCGGGTTTGATAATGATGGTGTCTATAATCCTGGTCTAACGGGAGAAAAACTGTATATCGGTGCATTTGGTCTTGGTCTGGCTTATGCACGAAACATGACTGATAAATTTTCCTTTGGTGCCCTGCTGAAGTACGTAAAGGAAGATCTCCATTATGGAGATGCCTCAAGCGGGATAGTCGATATCGGTATGCTCTATAGAACCGGATATCGCTCGATCAAGATAGCGGCAGTGGTCAAACATTTTGGACCTGAAGTGGCCTTTACCCAACAACGTGATAGTGATTTAGTGCCTTATACTCCTGATGACAGTTCCAACACTATTACCGGAGAAGGTTATCCCCTCCCACAGACCTTTAATATGGGTATTTCGGCTTATCTGATCGCACCCGACAATAGTTTACTATTTACCAGCACTCAGCACAGCTTGTTGGTTAGTTTTGATTTAATACATCCCCGTGATTATGATCAGCAGTATGGTATCGGTCTAGAATATGGATTCATGGACAATTTGTATCTAAGAGGTGGTTATAAAATTAATTATGATGAAGAAGGATTATGTCTTGGATTCGGATTGAAGGTAAGTAATTATCGCATTGATTATTCTTATAACGATTATGGAGAATATTTGGGTGCCGTAAACCGTTTCAGCATTGGAATGTTGTTTCCATAAGCACGAACCGGAGTGAAAAGCTAAATGAAATACACACAGAATTATCTACATCGATCGATCCAGAGTGTACTTTTCTTCGGTTTGCTGGTAGTTGTAGGATTTGCCCAACATCGTGGAGATAACCTTGAATTCCAGGGTATTGCTCAGTTCCTTTCATACAAAGCTGGCTTTGGCGACGGCGGTGTTTATGGAGCAAGTAGTAATGATGTGAATACCTTATTTATCAATCCCGCCGGGCTTGGTACAATAAACCGTCCCCAGGCATCTCTGGTGTATAAAACGGGCACGGCATTATGGCGCGAGAATCAGGAATATCGTCCTAACCGCCTATTTGTCACGCTGCCGTTCTATCTGGAAGGCTTTTATATTCCAAATCCGGCAAATAATGGAATCATGGATTATGAATTGGCATTAGATTCTAATTATGTAGTTAATCCACCCAGACTTGGACAGGGAAAATTTACTGAAGCGGCAGCTGATTGGCAGAGGTCTAATGACGTGAACCTGGTTGCTTTTGATTTAGCTTTGGCAATGCCATTAAAGATCGGCAAAAAGAAAATTACTCTGGCTGCATCCTTTTCTAAAAAACCATTTGAAGAGTATGATCGCAATCATACCTATTTGGATCCCCATCTGGGATACAGTGAATACAACGATCTCACCAGATTGGAAAAAAATGATACCACGAATGTAAACTGGTATAATTTTATTCGTCTGCGGAATGGTGCGGCGAATCTATTGATGCTTGGAGCGGGTTATCGTTTAAACGATCAATTATCATTTGGCTTGAGTCTAAAGTCTCTGGCAGTTAATACAGACGATTCTCAAATACTTGATCGAATTGGTTATTTCCGGCTGGCAGATGAGAATGAATTCAGTTTCTCCTACGATACCTTGTTGAGCACGATCTCCGGTCAATCCGAATTCAGTGCCACACGTCTGACTATCGGCACCTTTTTCCAGCGTGAGATAATTTCCTTTGGTATCGCTTATACTTTACCCGGTAAAATCTCTCGAAAATGGGATTATTCTTATCTGGTATCAACACAGGACACCAGTATCCATTATAGAAGCGACCTTGGGGAGCAGATAGATGAGCTGCGCCTACCCGGTCAGTGGGTGTTAGGTCTCAGTGTTAAACCGCACGACAATCTAAATTTTTATTTCGATCTCGATTATGGGTCATTCAGTCAGTCCGAATTGGATTTGTATTTACCAACAGACGACACTTTGATAATTAATCAAGCCGATAGTAGCTATTATATTCCGTGGTCTTATACAACGTCACATAACTGGGTTGATAGAACAATTCTAAGAGCTGGTCTGGAATATACACCACTCAAACTTTTAACAATTTTGATAGGCTATCAGTATCAACCGCAGCTATTTGTCCCCGATGGTCAGGCCTTTTCCGATCAAGGTCCGATATCGCAGGATTATACGTTTGGTGTTCGACTTAACTTTCAGCGTTTTGGAAGTATTGCTTGTTTTATTAACGAACATCATCTCAAGTACTATGATTCTTATTATTCAAATACTAACTATGCCTACCAGTCAGCCAGAAACCTTTACTTAAGCTACAACATAGGGCTATAAGCATTGAGAAGAAACAAACTTACAGGTAATAAAACCGTATTTATAATGTTATGTATTATTGATATACTTGATGTTGAGTGAGTGATAGAAGGATTAATAAAAATATCGGGCAGTCTTTTCATAGGCGGAATAGGACTGCTATTAATACTAGTATATGTACTTTAATTATAGCAGTTATAGTTAAAGAAATAATAATAAAGATAAAGTAGTAATCATGGGATATGAGTTCATCATTTAAACTATTAAAACAGAGTAAAAAGTTAAGTAAAGAAATCGAAAAACAGATAGAGGACTCAATTCGTAATAAAATCCTTTTACCTGGGGATGAACTGGCGAGTGAGAATGAATTATGTAATGTATTTGGTGTTAGTCGCACAGCAATACGGGAAGCAATACATATGTTGGGAACAAGAGGATTAGTGACTACAAAACGAGGTAAAAAAACTGTCATCAATGAATACCATGAAGCGCTTAATCTAAGCCCTATACAGTTTTACCTTGAATGTAACTTGGATGATAAATTAATTCAACATTGGATCAACATAAGGGCAACTTTGGAACCAACTCTTGCACGTCTTGCCGCGTTGAACCGAACGGATGAAGATATAGCACACCTGAAGGATATTGTCAATAAATTGGATTTGGAAGAGGATAAAAAATTGTTAGCAACTCTTGATAAAAATTTTCACTCTTCCATCGCTGAAGCTACAAAAAACCCAATTATTTCAATAATTATGAGGCCGATCTATGACATGATGCCAAAAATAAAAACAATAATTATTAATAGAAGTCCGGCATCCGCCAAACACACAAATGAAGAACACCAGAAAATTTATAAGTGTATAGCGAACAAGGATGAAGATGGCGCATTTCTCAGCATGGTAGAACATATGGATTCTGCAACCAAACATGTATATGAGACTCACATCTCATGATTTTGTCTGGAATGAATTACTATATTTTTCATTATTTTATTTTCAAAATCAACTTGTTTGCGATTGGTTTAATGTATATAATATAACATATCATACAACATCATTTTAAATAATTGGGATTCTTATGGTTAATTTAAAAGGCAAGACTGCTATTGTAACAGGAGCGATTCAAGGAATAGGGCTGCAAACCGCATCTTTATTGGCAGAACATGGGGCAAATGTTGTCATTAACGGTAGGACCGATAATCAAATAGATTATTAGAACATAAATAAGAGAGGATTATATGAAAAATGTTAATAGAAAAATAAATCTTATTCTAATGTTGTTTTTAGTCGTCAGTCTAAAGGGTACCAGCATGGATGTGGGTGCACAGTATAATTTTCATGGTGCATTGAATTATGCCTTCTCTGCTAACATTGATACGATTGTATTAACAACCAGTGGCGGCATTTACACTACACCGGAAGTCACAGTGGCGGATTCGCAACAATTTGTGATCTATGAGCCGATTGTAATCATGGCAGCGTCAGGACTAGCAGAACGTCCAATATTTACCCATCCCAATGGTGGCGGATCTACATCTAAGGAAATCTTCCGCATTCTGAATGATGTTGAATTCATTGGTGTCAATTTTATGGGTGGTATTGATGAAACCCAGGGCTGTAAATATGGATTACGATTTGGTGATTATATAGATCTTGATGGCGTTATTACGAGAGGTAAAGAGGGTACTGTAATGAAATTCAATGATTGCCATTTCGAGGGATTTCATAGTCTTAAAGATCAAAATATGCAGGGTAACGTTCTTTTCTTTAAACGTCCGGAAGATAACAATCTGACTCTAACCAATCTCAGAAATACATCTGTAATCTTTGAGAACTGTTCTTTTAAGGATATTGGCGATGAGGCCATCAGAATATCTGAGGGAGAAAAATATGATGGAGGTGACGGAAATGGAGTGGTGGCCTGCTCGCTACTGGTAGTAAGGAATTGTACTTTTGATGATATTGATGCTGAATGTATCCGGATTTACGCTGACAAAGATACCAGCCAGGCTGGTGATACATATGTAGATGGTACTTTAATAGCAGACCATATTACCGTTGTAAACAGTGCACCCAGATTTATTTATGCCAAAAATTTTAGAAATGCAACGGTGACAAATGTATTAGTAGCATACGGCCGAGAAACGTCCATCAACCGACCTGATCGAGGTGATTTTACAATGCAGGTCCAGTTAAGTGGATCCACAATATCTTACGTTGACACTTTCGACTTGGAGTTCACCTTGCCTCTTCCTAGTTCTGGTCGAATTAGCGCTACAAAGGGCGGTTACGTTAATACAAACACCGTATTTGTTTATGATCCGATTTTTGTTGATTATGCAAATGGAGACTACACATTAGCTGAGGGGTCACCTCTTTATGGCCTTGGCTCAGATGGTGAGGCCATTGGAGACCTAAGGTGGGCAACAAATCCATCAATGGCTATAGAAGAAGATAATTTACCTAAGCGATTTAGGTTATCACAAAATTATCCAAATCCTTTTAACCCTCAGACAACTATAGATTTCTATCTGAACAAAAGTGGTGAAGTTAGTCTTAAAATCTATGATCTAGAGGGCAGATTTATAACTAGCCCAATTAATGGATTCAAAAGGTCCGGACATCATTCCATAAGGTTTGATGGGAAGAATCTTTCAAACGGGATTTACTTTTATCAGCTCCAATCAGGAGATGAAGTTAGTTTGAGAAAAATGTTACTAGTAAAGTAAAAATACACAAATAAAAATACACAAAGAGGTACAATATGATAACCAATAAGATAAAATCGTTTTTATTAATAAGTACATTAACGCTATCAATGTCATCTAGTCAAACAACCCACCAGATAGCAGCCGGTACCGATGTTCTTGGGCCTGCGATTACCGCAGCAGCCTCTGGTGATATCATTGAGCTGATCACCGATGGTGGTGTATATCTTAATTCCAGTCAGTTCGTAATTGATAAAGATATTACTATTCGCGGTGCGGACGACCTGGTAGATAAACCTATACTTAAGTATATCGGAACCAGTACAGGCGCCTATTTCTTTAAGAATACGCATACAAGCAATACCTTCACTCTGGAGAATCTTGAATTTGACGGTGATGGTACAGCTGAAGGTGGTGCTGCATTAGCCAAGTATTTGGTCCGTCTGGACAACGGTACCCCAAGCGGTACCTCAAGCCTTTACATGGACAACTGCATTACCCATGACTTCAATGAGAAGTTCATCAAACCCTATGGGAATAATGGCATGGATGTCTTATCCATCACCAATTCCATATTCTACAATGGAGCCAAGGAAGCCATCGTGCTCTACAGCGGAAGTTCCAGTGATCCCGCTGCACCGATTAACGATGTTCTGATTGAGAACTGCACCTTCTATGGCATCGCACGTGAAGCGGTCAAAGGGCAGACCTATGCCGATGCTTCTGTTCTGATCAATCGCTGTACTTTCTATGATATCGGCAGTAGCGGCAAGGGGATTGTCTACTTCCGTGATATGACGGATGTTGTAGTGAAGAATAGCATTTTCACGAACAACTACGGTGATGCGGACGATGAATTCGCCGATTTTGATTCAGATGTGAGTCTTTTTCACAACAGTGTTGTGTTCGATGTTCTAAACAATACAGTCCGTAATGCAACAGTATCCGACACCATGCATGTCGATCCGGAGTTTGCAGATGCGGCCAACGCTGATTTTAACATCCCCGAAGGTTCAGCCTTATTGACCTTCGCCGACGATGGTGGCTCAATCGGTGACAGCCGCTGGACACCATCGGAAGGTCCGTTCACGCTCGCGGTCTTCACTGTTGGCAATGGTTCGGTAGCACTTAATCCTGCCGGTGGTATTTACGATGAAGGTACAGTAGTAACCATGACCGCCACTCCTGCAGATCTATGGTTATTTGATCATTGGTCTGATAATGTGTTTATTTTTCCACCTGATAATCCTGTAGCAACAGCAACAGTAGATCAAAATATGGCTGTGACTGCATATTTTATCCCTTCAATTGATGAATACTCAATCAACATAAGCTCAATTGGATATGGCCATGTAGAAGATACACTATTTTCTGATTATGGTACTTTAGACGGGTATTTTGAAGGTGATTCATTGGTGTTAACACCCGTTGTTGATTCGACCAATTGGGTTTTCGCCTATTGGGTTAACGAAGTTGGTGATAGTATTGATAATGCATCACCTCTATCCTATATCGTTCATGATGATACAGCCTTCACCGCAAAATTCTGGTCAACACTTGCCCAATATACTCTGGCTCTGACGGTGGTAGGTGCTGATGGAGGTGATGTGGTTGCTGATCCTTTACCAGTACCGGGATTTGATACCTATGATGCTGGAACAGTGGTTACTCTAGTCGCTGATACTGAACTAGGTTGGGAGTTTGGTGGCTTTTCCGGTGATGTGGTTGATAATAATGACACAGTTTCTGTTACGATCAATTCGGATGTGTCAATTACCGTAACTTTCAACGAGATTAGTCATCCTGATGGAATACTTTCTATAGATGATGAATGGGAGCTTTTGGATGCGGTTGAATATGCTCATAATAATTCACAGGTGAATACGATAAAGCTGACAACGGTTGGACCATACGAGCCAAGTGAAAGTCTGAGAGATCCTTCCAATGGTAGAATGCCGATGATTAACATTCATAGCCCTGTCTCAATTGTTGGAGACCCAGCTCTTGAATCAAAACCTGTAGTACGTGGATATACATCTACTTCAAATAGTACCAGCTCTGAAGGTTTCTTTCGACTAAGAGCAGGGAGTGGAAAGCTAACTCTTAAGTACCTCAGCATTGACGGATACTTAGATCCTGATTCAGATGCTAAACCTGCTAAGTATTTATTTCGAGCTGATGATGGTGCTGATACTGTTTTTTGCTCATTAGATGCTGAGAATGTGGATTTCAAAAGCACGGTTGAGGCATTCTGGAAGAACTATCCCTTTGCCTACGTCGATACGATGCGTTTCGAAAACTGCCAGGTGAGTGATATAGGTAAAGAGGCTATCTTCCTCAATTCGGTTGGTACGGCAAACTATGTTGAACTCAAGAACAGCACTTTTAGCAATGTGGGTAGAGAAATATTGTATCTAAAAAATCTACCAGATACAAGAGTCAATATTGATCATGTTACAGTATCGGACTGTGGATATGGTTATGGAACTGAAGGTGATAAGTTTGGTGCGGTGAGGATTGAACAAACTACAGACGTTCAGCTTCATAATATGATCATTAATAATGTCACAAATACAATTTATGGCTATGCATTACGTTATGCAGGGTCTGAATCAGTTTTGGATAATGTGTTATTGAACAATACCTCGATGAATATCGATAATCGTGATAGCGCAACCGTAGGTGGTGATGTATTTTGGTATGATCCGCTTTTTGTTGGGCCTGATACAGGTAATTTTACCTTGGCTGACTCATCCTTAGCTTATTATATGGCTAGTGATAATTCAGCTGCTATTGGCGATCTGCGCTGGGCAACCAGTACAAACATTGCCAGTTACCATGCATTAAATTTGGATGTAAGTGGAGGTGGCTCAATAACATCTGATCCACTGCCTATGGCTAAGTTCTATTTACCAAATACCGTTGTTACTCTAACAGCTGTACCTGACTCAGGGTTTGAGTTTATTGAATGGACAGGTGACCTGACTGGTAGCGATAATCCAACAACAATTACAATGGATGAAGTTAAAAGTATCACGGCCGTTTTCGAAGAGGAAACAGTTGGTATTGACAATGAACTTATTCCAAAAGAATACAGTCTGTCACAGAATTACCCGAATCCTTTCAATCCAAATACCACGATTAATTTTGCATTAAAGAATCCGGGACGAACTACACTGAAGCTATATGATCTTATGGGAAAACAGGTTGCTACATTATTTGATCAAGAAATGAATGCTGGATTCCACAGCATAGCCTTTAATGATCGTACACTGGCCTCTGGTATGTATTTCTATCGAATAGTATCCGGAGATTTTGTGGCGACCAGGAAAATGCTATTGATGAAATAACGGTGATAAGGAATCTGCCGGGCGGGATTTGCTCCCGCCCAACAGTATAATGATGCTGCTGAGTACCAAAACCGACCTGGTCGGATTGGTCCTAAAAAACATATGACGGTCGAAGTAATGAAAAATGGTGATTTTATTTTTTCTACAATGGTGATACCCTTTAGTGATTCCACAGAACTGGATCAATTGACAGGGAAAAATGTTTTTAGCTGGAAATTGATCAGCAATTCTGATAATCTAATGCTCGGAAGTAAGGAAATAACTTCTGATGCCAAAATTAAATTAGTCCAATCTGATGAAGTCGGTTTTCTGTTTGACCTGACCTGGGTGAAAAAAGGTAACAGGATGGTGAAATTCTCAAATTCGGTCAGTATGGAAATGACTTCTTCACAGGGGATGTGGAACATAAACATGCTAGGTCCGGCAGATGGGAGTTATTCAATTTCCAGATTAGAGTCTAGCGGAAAACAAGATTTTGACCCTACTAAAAAAGATAATTATTTCTATTCTGGCGATAAAATAAAACTAGTTTGGTAATGTGCGGTTATTCTCAATTTCGTAGGTTGTTATTAAATTTTTCAACTCGAGATGATTGATCGCTTGAACCCGCCTGCACATTTCATTTTTCTGGTAATGACAATAAATCTGTTATTAGGAACTAATACAATTGTTTCCAGTGCCGCTGAAATCAGCACTGCAATGAATTCTGCAAATCCTGGTGATACACTTACAATGACTAATGGTCTTTGGGTGGATCAGCACATTATTTTCGCTGGAACCGGGACTGATTCCCAGCCAATATTGCTCCAAGCAGAGAATCCTGGACATGTGATTCTCACGGGTACATCCACCTTAAGGATCGGTGGTTCGCACCTTATCGTTGATGGATTATATTTCAGGAATGGCTATAGCGCTTCTGGTGGTGTGATAGAATTTCGCAGGAATTCTTCACAACTGGCCGATCATTGCCGGCTGACCAATACCGCCATCGTTGATTACAATCCCCAGAGTATAAATACTAATTACAAATGGGTATCCATTTATGGAAGTTACAACAGGGTTGATAATTGTTATTTTCGTGGAAAAAACCACGACGGTGCTACATTGGTGGTCTGGTTTCAGAGTCTTGTCAATCCACTTGATCACCACCATCTTATCGATCATAACTATTTTGCCTACCGGCCGGAACTGGGCTTCAATGGTGGTGAAACAATTCGGATTGGAACCAGCAGCTATTCTATGTATGATTTTTACACGACTGTAGAGTGGAACTATTTCGAGCATTGTAATGGAGAGATCGAAATCATTTCCAATAAATCAGGTGAGAATATATTTCGATACAATACTTTTTACGAATCAGAAGGAACATTAACGTTGCGACATGGTAATCGGGCTACTGTCCGAGGTAATTTCTTTTTAGGCAATGGTCAGCCCAATACCGGTGGTGTGCGGATTATAGGTGAAGACCACAAAGTCTATAATAATTATTTTCATGATCTCCAGGGATCCGGTTATCGTTCTGCTATTACATTGATGAACGGTGTACCAAATTCTCCACTTAACCGCTATTTCCAGGTCCAGAGGGCAGAGATTAGTCATAACACGATCATCAATTGCTACCAGCCCTTCTTAATTGGCGCCGGTTCTGATAACGAGTTAACATTGCCACCATTGGATTGTATTATAGCTAATAATACTGTGCTGACCAACAACGCTTATGTGATTTTCAATCTCGAAGATGATCCAATCAATATGAATTATACCTCGAATATCGTCTGGGGTGCTTCTTTGGGGTTGCCGGATACGACTAGTGGCATTCTGGTAACCGATCCACAAATGGAATTGGCGGCCGACAGCTTGTGGCGACCACAGACCGGGAGCCCCTTGATTGGTGCAGCGACAGACCTGTTCAGTTATATCACCGATGATATGGATGGCCAAGTGAGAAATGGAGCCTATGATATCGGCGCAGATCAGGAATCTTCCGATTCAGTAGTAATTTATCCCCTATCCAGCTCAGATGTGGGACCTTATTGGCTCAATTCTGTGGATACGCCAGTTTTTATTGTTACTAATGTTAGCGGCTCGGGCACCATAACGCTTGATCCGGACACTAATATATTCATGCCGGGTGACACGGTAGTTATTTCCGCTATTCCCGATTCAGGCTGGGGTTTTCTTGAATGGAGCGGTGATATTACCGGCAGCAATAATCCCCAGATGGTAATTGTAAATGATGATATGTATATAACTGCTGTTTTTTCTCCGCCGGTTCAGTACCAGATATACGAGTGGATAGTTGGAACAGGGGAGATTGCCTATAATCCACCTGGACCTTATTACAATCCCAGTACGTCAGTAGAGATTAGTGCTATTCCCGGGGATGGTTGGTTGTTCTCGAATTGGAGTGGTGATTGGAATGGATCACAAAATCCTGATACAGTTATCCTGAACAGTGATATGGCGATTACAGCAACTTTCACAATTGCCAGTAGTATTGATGGTTCGAATACTTTACCAGCTATATTGGAATTACTACCAAATTATCCTAATCCTTTTAACAATTCGACTCGCATTGTATATCAGCTGCCAAGTGCCGCCCAAATATTTATCAGAATTTATTCGATTAATGGTCGTGAAGTTTTCGCTTCAGAAACCTTTCAAGAACTTGGTTTACAGGATTTAGACTGGCAAACTGACGATCTGTCTTCCGGCATCTATATTTTAAAGTTGAGTTCACTGGAAACAACTATTACCCAAAAACTATTGCTGGTTAGATAATGCAAAAATTATTTTCATACGGGCTACTTACATTTTTTATGACAATCACCACAGGCCAGGACACCTGGAATTCTGATTTGATTGCAATTAATCAAAGCGGCCGGTTAGAATATTTCTCTGATTCTACCGGCAATCAGATCAGTGATTTCAGTTATGCCGGCTACCGCAATGGTACGGAATCGATCCCTGATGTTCCGGTAGTGCTGGAGATCAGTCCGGTAGCTGGTGATAATACCAGTCATATTCAAACCGCTATAGATGCTGTAGAGGCTATGACACAAAATGCTGAAGGCATTCGAGGGGCCCTGCTCCTTACAGCTGGACAATATGAAGTGAGTGGTATTTTACAAATTGATGCCAGTGGCGTTGTTTTGCGAGGCGTGGGTGATGGTAGTGACACAACCAGTAATACCGTCATTTTCGCCACCGGGAATTCACCTTCTAATCGGACGATCATCAAGGTTGGCAGCGGAGACGTTGAATTATGGGGGAATAATTTACCTCAACCACAAATTGATATTATATCAGATACAGTGAAAGCCGGCGAAAGACGATTTCAAATCGCTGACCCATCATTAGTTAACGTGGGTGATAATATAATAATAATTCATCCTTGTACTGAAGCATGGTTAGCATCTATTGATTATGGTGGGACTCATACAGGTGGGGGCAGCTGGGAACCAGGTGTAGACGAACCTTGGGCAGTCAACAGCCAACCGATTTATTATAATCGCAACATTGTTGCCATCGATGGAAACACAGTCACAATTGATGCTCCGGTTTTTAACATTTTGATTCGCTCTCTGTCTCAGGCCTACATCTATGTTTGGGACGGGGATGGTCTGGTTCGGAATGTTGGTATTGAAAACCTGCGGGTTGATATTGAGAATACCGGCGGTGCTGATGAAAACCATGCGGAAAACGGAATTGTATTATATGGAGTGGAAGATGCCTGGATACGAAATTGCACAGTTTTGCATTTCATTGAAGCGGGTTTTGAGACCGGTATGGCAACCAGGGTTACTATTGATAGTTGTAATGCTTTGGATCCAGTATCAATAATTGAAGGTGGAAAGCGGTATAATTTCAATCTTTATCACTATTCTCAGTTGGTATTGATTAAGAATTGTCATGCCAGTAATGGACGTCATCATTATATATCAAACGGTACTTCAAGTACCTCTGGTTGCGTATTTTTGGATTGTACATCCAGCGGAGCTTATACTAGTAGTGAAGGGCATCGCCGCTGGAGTCAAGGTTTATTATTTGACAATCATCAAGAGTTGGATGGTCCACGTCCCGGTTACAATCCTCGATTACTAGGATTATATAACCGTGGTTATTATGGTACCAGTCATGGCTGGGCAGCTGTTAATTCGGTAGCCTGGAATTGTGATGTTGCTGATGGTAACCTGATCGTTCAGCGGCCTCCGGTAGGACAGAATTTTGCAATCGGATGCAGCGGCGCAAATATCACCGGTATAGATCCATTAGCTTCTTTTAATGAACCGGAAGGTTATATTGAAGGTAGTAACACTTCAGACCTGGAACCGCGTTCTTTATACATGGCCCAATTAGCCCAGCGTTTGAATCCTCCGCCATCTTATACTGTTACCCTGGACTCTGAAGGCAACGGGACTACAAGTATATCACCCGATCCGATTGGAGGCGAATATGACAGTAGTACTGTTATAACAATTTCCGCTACACCAGACTCTAATTGGTTTTTTACAAATTGGAGTGGAGATATTAGTGGAACTCAAAATCCAATTAATGTTACTATGAATTCTGATTTGTCAATAATTGTTAATTTTTCTAATACTCTTGACATAACTGATAACCAATACAATAATATTTCTTTCACGCTGGAACAGAACTACCCCAATCCCTTTAATTCAACTACGATTGTCCCTTTTTCAATTCAGAAAACATCAAGCATTCAAATCAATATTTATAATATTTCAGGAAGACTTGTTTATAACACACGTTTGAATAATTTGCCAATGGGAAATCATACCTATATCTGGAAAGGGCAGAATAGCAAAGGAATGGAAGCCCCCTCAGGTATTTACTTTTTTCATTTAAATTCTGAAGAATTAAATAAAGTAATCAAGATTAATCTTATAAAATAATTTTTTACTTAATAAATAGTGTATTAATGAGAAAAACATACATAGCATCTATAATTCAGAAATTATTTTTATTATCGACTATAATATTTTGTTTTTCGTACTCCGAGGAAAACAAGGAGCATATTTGGGATAATATACCACGAGATAGAATCTTAACAGATGCTGAATTCTTTAATTTATTTGATCCAAATAATCTAAATAATGAAAAAATATTTATTGCTTTAGAAATGGGTGATACCTTGCTCGCAAAAAAAGAGACGGTAAAATATTTTAAGAATAGATCAGCGCCAAATTATTTTTTCGATACAAAATCAGTAAAAGATTTAGTGAATACATTTATTCATTTTTACCCTGGGGAAAAAAGTGAAATCACGAATACAGCTGATGAATACATTAATACATATGGAAAAGATGTTAACTGGAAACTTCCATCTCGTGACTTGTTCGGTAGAAAACAAACACCCAATAGTATACGATTTTTAGCAAGACAAGCAATCGCATTTGATATTGCTTTGAGTTATTATTTAAATAACAAAATTGAATATCTCTCTTTTATGCAATCTCAGGTTCATGATTTTATCCAAGATTATGAAACTGGAAGAACCGAAACTGGTAGAAATGATGTTTTTGAACGATTTTATGCTGGTCATAGACTTAGAAACTGGTTAATGGTACATAACCTATTTCTAGAATCTCCAGACTATACATTTGAAGATCACATTTTTATGATAAAAGTATTTTTTTTACATGGCGCAAGGCTCTTTGATTCATGTAAGAAATTTCATTGGGGGAATCATCAGTTACATGGTTTGGTAGGTTTATACGAGATGTCAATAATGTATCCTGAATTTCCTATCATGAATTATTGGAATAATAAGGCAAAGGAAGTGATAATAGAGCACATTAGCACTGAAATAAAACCCGATGGATTCCAATTTGAACGAGCATCACATTATTTTAAGTTGGACATATTTAATTATTTTCGAGTTTGGCAAATTTCAAAAATGAATGATGTTTATCTACCAGAAATATATTTATCAAGATTTAATAAAATGTTTGAAGCGATTGTGAAATTATCTATGCCTGATAGAAAACTACCTGTCCTACAGGATGCGCAGGATGAATATAATTCTGTGCAGCTAACGGTAGGAGATAATTCAAATGAAATTTCTTCAAATAACATTGCAGAATTAAAAGATCCCAATGAGTCAGCTTACATGAGCCTCGGCGCTCTTATTTTTAATGATTCGATCTATAGATATTTTGCAGAAGATATTTTGCCAGCAGATTTCTATTGGTTTTTGGCGCAAGGATCTATAACAAAATATAATGAAATAAACCCAAAAATTCCTGAAATCAATTCGGTTGCTTTAGACTCTTCGAACTATTACGTGATGCGAAGTGGGTGGGATATTAATGATTTATATATGATAATTGATGGAGGTTTGGCAAAATACAAACCAGATCATACTCATGGTGGAATTCTTGGAATTATATCTTATGCAAATGGTGAAAAAATATTGCCTAATTATAGAGTAAGGTATAGCGATTCTTCTTATAGGACGATGAAAAATTCACTTGTAAAAAATGTAGCCATTTGTGATAACATTCTACAAGGTCAACAATGGGTGAGTAACCATGCAAGAACCGGGTTTGGTATATGGGATCGATTACCTAAACCAAATGTAAATATTTGGTATGCCGGTCAAAATTTTGATATTTTTACTGGATCACACAACGGTTATAAGAATTTGGGAGTAGGTTATAGTAGATATGTGATTTTCTTTAAACCTGACTGTTGGCTCATCATTGATAAATTCGAATCAAATGACTATCACAAATATCAACAGATCTGGCAGGGGGAATACCAGATAGATTCGGAATACAATTCGGCATTTGCAGATAATTTGGCATCTAAATTTTATATAATGCAGGCAGACCCGTCATATATGAATATTGAGAACAAAAAAAACTATAAGACACATTCAGTCATATTTGAAAAGGAAGGTGTCAAGGATTATAGTTTTTATACACTTCTTGCACCTATGAATAAAAATGATAATTCATTTCCGAAAATACAACTATTTGAGCGGTCGAATTACCTACAAGTAATAGTGACATTTCGCAATAGGAAATTTTCCTACTACGAAAAGAAAAAAACGGATATAAAACTTGATGAACTTAAAACGGATGCTGCGCATGTTATGGTTATTTATGAAAATAATATTCCATATGCATTGGTTTTTGTAGAAGGAAGTTATGCCACATTTTATCATAAAGATTTAGAATTGGAACAATCCCAGATAACAGAATATCTTTATAGTAATCGTCAAGACCCTTTTAGTAATCAGAAATTATTAAAGATTAGTAATTAGAAGTAATCATTAACTAATGTGTTAAATTAGCAAATATGAATATTCAAATAAGACAAATGCCAGATAAAGAACATTATAAAGTGATGAATACTAAACAACTAAGAGAAGGATTTTTATTATCAGACTTTTTTAAAAAAGATGAAATCAATTTTAACTATATTGATCTAGAGCGTACCATGGTTGGATCAGCACTTCCTTTAGAAAAATCATTAGATCTTAAATCCCCAGAAATATTACGCTCAGAATATTTTACGGAGCGTCGTGAGCTTGGTATAATGAATGTTGGAGGTGAAGGAACAGTAGAAGTAGATCGCAAAGCCTATCAATTAGACTATCGTGATGCACTATATGTTGGAAAAGGAAATAAAAAAATCTTATTTCATTCTTCTGATGAAAATAATCCAGCCAAATTTTATATTATAAGCTATCCTGCTCATGCTGAATATCCAACTACACATGCCCGACTGAAGGATGCTGATCCCTTACATCTTGGAAGTGTGGAGGAATCAAATAAACGGACTATTTACAAATATATTTACAAGGGTGGAATCGAAAGTTGCCAGTTATTACTTGGATTTACTGAGTTAGAGTCAGGTAATGTATGGAATACTATGCCGCCACATAAACACATACGAAGAACAGAAGTTTATTTTTACTTTAACCTGGCTGAAGAAAATGTGATTTTTCACTTAATGGGAGAGGAAAAGGAAACTAGGCATATTGTTATGAAAAATGAGCAAGCAGTCTTTTCCCCAGGATGGTCGATTCATGCTGGCACCGGAACAAAAAATTACAGTTTTATATGGACGATGGGTGGAGAAAATTTAGATTACACTGACATGTGTCAAATCCAATCATCAACAATCAAATGATTCATTACCATTAGGACAACTATGAAAACCTATAACATTACTAAAACTAAATCCCCAAAATATTTCTATCTGATAATCAGTATGATAGGCCTAATCACTTTCAATAATTGTGATGAAAAAAAATCATCACATGTGTTAAGAATAGGTCATGTGCTGGATACAAATTCTCCTGTTCATAAAGCGATGATTTATTTAGGAGAGAGGCTAGATGAATATTCCAAGGGATCAATCAAGATAAAGGTCTATCCTAGTTCTCAATTAGGAAATGAAAGGGAGAGCCTTGAGTTATTACAGGTCGGCTCATTGGATATAGCTAAGGTATCATCTGCTGTCTTAGAAAATTTTGTTCCTGAAATGGGTGTATATAGTTTACCCTATTTATTCAGAGATTCTGATCATCTATGGAAAACTTTAAACAGTGATATTGGTAAAGAATTGCTATTAGGCGGTGAAAAATTTTGGTTACGTGGTTTATGTTATTATGATGCAGGGTTTCGAAGTTTTTTTCTAAAAGAAAAACTAGTTGAAAAACCAGAGGATTTGAACGGGTTAAAAATCAGAGTAATGCGAAGCAATCTTCAAATTCGCACTATCAATTTACTCGGTGGAAACGCGACGCCTTTAGCATTTAGTGAACTGTATTCTGCTTTGCAACAGGGTGTTGTGGATGGCGCAGAGAATAATCCTCCGAATTTCTATCAACAACACTTCTATGACCATTGCAAATATTTTGTATTAGATGAACACTCCTCGCCTCCGGATGTATTAGTTATTAGTACTCATACTTGGTATGAATTAAGTGACGAGGAGAAAATATGGTTGGAAAAGGCTGTAGATGAATCCGTGATTTATCAGAGAAAGCTTTGGGATGAAATGACTAATTGGGTTTATGATGAAGTGAAGAAATTCGGAGTAGAAATTATCCACCCGGATAAAAGAAACTTTCTTGAAGCTGTTCAACCCATATATAATGAATTAGACGGAACAGCGATTGGAGAAATAGCTAAAAAGATTCAGAGTATTGAATGAACCAGAAAACTAAATAATATCAGTATTAACGAAAGAATACTAAATGAAAAGACTTACTGCAATCATTGATAATATTTTAGAAAAAATATTAATCGTCTTGTTTGGATTGATGGTATTGGTCGTTACCTGGCAGGTTTTCACTCGCTATTTATTGAATAGCCCGAGTTCTTTTACAGAAGAATTATCAACATATTTTTTAATATGGATTAGTTTGCTGGGTGCCGTATATGCATTACGAAAACAAGCTCACCTCGGAATTGACATTTTAACCAATAGGCTGTCTGGTTCAGCCAAAAAACTTTCGCACTACATAATTCACTTTGCTATTATTGCTTTCTCATTATTTGTTTTAATCTGGGGTGGGGTGCGATTAGTATGGGTGACATTACAATTAAATCAAATTTCCGCTTCGCTTGAAATAAAAATTGGCTATATCTATTTTGTTTTACCCATAAGCGGATTGCTCATGATTTATTACTCGATTCATTTTTTACTTTATGAAAAGAGTAAAAAACTCCGCACATCTATATCTGAAGACAATCTTAATTAAATAAGTAGGAAGAAATGAATATCGAAATAATTATATTAATCTTCAGTTTTCTTGCGCTGTTAATTGTAAATGTTCCTATTGCCTTTTGCATTGGGATTTCTACAACCTTACTATTGATTATTGGTGCGGGGTTTACTCCGGCTGTAAGTACTGTTGCCCAACAAATTGCCACGGGATTTGATAGTTTTACTTTGCTGGCAATTCCATTCTTTATTCTTTCGGGTAATATCATGGCCACCGGTGGAATTGCTAAACGCTTGATCGATTTTGCAAAAACAATTGTTGGAGGATTGCCTGGTGGATTAGCATTAGTCAATATTGTTTCTGCTATGCTTTTTGGTGCTGTATCAGGATCTGCAATAGCTTCTGCTGCCGCAATAGGATCTTTCATGCATCCAAGAATGATAAAAGATGGTTACGATCCAAGTTACAGCGCAGCTGTAAATGTTACTTCAGCGACAACGGGTCTGATCATCCCACCAAGTAATGTATTAATTGTTTATTCTCTTGCTAGTGGAGGCGTATCAATTGGCGCTTTATTTTTAGCAGGATATCTACCAGGAATACTTCTTGGAATATCCTTGATGATTGTCGCCAGTATTTTAGCTTACAAACAAGGGTTTAGAAGTACACCTTTTGCTCCTATTTCTGAAATAGTAAAACGATTTTTTGATGCATTATTAGGCCTAACACTCATAATAATAATAATAGGTGGAATAATTTTCGGTATCTTTACTGCCACTGAAGCTGCGTCTATTGCGGTTGTATATGCCTTCGTACTTACAATATTTATCTATAAGGAGATAGGCATAAAAGATATACCAAAAATATTCCTGGATACTGCTATCACAACAGGAGTTGTGATGTTACTAATTGGAACATCAATGTCACTGTCGTGGGTATTATCATATGCCAATATTCCTCAAAATATTTCAATCGCAATGCTGGGCATTAGCGAAAATCCGCTCATTATTCTTCTGATTATGAACATCATTTTATTGATGGTGGGTACGTTCATGGATATGACTCCGGCTATCCTGATTTTCACTCCAATATTCTTACCAATAGCAACAGCTATGGGGATTGATCCATTGCATTTTGGAATAATGATGGTGGTTAATCTTTGTATTGGACTTTGTACACCGCCAGTCGGAACAGTCCTTTTTGTGGGATGTGGTGTAGCAAAGATATCGATTTCACAAATCGTTAAACCATTGCTGCCATTTTATTTTATAATGGTATTTGTATTAATTCTAATTATTTATTTTCCCGGGATTACTTTGGTGTTACCCCAACTGCTGGGTATGTAAATGTTCCATCAATTAATAGAGGAAATCCAAAATGAACTTGTTTGATCTTACTGGTAAAACTGCAATCGTTACTGGTGGAAGCACCGGGTTGGGTGCAGGAATGTCACTTGGCTTGGCTGAGGCTGGCGCTGACATTGTTCTGGTGGATCATAATGAGCGAACTCACATAGCATCTGCCATAAATAAACTTGGGAGGAAAACACTTAGTCTAACCGGTGATTTAACTGATTTGGTTTTCGTCCAGAAAGTTGTTGATGATGCAATAGGATATTTTGGCAAGATTGATATTCTAGTAAACAATGCTGGTATAATAAGGCGGACACCTGCCATTGATTATTCGGAAAAGGATTGGGATGACGTAATGAATTTAAATTCAAAAAGTTTATTTTTTCTAAGTCAGGCTGTTGCTCAAGACATGATGAAAAGAGGATATGGCAAAATAATAAATATTGCTTCAATATTAACCTTTACAGGAGGATTGACTGTACCATCATATTCAGCAAGTAAGGGTGCAGTAGGTCAAATAACAAAAGCTTTGGCTAATGAATGGGCATCTAAAGGAATATGTGTCAATGCAATCGTGCCTGGTTATATGGAAACAAACAATACAAAACCTCTTCGAGAAGACCCAAAGAGATTCCAGGAAATAAGTGATCGTATACCAACTGGTCGCTGGGGAAAGCCTGATGATCTAAAAGGGGCTGTGATTTTTTTAGCATCGAATGCGTCTGATTATGTCAATGGGCATCTCTTGGCCGTCGATGGCGGCTGGATGGTAAGATAGAATCAGGAGATGCTAGATTGATGATAAGACACAATTTGACCCCTTTTCTTTTTTCCATCATTGTATTGATGCAATGTGAAATTTCAGCCAGTGAGAATGAAGGAATTTCCCTTAAAATTATTGGTGACTCTACAATTTATTTACCAGATTATTCCTTTGCCGGATATCATCATGGGGAAGTCAGTATACCAAACTATACTAGATCATACAACGTTAGTGATTATGGTGCTATACCAAACGATGAAAAAGATGACACTCAAGGAATAATTACAGCAATTGCTGAAGCAAGTAAAGAAAAAGGGGCTACTGTTGTTAAATTCTCACCAGGCAAATTCATATTAAAAAAAATAATTTTTATAGAACGAAGTAATTTTGTTTTACAAGGCTCTGGAAGCGATTCCAATGGTACTATTATTTATTGTCCAACACCCCTTAGAGATTTGCCACTTCCAAAAGAAATGGAAGAGTTGAATCAATACTTATTAGCAAATAATAAACGAGATAAAAAAACAGGTAAAATATTTTCCCCGTTTTCTTGGACTGGTGGTTTGATTTGGGTTCAAAAGAAAGAATCGCGTCCACATAGATATTTAGCAACATTTGATAAAACTGAGTTGCAATTAGCTTCAGTTGATAATGGTAAACGTGGGTCAAACTATTTTACTGTAAAAAATGTAAAGTCGATAAATGAAAATTTATTAGCGAAATTATTATGGTTTAACAGAAGTGGTTCCCAATCAACATTATTGCGCCATTTGTATGGGAATGGGGATATTCTTATTGGAAGCCACCATTGGAATTTCCCTGATCGGCCGCTTATAGAACAAATTGTAACCATTAAAGAAATTCAGAATGATCAAATCTTTATAAAAGAACCATTATTACATGATGTAAAGAGTGAATGGAGTACAATATTAGCGCCAGCTGATTTACTTACAGAGGTAGGAATAGAAAAATTAAGAATTGAGTTCCCTCAAACAGATTATGGAGGACATCATTTAGAAGAAGGATTTAATGCTATCTATATCAGCAGTCTTGCGAATTCTTGGATACGGGATGTGAAAGTTATTAATGCTGATAATGCAATTCTAAGTGATGATTGTGCATTTATTACTATACAGAATATCGAAGTTTCTGGAAGAGCAGGGCACTATGGCTTACATTTAGGTAAATCTAATCACATATTGGCAAAAAATATTGTTATAGATAGTCCAATGGTACACTCAATTAGTGCCAATACAAAAGCAAAGGCTAATGTATTCCATGATATTGACATTTTGCAAAATCCTACAATTGACCAGCACTGCGGTACCAATCATCAAAATTTGTTCGATAATATTAGGGTGACCATCGATTCTCCAGATTTTCATTTATTTAAACATGGTGGTGCGGGCTATTGGAAACCTACTCATGGTAAGTATAATACATTTTGGAATATTGCAATAAATTTTGATTTTGATAAATCAGAAATTGATACAGTGGTGGTTAAGGGTGTAAATGATGGTCCTTCTGCTTATTTGGTAGGATTATATAGTAATGATTTTCCAATCCGTTTAGAATATGGACCTAATGCCTACTTTGAAAGCATAAATCAACCCCCAATTAGCGTAAAATCTCTTTACGAATATCAGTTTAATCAAAGGCTATCGATCAATAAATAAAATATTATCCTAAAAGTAAATATGTCATTAATACAGAAAATTAAAGAACATAGTTTGATTCCTCTTTTTTACCACAATGATTTAACTATTTGTAAGAAGGTTTTGGATGCAGTAATAAATTGTGGTTTACCAATTTTGGAATTCACAAATCGCGGTCCAAAAGCTATGGGCAATTTTAAACAACTAGTAATGCATTTGGGTAACAACACTGGCTCTACATTAGGTGTGGGATCTGTAAAAACGGATGAGGAAGCAAGAATGTTCATTGATCTTGGGGCAAGCTTAATCGTTTCACCATTTTTAGACAAATCTATAGCAAAAGTATGCGTAAAAAATAATATTCCTTGGATACCAGGGTGTGGGACCTTAACGGAAATGATGACTGCGGAAAAACTAGGTGCTGAAGTGGTGAAATTATTTCCAGGAGGCGTGTTTGGTCCTAAATTTATTTCATCCGTTTTAGCTCCCTGCCCCTGGTTAAAAATTATGCCAACAGGAGGTGTTACTGCCGACTTAGATAATATATCTGAATGGTTTACTGCGGGGGCTTACTGTTTAGGTATGGGTTCAAAACTAATTTCAAAAGAGTATTTGGAAGATGATGACTTCGATGGTCTTGAGAAGCATATTTTACAAGTGATAGAAAATATTAAAATAGCTAAGATGGATAGATGAAAAATTGAATCAATTCATAAAATTGGGAGAATAACCTTATATTAGAGGAAATAAATCCAAAAATAATTTGAGTATATACTATGAAAATCAAAGAAAAATCTAATTGTCTTTATGACCTGCTCGCTCTTGGTGAGGTTATGCTAAGAATGGATCCTGGTGAAGGTAGAATTAGAACCGCAAGATCCTTCAAGGTTTGGGAAGGTGGTGGTGAGTATAATGTTGCAAGAGCTTTTAAAAGATGTTTTAACAAGCGTAGTGCCATAGTTAGCGCGTTTGTTCGAAATGAAGTTGGAAAATTGGTTGAAGATCTTATTTTACAAGGAGGTGTCGACACACGATTTATTAAATGGGAAGATTTTGATGGATTAGGTAGATCATCTCGCAACGGGATGTATTTTTTAGAAAAGGGATTTGGTGTCAGGGGTGCACTTGGCTGTTCAGACCGTGGCCATACTGCCGTATCGCAGCTGAAACCAGGCGATATTGATTGGGAACATATTTTTGGAGATCTTGGTGTGAGATGGTTTCATACGGGCGGTATTTATGCTGGATTATCCGAAAGTGCTCCTATGGTCATTTTGGAAGCAATGGAATCAGCAAAATCACACGGTACAATTATTAGTTATGATTTGAACTATAGAGCATCTCTTTGGGAATCGTTTGGTGGATATAAAGCAGCTCAAAAAATAAATAAAAAAATTGCTGGATATGTTGATGTCATGATTGGAAATGAAGAAGATTTTTCATCATGTTTAGGTTTTAAAGTAAAGGGAGTTGATGAAAATTTACAATCATTACCAACTGATGGATTTAGATCAATGGTTAATGATGTAAGCAACGAATATCAGAATCTTAAAATTATTGGCACAACTCTTCGATCTGTAAAAAATGCAGGAGTTAATGACTGGGGAGCAATTGGATGGAGTAAAGATGAAGGATTTGCTGAATCCAATTCCATGCCGGATTTAGACATCTATGATCGAGTCGGCGGTGGAGATGGATTTGCATCTGGCTTGATTTATGGTATTATGGAAAATGTGGGACTGGAAACAGCGGTGAATTATGGCACCGCCCACGGAGCCTTGACAATGACAACACCCGGTGACACATCCATGGTTTCCGTAGATGAAGTGATAAAGTTGGCGGAAAACCCAAACGCAAGGGTTGTAAGATAAAATAGCACAGGGGGAGTGTTAACCATTATGGATGGTGTTTGCAGACTTTGGTTATATAACTGTTACCTGGAATGGCAGGAACCATACAGGAAGGATGGAAAGTACAATTAGACAGATAGCCCCATTTACCCTGTCCGAATTTGTTCACTTTTCTAACTTTCTCCACAAATAAGGTTTTTGTATATTTGGGTATGAGATTCCTATACCTGCTACTACTAAATGGTTTTTTAAATCATAGTACATTCTCTCAGACCATTCTGAATGCAGACGGCCCAGGTAACACTTATGAGTTAATCAATTCAATTTTGGCTCCTGAATACGATGCTGTTGAAGTTCCGGATTGTAGTCATCAAGGCTTTGGTAGGCATATTGATGAAATATTTGACCCCGAACTAAATAGATATGTATTTAGATTTTATATTCATACATCGCCTGATAATGATAGATGCTTGAATTATGAT
>Ga0208879_1000676_pt1 | contig 34445 bp, 32 predicted proteins | sample Knorr_S15_td_Bot_FD_185605 | JGI IMG/M metagenome (GOLD analysis project Ga0208879, IMG submission 185605) | Marine microbial communities from Southern Atlantic Ocean transect - Knorr_S15_td_Bottom_ad_5009_LV_A (SPAdes) (version 2) | ecosystem: Environmental > Aquatic > Marine > Oceanic | place... | reverse complement strand
CAAACTCATGCTGCAACACAAATGAATGCAATGCAAGCCGAGTTGGCTAAACTACAGGAATCAAAAGCCGCATTGGAAAAAGAACTCGAAGATAGTTCAAAGTCCACAACAGTTGTTCAAAACATCACCTATAATATTCAAGATAGCGCGATTTCTGGTGATTTAACTGCAAGTTTGAAACCAAAGGATGAGTGAATAGATTACTCTCTATTGATTAGAGATAGTTAGTCTTTATAAGCGTCTTTTTGCCCAGTTACATCCGCCTTTCTCAATTCTGCAAGTTGTTTTAGTGCTTCCATCTGAACCATTGGGTCAGTTGCAGCTGATGCAATATTTTCCAGCACTTCAATCGTTTTTTCAGAGCCCTTTGCGTGTTTATCAAGCCGTTGTTGCTCTTGGTCAGAATTCAATTGCATGCGCTCTCTCTTTCGTGCTTGAACTTGTTCAAACAAATCCATCGCTTGTTTGGTTTTATGTTCGTTTACCTCGAGGTCAACGGCAACTTCTTCTCGCTTAATATCTGCATTAAGTTTAGCGACTTCAACTCCAGCTTGCGCATCTTGAATCACTTGCTCGCGCCTGGATTGGTTTTGAGCCACTTGAACACGATTGGCCTGATTCCAAGTTTCAAAATTGATTGTACCAGAGTTTCGGATTCGTTCAAGTTCATTATTCATATTTGCTTTCTCTTGAGCTTGGATTCCGACCAGTGCCATGCGTGCTTCAAGTTCATGTCGGCGCTGTTCCGTTCGTATCAAGTGGTTAAGTTCCAGTTCCTGACGCTCACTGACATGATCCCTTTCTACAGTAATACGTTCAAGTTCTTGTTCGCGCTTCAGCCGTTGTTCTGCAACGGATGCGCTCCAAACAACATAGGCTCCAATGAACAATACTCCATGCTCATCAAATGTAGAGCGAAGTTGTGTCTTGATATGGAAAATCAGGTCGTCATTATTGACTGTTGACTTCATCTCATCCTTACTAACCGTCTTCAAAAACTCCATAGATGCGGATTGCACAGGGTTGGAAAATACAGAAGCAATATCTTTTGTGCGTATGGTACTGATTCCACGCGCTGGGAAATTGAGTAGTCGCGGAGCTGATTCACGACTGATTTCAAGTTTTAGAACAACCATACAATTGATTTCTTCACCCTCAGATGATTGCCCCTTAACTTGAATCATAACCTCATGAGGTCCTGAGAAACAAAACATGAATGCACGTTGTGGATTTTTTTTGCCAAATAACTTGCTGATTAAGCCAATTTGTGGATTAACCTCAAGGTGTTGCTGGGAAACAGAACCAACTACTTTTCCATTCTCAAGTACAACACATATTTCGTTAGGCTTCAAAACAACTTCTGCCTTTTTAGGTACGGCATTATCAAGCATATATGTTGCAAGTACTGCGGGGTTGTCTCTCCATCTAAAATGCATTATTTTCACCTTTTTGTTAGTCCGTCGATATACATATTCCTTTCTAAGAAATGATTTCTCGTTTGATTGATTTTGTGATGCCATTCTGCAACCATTGTTTGCATTTCCTCTTCGCTTGAACGACTCACCGCCTCCGCCAAAGCATTACCCATCCGAGTCGCTTCTACTAGTGAATTGAGACTAGCGCTATCGTGATCAACTAGTTTTCGAACAGCCTTTGCCTTTAGTTTACCGATACCAGAGTGGCCTGATAAATGAGTTCCTGACAGTGCGAATTGCGCATCTCTGCGATAAGCCTGAATCGATTCAATAATTCTACCAAGAGATTGACGAATGTCGCGGTGTCCTTTTTCATGCGCTTCCTGTTCAAGTTTCTCAGCATGTCGAATAAGCATTTGACAGCGACGTTGAATTTCTGACCGTACGGCTTCATCAGTTTTCATGAAGCGCCCTTTTTCGTATCCATCATATGCGGAAACTACCAATTTTACGGCTTGAACCGCAGTGGCCAATGTTGCAGTAGCAATTTCCATATGACGACGATAAACATGTTCGTATAAAATTGCTTGCCATTGAAGATTAGTGATAGTCTCTAAGAGTGCGGACTCATAGAATCGGTTGATTTCTCAACCATTCTAAATCAGAGATATACAATTGACGAATATCATCCAGTCCTAGAACTAACATCGCTAATCTTTCCAGTCCCATGCCCCAAGCCAGTACCGGAGTTGTGATTCCTAATGGCTCAGTGACCTCAGGGCGAAAAATACCTGCTCCACCCAATTCTAACCACTTACCCTTCCATTTTACCTCAACCTCAAGACTTGGTTCTGTATATGGGAAATATGCAGGGCGAACTCTAACTTCTGGACATCCCATCTTGGCATAGAATGTTTTCAGAGTGGTGACCAACATTTGCAGATTTGCTCCCTCTTCCATTATTATCCCTTCAATTTGGTGGAATTCTGGTAGGTGTGTTCGGTCTATTGCTTCCTTGCGGAATACTCTGTCAACCGCGAACACACGACAAGCCTTGTTTGGGTTGCGGGCAAGATACTGAATGGTATTGACTGTGGTATGTGTTCTGAGCAATCCACGTTTACTAACTTCATTGGAGTAATTTCCACCCCAACCGGTTGAACCTGTTTCCCCTCCATTGAGGTGTATGGCCTGCCAAGCATCAAGAATATCTTGAGGGATATCTATCGATGCGGGATTATCCAAATAAAATGTGTCTTGCATCTCTCTTGCAGGGTGGTCTTGAGGAATGAACAATGCATCCATATTCCAACCTGCAGTCTGAACATAATCATCAACAATTTCTGAGAAGCCCATTTCTAAAAATGTACTACGAATACGCTCAATAAGGGCCTGCATTGGATGACTACGGCCACTCGGCGGGGTAGATGACTCCAATGTTACATCGAAGGAGCGATATTCAGCATCACGCCAATTATCACTTTGCAATAATTCTGCAGTAATCTCGCTAACCATCTCATTTTCCTGCAGTTGCTCAGCCGTAATTGCATTTCCTGCAGTGGTAACATTCCACCTTCGTGCTACGGAAATTACACTTTCAATCAGATTCCTACGGCCCATGAAATGGTCGAGTAATTCACCATCAAGCGATTGTTCAGAAGCGGGTAGACTTGCGATGAAGGCACTCCTTTTGGCAATTGCATCGCCAACAGCATCAGGATTGGATGCAGTAAATTTACCAGCCTCAAGGCCAACACCTAATCTCTTCAATAATCCAATGCCAGGTCCAGCTTCATGTCGTTCAAATGATTGTTGTAAATTGTCCATTGTTGCATCATCTGATGAACAGATCCAATTCCACAATCGTGCTTCTAATAATCCATTGGTTAGGGCGTTAGCGCCTTCACTCGCCAATCTAATGACGGCAGAAGAGGTCTCTTTTGTACGGGCCAATCCTTTGTTTGTAAGTCCGTGACCGGCTGTAACAGCAATCGCTTGGTCTTGCCAATTGCACCCTTGTAAGATTTCTTCAAGACTCCATTTCTTGGCAGCATCACCTTGGATTACACCAAGCATGCGACGCTCAGGATTGAGTAGCGCATGACCTTGCATGACTTTTGGAGTTGAATCCGTGCCTTCAATCAATCGGTTGCCAATAGTGCATTTTGTATCGGTTGAAGATGTTTACAGAATTATCGTCAAACTCCAAAATCATTCTTCTTCATCAAGCCAAAGGAATTTATCACATGATACACAAGTGTATGCTTGCGGTCTTTTTCCATTGACAACTTCAATGTGGGCACAAGCACCACAGAGAATCGAAGTCGTAATCGGTTTGTCTATTGTCGTATCAACACGATACATTACTCGTCCAGCATCAGGCATTCCTTCACTTGAGGGAAGCCATTCTCTAATTTCTTTCTTTGACAGGCCCATGTCACTTTTGATACTCATTCCAATGATGAATAATAAAACTCCACTGATTCCTACTGTACCGGCAAGGGCGAATATTCCAGCAACTGAAAAGAACGCTCCAAAGCCAATGCATATCGCACCTGATAGAATGAAGTTTTCACGTGGATTGCGCATAAAATCAACTCTTTAAGCAAGTGCATTGGCTAATGCTTCAGCAACTCGTGGAATTTGTGATAAAGGAACTGCACATAGACCAATGCGCACTCCTCCATGAAGTGGAACTAGGTATACTTCCTGTTCTGCACATGCTTCTGCAAGTGCAGTTGGCTCATCACTCTCAATCCATGCAAAGAATCCATCCATTGTCGGATTTAGAGGAACTCCGAGTTTGCTACAGGCTTCGTTCAGCGCATTTCTCCGAGTCACCAGTAAATCTCTCAATCTATCTCTCTCGCCTGCCCATGCAGCAGCAGATTGTTCATCGGCATGCATTGTACTAACGGTGTATTGGGCGATACGAGGTGCTGCCGACCATGTTTGTCGTCCAGTGACTCCCATTACCGTGCCAATTCTTTCAGTTACCGCAGAGTCGGGATGCAAACTGACCAGTGCCCCTGTTCTCAAGCCATATATTGTATGTGATTTTGATAGAGAGATTGAAATTGTAATCAAAAAATTCTCCGGCCATGGCATTCCATTATCTAAAGCCTCAGCAATCGTTTCAGCCCAGCCATGCGGTTCTTCTGCATACAAGTGATATGCAGCATCTAAGAGCAATGTATGGCCAACATTTTCATTACGTGTCGCACTTTCCATCATTGCATCTAATAGGGCCATTCGACCCTCAGCAGTAATTGATAATCCAGTCGGATTGTGAGCCGGATCGTTTAGCCAAGTCATCACTTTATCTTGACTTTGGCATAACTTTTCCAATTCCGATTTAAAGCCTGCAATATCAACATATGGCAGACTGGAGTCTCCAGATGGCAATAGTGGATAAGTTGCATAAGATAGTCCACAACCATTGAGAAATCCATTATATGGTCCCCAATGTCTATCTCTTAACAGAACTTTATCGCCTCTATTAGAGAAATTTGCTGCAGCGAGATAAAGTGCGCCCGAGCCACCAGGAGTTGCAGTAGCAGTTGTTGTTATTCCAAGTTGTTCCAATTGTGAACGGTGTTCTCCAAGGGCCAGTGTAATAGCGAGGTCAAGAAATGCAGGTAAACCATTGAGTGGTGCATAAGCAGCAATTTCAACCGCTGGTGCTTGGCGTATTGCCGCATCCACTACCTGATTAATCGCCAATGAACCATCGTCTTCTAACAATGCACCGATGGTACCGTTTACGGCATCAGCACCAGAAGCTACCGCTTCTTGAAAACGAGCCCACCAGCCAAAAATAGCGTCGTTTCCGACCTTGGTTTGGGCATATGGGTTCAGTAATCTAATACCTGCATCGTCGTCCATACCCCGCCCAATGCCGACATCCTCTTTGAGTTGCCCCTCCTAATTATTGCAATTATTATTGTAAAAGGCAATACTTTCCAAATATTACCTTTGCAATTGTCATTACCCTTCGCAACCTGTTTAACCACTTTATTCAAGAAGGGGAGGCAACTCGCCCACCTTGTCGCCAACGTAGCATAGCTGGTAGTGCTTCGGATTTGTAATCCGACGGTCGGGAGTTCGAGTCTCTCCGTTGGCTCCTTAATACATCTTGTTTAACCAAGTTTCAACGTCCATCGGCATCCTCAGTTTCGGCAACATTTTCTGGCCATAAATATGATTTTTACGGCACATTAAATAATGAGATAGATGACAAACGAATTTATGAATCTTGATATATGGGTGGAAAATTTTCTAACCGCTAGAGGATTAGGACTGGAGATGACCCACTATGTCTTGCTGGGAATTCATTTGATGATTCTTTTAGTGGTTTGTTTATTGGGCAATTTTGTAACGAGGAAGTTTATCGTTCAAGGCATTCGGAAGTTAATTAAAAACTCTAAAAACGATTGGGATGATATATTACTGGAGAAAGAAGTGTTTCATTCTTTATCGACTCTAGTGCCGTTGATTTTTATCCAATACCTATCGGTTCCAATTCTTTCGAATTTCTCTGACCTAATTCCGTTTGTTCATATTGCTGTGAAGGTGTCACTGGTATTGGTGATAGCGTCGGTTATTGTAAAAACGCTAAAAGCTTTAGAGGAGGTCAGTACGAGACTCACTTATTTTAAAGACAAGCCGATCAGTAGTTATGTTCAACTTGCTAATATAATGATTTATGTGGTAGCTGCAATCTTAATTTTTGCAACTATTATGGATAGGGACCCAGTCGCGTTACTGGGTGCTTTAGGTGCTTTAACGGCAGTTCTAATGTTGGTTTTTAAGGATACTATTCTTGGTTTGGTGGCAAGTATTCAACTTTCTTCACACGATATGGTCAGGGTTGGAGATTGGGTTTCCATGCCCAAGTACGGAACTGATGGAGATGTTTTAGAGATTACTTTGAATACGGTTAAAGTCCAAAACTGGGACAAAACAATTTCTACGATTCCAACTTATGCTTTCATTTCAGACTCCTTTAAGAATTGGAGAGGGATGACTGATTCTGGGGCTAGAAGAATAAAAAGGTCGTTAAATATCAACATGACGAGCATTAAATTTTGTACGGATAAAGAAATCGCTCATTACAAAAACATTGAACTATTGAAGAATTATATAGACTCAATACAGAGCGAAATTGCAACTCACAACGACATTAATGAACATGATAAATCATCTTTGTTGAATGGCCGAAACCTCACTAATATCGGACTGTTTAGGGAGTATGCGCTTCAGTATTTATTGGCCAATGAAAACCTTAGAACGGATTTAACCTTGATGGTTAGACAGTTGGAACCTACAGAAAATGGTTTGCCGATAGAGATCTATTGCTTTAGTAAAAATATTGCGTGGGTGGAGTATGAAGCAATTCAAGCCGATATTTTTGACCACCTTTTATCTTCAACATCCAATTTTGATCTAGAAATATTTCAGAATCCTACAGGGAAATTTGGCGGCTAAGAACTCTTATCTACTGGCCAATTACAATCGTTGACCGCCTATCTTGCCTCAATGCATAAGCCGGCCGACCATAGGCGCATCCTTGGCTTTCTAAGGCGAACAATAGCAATTGGGTAAAAGCGAATCCTCAAAGAAGGTGTAGCGATAGGGCTCTCACATGGTAGCACAGCGCCTTGACGGCAAGGCTTGCGCGGCGAGCGTTGAGGAAGAACTCCATGCTCGCATTTCAAATCTAAAGCAGGCTGGAATAATTCCTCATCTTGCAGTAGTAATTGTGGGAGATGACCCAGCATCCCATGTATATGTTGGATCAAAAGTCAAAGCATGTGAGAGATTAGGGATCAAATCAACTCATATTGAATTACCAAGCGATTGTAATGAGAGTGAAGTTAGGGATATTATTAACAAATTAAATGCTGATGATTCACTACATGGAATCTTGGTACAATCTCCACTTCCAAAACATATGGATGAAGAAGGATTAACCGATTTGATTTCTCCAAGCAAAGATGTTGATGGTTTTCACCCAGAAAACCTTGGGCGCTTAGTGCAAGGAAGAATGGATGGAATGCTGCCTTGCACACCTAGTGGAGTAATGCGTATGCTACAGTGGGCAGGAGTTGAAACATCAGGAAAAAGCGCAGTAGTTCTTGGTCGTTCACGGATTGTCGGAAATCCAATGGCTTTGTTACTTGGGGCAAAAGGTGTTGATTGCACCGTCACAGTCGTACATTCAAGAACAACTGATAGTAGAGCAGTTTGTTCAAATGCAGATATATTAATCGCTGCTGTCGGTAGGGCTGAAATGGTAACTGAAGATTGGGTTAAACCAGGGGCAATTGTTGTTGATGTAGGAATAAATCGCGTAGACGATTCAACTCGCCAACGGGGATGGAGATTGGCAGGAGATGTTGATTCAAGCGTTGCTAACACGGCGTCTTGGTTATCACCGGTTCCAGGTGGAGTCGGGCCAATGACCATTGCAATGTTGATGGAAAACACAGTACGCGCAGCAGAGATGAAAATAATTTGAGTGGACAACACTGATAGGTTCAGTCATACCGTACCGTATTGATAGCATGGACCACCGAGCGCCTCGACTTGTGATTATTGCCAGAATAATTACCGCGGTAATCATCTCAGTTCTAATTGCCAATTATAAATTGAATCTATTTGGAACTGCTGGATGGAAGGTTGAGGAAACCGTTTTGCTGATGAAAGCAATTACTTGGGCAGTAATTGCATGGTGGGCTAGTAAAGAAAGAGAAGCGCCTGAATTTGATGCTAAGCCAACATTTGAACAACAACTACAATCTCTTGAGAATATGCCAACAAAAGTTCGCTCCTCATCGACCAACATGGACCAATTTGGCTTTGAAACAGTTGCTTCTAATCCACAAACATCTGCAATAATTAGTTCCATTCTCGGACAACCAGAGGATTCAAGTCTACAAAACATCCAACAGGCAATAGGCACACTCGGAATTACAGATAGTCAACAGCCGATAGTGGCTGCACCAATTCAGCAAGTGATAGAAGCACCTATTCGGCAAGTAATCCAACAACCTATTGAGCCTGTACTTGAGCCATCACAAGTAATTGAAGCACAGCCTATGAGAGTAAATGTAGAGAGAGTGCCATTGCCGCACGAGAATCCAGAGGAAGTAGTAACACCCGATATTCCGGGATTAGAAGAAGGACGGGTATTTGCCAGCGAAGAACTTTCTCAAGTACCACTGCCCGATTTAGATGAATTCCTTTCCAGTCTTCCATCATTGGATGACTTGCTCGAAGGTGATGATAATCTTGAACAAAAAGTAACTTCTGATTTAGAAGACCTTATTTCAACACTTCCAGAATTACCTGAAATTGATTTGCAGCAGGCCGAAAAATTGCCACCAGCCGTTTCTGAAATGACTAGTCCTACTCCCGAATTGCCAGACCTAGATGGTTTGTTTTGATGAACACAACTTAAAATGTGGCTGATTAGAGGATTGATAATGATGCAATGGAGTGAACATTACGACCTTCACGGTCATTCTACACATTCAGATGGGGAATTGAGTGTATCTCAACTTGCTCAAAAAATCAAGGACGAGGGTGTTAATGTCTGGGCCTTAACCGATCACGATGTCATCAGTGGCTGGAGCGAAGCCAGTGAAGAGGCCAAACAAAGAGGGGTGAGATTTATTCCAGGGGTGGAAATAACTTGCATTCCGGGATTGCCAGCAGAAGCAATAGTTTTAGAAAAAGAAGGCAGAGATAGGTCAACGACATCATGGCACTTACTTGCCTATTTCCCACATCACGAGCCAAATATGGAATCTGTATCAATGACTGCCTTTAGCAACTGGTTAGAACCATTTGCAGAGGGTAGAATTAGAATAATGAAGCGGATGGTTGAGAAAGTAAATGAATTGGGAATGGAGATTGCCTTTGAAGATGTAATGGCTAGGTCTGGCGGTGCAGTAGGAAGGCCTCATTTAGCCAAGGAAATGATAGAAAAGGGCTACGCTAATTCAGTGCAGCAAGTATTTGATGAATGGTTAGGAGATGGCTGTCCGGCTCATGTTGAAAAGATAAAACCATCAATTATTGAAGCGGTAAAAGCCGTTCATGCTGCAGGCGGAATATGCTCATTAGCTCATCCAATATATTACGGAATTGCAACCGATAATTTACTTTCCTACATTAAAAATGCGGGAATAGATGCAGTAGAGGCATTTCATCGTTCACATCCAGACAAGTACCGAATAGAATTGTGGCAGGGTGCTCAAAAACTTGGCTTGAAAGTAACCTGCGGCTCAGATTACCATGGGCCGAGTTACCAAGCACGTCCAGGGCATATGTCTGTGCCAAGTTCATCATTACCTGAACAGATAATTTGACAATTATTGCTCTCGCGTATAGGTGTCAATAATTAGTGCAATTTCAAATAATAGAATTACTGGTACAGCGACCAAGAATAAACTCAAAGGGTCGGGTGGAGAAAACAATGCACCCATTACAAATGATGCAAACCAAATATGGCGTCGGTATTGTTTGATTTGACTTCTATCTACTACTCCAAATCTCAAAATCAACAATGTGGCGACAGGTGCCTGAAAACCGATAATTGATGCAATGGCCAAATTGGAGATGAAGCCAACATATCCAGACAATCTCCACTCTGTGGACAATCCCGCACTCTGTGCATCGGTAGTTAGGTATTCAAGCAGCATTGGAGTTAACCAATTCCAAGAGTAATACAAACCCGATATTGACAGAATAATAATCGCAATAGTTGTGATAATAAATGTTGGAGCAGGTTTCGGTATAGTAGTATTGATTTCATCTAATCGTTGTTTTAATTGAGGAGATTTCAGACCTTCAATAATACCAAAATATATCAATGTCGCCACGACAAAAAACATACCTATGCTCATCGAAATTCGTAGTTGCAGCATGATGAATTCAACTGGTGAAGTGACAATAATTTCTACACCATCTGGTAATCTATTAGGCTCTATTAGCCACGAGATAAGTTCTCTTGTTATTGGAAATCCAATGATAATCCCAAAGATGAAAACGAATCCAATACTCTTTATTTTCAAGCGCAAAAAATCCCTAGATTGTTTGAGTAACTGACCTCCGGGACTATCCATCAATTCCTCAACAGCACCTACCAAGTCACTGCTATCAGACATAATATCACCCTATTCAGACTCAAGCAAATCCTGTTCCCACAAGTGACTTGGAGTTGAATCGATCAAACTGCGTTTATACTTCTTCAAGCGGTATAATCTGTGAACTACAAATCCTGTAATCCAAAGAGATGGCAGTGAAAGTAATACCGCTTGCCACATTATGTCGTCGTGGTAATCGTTGATTATGCGAACTTGCACAACTTCATTATCAGTTGACCCATTAGAGTTTCCAGGGTTGTGCATTATTATTAGATGGTAATTATTTGGAGTATCTATTTCAAGCATTAATGTGGATTGGGCCTCTACAGTGTAATAATCTCCGAGAGTCTTCATAATCTCCCAATCAATAGAACCATTTTCCATAGCAGGTTCACCCATTTCAACAATAATCACAACGACTTCTATTGTAATACTTTCATGAAGATTAGTCAGATTCGAGGAAACTGTTGAACCGGGTTCAAATTCTTGAATAATTTCAAAAGTTGAATCATCGGCTCCAAGTTGATAGGAGATTCTAGAATCTATGTTTTCAGATTGAATATTCACAGACATCAAAATAACGGTGAGTAATATCAGAGCAGCAACACCTTCAGCAAAGACGTGCCGCCATACCTTTTTTCTAGTAACTCCTTTGAACATCGGTCCGAAATCATTGCGGAGTCGCGGTTGTAAATGATGGATAAATAATGCACCAATCCCACCAATAATTATTCCAAGTGGAATGTCAATAAACCAATGAATTCCGAGATAAAGAATTGTGAAGATGAATAATGCTGTATTAATTGCAACAAATAAATGGTATGGCCAGTGGCGCCATTGAGACATTTTTATTCCCTTTTCTTTTACATGCAAGTAATTGAGATAGAGGATTCCAAATGGTATGGCAACATGTAAACTTGGAACTGCATTATCCATCGGGTCGTGCAATGCGTAAAACGAACTATACCAACCATCATGATACAATAGAGCATCCATATTAGGAATCCATGAAGAAGTCACTTCCACATTGAAGAATAAGTAATATGGTACAGCAAGAGCATATATGAGCAGATAATTCAAGGCGACCTTGTCCGTCATGTCGCGGTCACCAGTAAATGCAAAGTACACTGTTGTCACATAGATTAAGAATAGATAAATGAATAGATAATGGAAGTTAAGTAAATCGGTTAGTAAATCATTTTGAAAAGCATCTTGTATCCACTTTGTCAAATCACCTTCGACAGAATATACCAATTCAGTCCAATGTCCAGTTTCCATTTTGATAGGCTCATTTATTTTGTCAGTAATGTCCTTCCATTTTATGATGACAATATATCCAAGAACGTGAAGATAGTATCTTTTCTCGTGGAAAGTACGACTCCATTGGCGCCAAGGGATTCTCATCTCTGGACGATGTAGGCTGAATAACCAGCATATGATTGGGGTAAGAACTACAATCAGCAGTAACATGATTGCATATGGTTCCATGTTTGTATGGCGATGCCACCTCTCTTTAGCAGTTACCACAGTAATTAGAGGCGCTAATGGCAGTTTGGGGATAACCGAAGTCCTTCAAATTAGGCTGAGCGATTACGAATATCCTCCAACCACTGCATAGAGAAACGGACCAATGAATGCTGCAACCTCGCCAAAGAATCAAAGAATCCAAAGAACTTGGTAGAGCGAGTTTCAGGGATGATTTTACTAATGAAGAACGCGCAAGACCCTGTGATTCGCCCATGGCCACAATATTACTAACAGGATATGATGCTTTTGACACAAAATGGAAAGATAATTTTTCAAGGTGAAAGGAGTGGACATCATGGGGCGGGAAGATGTATTGCCAAGAGCCGGAAAATACATTGAAGAGTTTACAGCACGCCATCAGCCTTTTTGATGGAGTTGAATTTGATATTAGAATGACTTCAGATAATCAATTGGTAATCCATCATGATAGAAGGGTCTCGATAGAGAATAGTCGCCTACAAGGTAAAAGTGAGTGGGTAGAATCATGGACACTAGAGGATTTAGAATCCGAAGGCTTTCTCTCTTTCAGGGCCATGTTAGAGGATCCAATAATACATAGCAATTGGGTTGAAAAAGGAAAAATGGGCTGTATTGAGATAAAGCGACCGCATCCTACTGCCCCAATGGGTGGAGGATATTTTTCACGCAAAAAACACAATAAGCACATCACAAACATCATAAAAATAGCAGATGAAATACTTGACGAATTTCAAGTTCCACATCAAAACATGGTCTATTACGCCTTTCACAAAGGTATGGCTGAAAGCGTAACAATCGCCAAATCAACGCGTCCTTGGGCTGCATTAATCCCTTATATTTCACCATATGGAAATAGAACCACTCAACGGATTGAAAGTTTTCCAAGATATCTCACAACACCATTTTCATCATTGGTAAAGCAGCATAACAATATGGGTAGTTCAATGCTACCTTGTGCAATAGAGTACTTTATCGCACCTCATAATAAGTTGCCATTTGGAAAAACAATGGGGTTGCATGGTAAAGGATTACACAATCTGACTCGTATCCGAAAAGGTATGCCAACATATATTTGGCCTACCAAAAAGATCCACGAGAAATTAATATTAGATGCTGGACTGACCGGATTGACCGATGAGGCAAATCCACAATTTACATGGTTACCTACAGGGGACGCACGTTGGGTAAATCCAGCAATTCAACCACTTGATAATCAGCAACAATTTCTTCTCAATTCTGCTACTGAGGAAAATCACTTAGAAATATTGAAACAACTTAAGCAAGAAGTCCCAATCTGGAGTGAATGCGATAATGCAAGAAGAGTAGAATTAATTTCAATGTGGAAAAAATCTTGGAATTGGCAAAAATCTGTTGATGAGATATTACAAAGTTCCAGTAAATCTTCACCACCATGGCAAGCATCGCGATTGATTGGCCACAGAGGTTCTGGTATGACATCTCGGCCAGTGATAAGTGAATAATCACTCAACATGGCGCAGAGTTTGCTGTTCTGCATAGTATTTAGGACGGTAAATAGGTGTGCCTTTGCCGCCACGGAAAACAGTACGCTCATCAACTATCTGCGCTCCGATTCCGATAACGCGAGCCCAACCAAAGAAAGTAGTATAGTAGGTTGGGTCTTCTAAGCCAACATGGTAGAGTAAAGCACCACTCGCAATGTCAACATTTGCTTTTGGATTACTTATTTTAGGATTTTCTGCAAGGACTCTCGGTGCAACTTCTCTTAGAGTACGAATTATTTTGAAATTTTCGTCATCCGGACAAATTTCTTCACCGAGAGCAAATTGAACAATTGCTCTTGGGTCTTCTGTACGAAGAACGGCATGACCAAAACCGAAAATAGGGCGCTTTTCTGCCAACTCTCCACGTACGAATTGTTCGACTTGTTCAGGGTCGCTTGTACCAACTTTGAGAACAAATTCAAGGCATGATTGATTTGCACGCCCATGTAATGGTCCGCTCAATGCATTCATTGCTCCAGCCATTGCCGAATATACAGTCGCTTTACTAGAAGCAATTGCCTTGCCGGTGAAGGTTGAGAGATTTCCTCCGCCATGGTCCATGTGCAATACCAAATATGTTGAAATTACTCTATGCATTTTTTCATCATCAACATCATCAAGGCCTAATGTCAAAACAAACCTTTCAACCATACCTAGGGATGTATCATCAGCAGGAATATCTTGCTCACGACCCTCTCTAATCCTATACATTAAGCCCATTATGCGAGGCATGCGAGCAATTAAATTCAATGCATCTTCTTTCCAATCGCCTGTGGTATCCCACATACCAATAGTGTGAATTGCAATACTGAGCCAGTCCATTGGGTGGCCATATTTTGGTAGAGTTCTAAACACTGCTTCCAGATCACCTGGAATTTCAGCTCTGCTGGCTAAGTCTGCACGAATGTCAGCCGATTGTTGGGCATTTGGCAACTCTTTATTGAATAAGAGATATACGATATCTTCTGGAGAAAAATTGGCTAGTTCAGTAATTGGATATCCACAATAATGAACCCCTTCAGTTGGGGTGACGAATGAAGTTCGGCATGTACCTACAGGCACACCGCGCAATCCTGTGTTAAGATGGTCAGTAGTAACTTCCAAAAGAACTTCTTTGTCACTCACTATTATCCCTCCGATGCAACGGAAAAGACCCACTCATATAAGGTGGGTCCTAAATTGAATACATTTCGGTTATTCGGTGTAGAAAAATCACTTAATGTGTTTGACCGACAGTGATATTTTTTTTTCACTATCGGTTTACTGGCCACTGACGAAACCCTTTACTTGATTCTCTATCAGAAAATATATGAATTCGAATGCTATTTCCATCGATTAGTATCGCATCATCTGCAGTAAGTCCGGGGCATTCTTCAATTACACGATTCCAGGCTCTTTGCGATGCAAGATTTTCTCCCCACCAAGGGAAGGCAGCACATTGCTGTGGCCTTACTTTGTAAATTGTACATTGCTTATTTTGGTCCAAATAGATACAGATGTCATCAATCTCTCTACTTTGTAGAATGTAGCGTCCGTCCAGTGTTTGTTTGCAATCTCTTTGCAACCAACTTTCGACATCCATTTCATGGTGTGAAGCGATTCTCTTGGCATCATTTTCGGAGAGGTAAACAATTCCATCCGGCTCATCACAGCATTTACCGCAATTTGATTGACATTTGAACGAAATACCGTTCATCCACCAAGGTTTCATTCCTCTTCCCCCAAATTTGGTCTATCGATGCGCAATCTCAATTGCGGGGGCGAATCAACAATCTCTTCAGTTGTGTCTACAGGTGCTTTTATCACGCGAATTATTTTTTTAGTAATTGGATTTTCATCCTCTATTGTCCCCATCTTAGAATCAACCAACAAATCATTCATATCAACATCTTCTGCTACAATATCCCATTCGCCTTCTGGCTCAAAACTATCCAATGATTTTTCAAAATCTTGATCCACTTGTGCTCGATTTCTTTTTGGGGCACGCCGGACAGCCCTTCTCTTAGATTTACCTTTACTTCTCTTCGGAATTCTGCGCTGTTTTTTATCCTCTTCAAATGGTGGAAGTGGTTCTCTCTTAGGATCAATCTCGACTAATTTTTCCTCAAGATATCGCAATTCATCGGCAATCAAAATCAACTCATCAATGTCTGCATCACCCGCTTTTTGCGCCAATTCAAGCATTTTGTCTTCAAGTTCACTGAGAAGTGCTGAATTGGTCAAAACATCTAATTCAGCATCTTTTATTTTGAGATCTATCATGTCATCTATTTCAGTCAATATGTCCGCAGCTCGCCCGTAATCTTGTTCTTCTATACGATTCGGGCGTGCAATGAGGTACTGTTCATTTTCATGAACACTCAGTACCGAAGGTGCTTCTGGTGTCAATTCTTCAAGCGTTGTATGAACATACTTTTCAAGCATTTCCTCACCATCCATGACCATTTTATTTACATCCCATTGCGGCGGTAAGTAATCATCATCTTCCAGTTCAGGGATCTCACGCTTTAAGTCAATTCCACCAATATCATGAGATGAATAGACTGTATCAACTGCGTTAGAAATTAATCTGGTTGCAATATCATCAACACTTTGACGAACGATTTCATCTTGCTCTACGGTTAGACGGGTTGATTTTTCGCTTAGAGCGAGAATAACATCCTCACCATCAACGATGTCATCCCCTGCTTCAATTGCAAGGGCAATTTTGTCAAAATTGGCAATGGTATTTCTCCAGCCAATATGGTTGTATGTGACAATACTAGCCATCTGTCCATCATCCATCATTAGATTTTTTGAACCAGCTAATCTTCTTGTGAACATTACTAAACTTGTTGCGGTTGGAACTTGCAGATGAGTCTGTGCAGAATTACGACAAATATCCCAAAGGCGGGAAGAAGGCCACTCCTCCGGTGAATCTAAACTTGTTAGAATAACATGAACTCCTAAGTTGATTGCATGGTCAACCATTTGTCCAATTTGGTTGGCCAAAAATTCATCATCTGCAATAATATGAGCATCATCAATCGCCAGCAGACTCGCTCCAATCAGTGCTTCTTGCCAATCTTCAGGAAGTGTTTTCAGTCCAATCAAATCAACTGCACTAATTAGGAATACCAAACCTTCCATTCTTCTTGCAATACCTTGCGCTGTTGCATGAATTAAATGTGAACGACCAGTTCCACTTTCTCCAATAATTAGCAAAGGGTTGAGAAGAGTTCCAGGAGAATCAACAATTGATTCACAAGCCCTACTGGCATGGGTATTTTCAGGACAAACAAACCACTGTTTGAATGTCCGATGGGTATCGATTATCAATGGCTTTGGCCATGCTGCTTTGACATTCAGTGAGCGACTATGGTGGAAAATTGAATCATTCTCTACCGGTGCTAATTCCTCGGGTAGTGCATTGATTACTCTCCCCCTCTGTCCATCAAGAACGCCTAGCCAAACAGGTCTTGCATCAATTTCGATACCAACGTATTGGCTATCAGTTTCTTTCTTTAGCGCTAATTCCTCAGAATAAACTAGGCTTTTTTCTCTCAGTGATCTTATTCGTCTAGCAGCGATTCCAGCAAAGTCAGTACCATCGCTTTGGAGATTTATCACAGGTTTGTGCCTTCTGCTTTCCGAACCTAAATTTGCATCTGCGATCAGATCAAAAGTAGGACGTTGAGCCACTCCTGTACGCTGTAAGATGCTGCTATGACGGGTATCAGCAATTGAGGATTTTCCAAGTAGACGATTCATTTTTGATAACGGCAATGTTGATTTTTCCATTTTAGCGGTATTTTCTTGGGGAAATTGTAGGTTAGCCACACCATTTTGGATTAATTGATTCTTAGCATTCTGTATTGCAAGGTCAAGTCGCTCTTTCCTGCCAACCATACTCACTGACCTCCGTAGCGCTCAATGGCATTACCTTCGTTGTCATATAGGGTGCTATTGTCAAGCAATGATTTGGAACCCAATTCATTCCACTCTTCTACAACTGTCTTAATCGTTTTTGCTGATTGAGAACGGCTGGCCGATTCTCTTACCTCTTCATTATTTTGTGTATTAGGTTCAATTGAATCCATAGCCATGGATGGAGTTAGGTTTGTTTCAGTACCAATTGGCATGAGGTCAATTATTCCATCTAGTGCATTAGGTCCATCGCCGGTTGGTGGCAGAGTTACATTTCGTTTAGCGGCAGATTGTACCGTTGCCTGCTGAAGTTCAGAGTCCTCTTTGTGAGAGATAGGTTGGAATGCCTCATCAAGCGCCTTTCTTTGCCTTACATCGTGTTCTTGAATTGACCTTGAAAGGTGCTTCTCAGGTTGTGCATTAATGGTAAGTTGCGGAAGTTTTGGAGAATCTTTTACAACTTGAATTGCAGCATTTGCTTGCATAGTATGCTTCCTATTGAATATCGGAGGGAGTTCATTTTTCTTAATTGACTTCTTGATAATATTCGCTTTTCTCGGTCCAGTTGATTTCACTGGGGTAATTTCAACTGGAACTTGCTCAATTATCTCATCCGTTAGAGCATGCTCAACATCTTCCTCTATTACAGGGTCTTGAGAGTTTGGTTGTTGTTGAAGAGAGATGCTATCCTCATCAGCCGTTTCTGCACTATGGAATGTTGGAGTCCAATCATCACTCGGCCCTTGAGCAATAGGTGCCGATTCTGTTTGTGATTCTTGTACTTGCTCTTGTTGTGTTATTTCAGAGTCATCTGCCCAATCTTGCATCATAGCAGATAGGTTTCCAGTAGCATCGCTCATCTCTTGGATGTCCAATAATTCCGCACCTCCAGACATTCCATGCATGGCATCTACTGAGTCTATTTGCGATATCTCATCAGTCCCAAGAACTTTTTCTAGTTGGGATTCAATCCAAAGAATTTCATCTTCACTTGGAATAGCACAAATCGGATGGTCAAGTAATAATTTATCTTCCATCAACCAATGTTCCATCGTTTCCGGTTTTATTTCATCTAATTCTCGAGTTAATAATTGTCGCTTTGTCAATTCAAATGCAGACAAATCTGCAGTGGTTAACAATAAGTGATCTTCTAATTTAACTCCGTCGGAAATATCTCTAATCATTCCAATCATTCGGTCGTCACCGTGAATACCGGCTAAATATTCCAACCCTTCAAAGGCAATCACTGCTCTTAAGTTGCCCCACAAAAAGGCATCAATTTTCATTCTAATACTTTCTAATGAGGGGTCAAGAGAATTCTCCGTTTCAGCATTGCTTAACCATGAGCATGATTCAATTGGCAAATCATATTTAGCATTTAATTCTTCCACTTCATGACGAGAGATTACCATAACTGGTCTCCCATGGTTGGCTAAATTACTCGCTAATTGGAATAGTTTAGCAGGGTCGTTGCTATCAAAGATTAGTCCTTGTCCAGGGCTTAGCATTTCGTCAATACCGCCATGTCTCTCAAGCATCGCTTTACTTTTTTGACGAATGAATTCAGGAACCTCAACCGATGGTTCTAATTCAGGAAGTCTTTCTTCACGTTTCCATGTTGATTTTAGGATTCGTGCTTTTGTCCACCACTCTCCATCCCCTTCACGATGGTTGGATATATGTTCAGCATCAAGGTTGAGCGCTGCAGATGGGAATAATTTGGCAATTATATCAACATCTTCTATACCCTGTTCGTGAAGTGAGATTGTAGCATCAAGTGCACAACAATCACTCTCAATTTCTAGTAGTGCTTCTAATCCTGTTAGAAGAACTTCAGCTTCATGTAGTGCAATAATCGGTCTACCTTCTCTTAGAACGATTTGACTGACCCTTGGCATTATTCCCTTTGGGCGACGTTCAATTCTGATATGACCCGAACGGCCAAGTCGGGACATATCATTGGTCAGACGAGCCAATGCATCAGTACCACCACGGCGTACTTCAACAATTTCTCCTTGTGGTAATTCGACCATTGTTATCCACCCCGTAGGGGTGAACTCGCCCTTACCGTTATTGAAGGGTGCGGATAAAAGCAATGCTTCAATGAAGTTTTTCGCAACCAATTGCAATTGCCGTGACTAGTTTTTTAATACAATAATTGGTTGCAGCGTATAGATATCCACTCATAACCTTCAAATGGAATTAGTGGATGAGTTGGATTGATGGCTTCTAATTCATTTAAGGAGCCACCTTCAACAACCAAAGTATACTTTGAAACGATGATAGCAAGACAGTTGTATTCTAATATTTCAAAAAAACCAAAAATAGCGGTAATTAGCGGCCTAATATTTTGCATAATCTTCTTGATATCAACGCCATATAATTTGGAAAAAACAGCATTGGTATTGATGATTTTTCTAGCGATTTCATTATCCTTGAAATCGTTCGTTAACAGGGATAGAAGCATCCCCTTCGCAGTAAATTTCAATCATCCCCTAATGAGTGATGAACCGATGGGTGATGCTCAAGTTTTTGTTTGGTTATCGCAAGATAAAAAATGGGTCTTATTACAAGATTCCAGGGTTCGATTAATTGATAATATTCTACTTGGTGGATTTGACTTAGTATATGATGATGAAGAATATACATGGATTGGTCATTTCACAGCATCCCGCAAAATCACTGCAAAAATCAGGCGTTCAATTGTGCTATTAAATCAGGCGATTGTATTAGCAAAATTGTTCAATGAAGAGGATGCTGAAGAATCGAGTATAGCGGATGATAGTGAAAGGAGAATAAGAGAGAAACAAGATAGCGAATTACTTCAAAGATCTTGGTTAGAAGATGAACAGGAAATTGAAATTGAAGGCCCTCTAGCAAAATTTCTTAACAGGGAGTAAACAGTACAATTTCATACTTCACTCACCTCTATATTGAAAAGCCTAATATTAGGCCATTAGGTTAATGAGTACCTCTTCAGCTTGGGAAGATCGCCTCAAATCGCTTGACGCAAGTGAACGAGATACTCTGTTGGGTACTTCGCTTTCACGTCGCTTTACAAAATTACCTTTGTGGCTATCCCACCCTGCTAATATCGGTGGATTTTATGGGGTCTTAGTTTCGTTGGCTATAATTCTTCCATACAAATTTTCTCAATCCGACTCAGTATGGATTAGTGGATGGTTATTCCATTCTGCATTGTTGATTGCCGCGTGTCTATTGCTTGGATTTGCTTCGTCTATATTGGCTGGACTTTTCAAGAGATTTCCGCTGCCCCCACCGCGTGGGATTCTCTATCCCATGCCGTTCATTGGATTTGCACTGCTAACAATAGACCGGATTGATATGGTGCAAATTCCATCGGCGTTATCATGGTTCTTACTATTATTGCCAGGGCCCATGTATGTGCATCTATCTTGGGCTCCAAGGTGGAGATTACTATGCATGATCGAAGATGGAAAAGATCCATTCGCCGGCATGGGTAATGCTGAAGATGAGCCAAAACATGCGGAATCTATGGTTGGCCAAGATAAAGAAATGTTAGAAGTAGTTGACACATTTGATGAATTTGAAGAAGAGTAAAACTCTCAATTCAATTCAATGGTAACTTCTGCACCGTCTTCAATGTTGAAAAACTCGCGCAAAAATGTCCCGGAAATTATTTCGATAACATCAATGTGTCGAGTTAAATCAGGAATTAGAATGGCACATTGAACGAATTTGTCCAAATGGGATATTTTTGCTTTGAAAGCAGTTGCTCCTCCAAATGAAATCCCATCTCGTAAGAATCCGCGGATTCGTGTAGAATTGATTTTGCTAACATCTATTGTTTTTGCAACTTCCAATGCCGTTTTATCTGCATCAAGAGTATCTATTCCTGATTTATTTCTCAAAGCGATATATTTTGCTAAGACCTCTCCTTGTACAGCAATATTTAGAGTTCCAGGCCAAGCAGTATGCCCAAGAAATCCCCTAAATTGCTCTTGATAGTGCTGTTGAGACATAAAAATATGTGCTCGGCCGAGGCCACTACTAACAATACCAGAGAGCAGCATTAGTATGGCCAAGTCAACTCCCTTTTTGAGTTTGAGGGACAAAGCGGAATGAGAAAGAACATGAAGGGCCGTCAAGTTCGCATGTATGAGGGGAACTAGATGCCAGGTGATATGTCATGGATGAAAGACCGTTTTGATGAATTAAATGAGAATTCATTATTATGGGAGCCGCCAACTTTGCAAGGTGCAAATATTCCTCGCTGTCAAATAGATGGAAAGCCTACAATAATGCTTTCTGCAAATAATTATTTGAATTTAACAACCCATCCTAAAGTTGTCCAAGCAATGCTTGATGCAACAAAGAAATATGGTGCAGGAAGTGGTTCAGTTCGGGCAATTGCCGGAACAATGGATATTCATTTAGAAGCAGAAAGAAAGGTTGCGGAGTTCAAAGGAGTAGAATCAGCATTGATTTATTCTGCAGGTTATACTGCAAATGTTGGATTAATACCTACGCTGGTATCAGGAGCGGAAGATGTAATCATTTCAGATTCTCTAAATCATGGTTCGATAATTGATGGTGTCCGTTTAACAAAAGCAGCCAGAGGCGTCTATGCCCACAATGACATGGGGGAATTAGAAGCAGTATTGAAATCACACCAAGATTCAGTTCGGAAATTAATTATTACCGACGGAGTATTTTCAATGGATGGAGACATCTCGCCCCTTGATGAAGTATACGCACTAGCGGAAGAATATGGGGCGATGGTCTATGTTGACGATTGTCATGGCGAAGGTGTCCTTGGCGATACAGGTGCTGGAATAGTAGATCACTTCAAGTTGCAAGGTAAAGTTGACTTTGAAATTGGTTCATTTTCGAAAGCCCTTGGGGTACAGGGGGGAATAGTTGCTGGCAGTGAAATGACTAGAACACATGCACTCAATCATTCTCGCTCATGGCTTCTTTCGGGCTCCCAACCTCCCGGTGTTGCTGCCGCACAAAAAGCAGCGGTTGAGGTATTGATGAGCGAGCCTCAACACCATGCGAAGTTATGGGAGAATACTCACTATTTCCGCAAGGAACTACAATCACTCGGTTTTGATACTGGTCTGTCTACAACCCCGATTATTCCAGTAATGTGTGGAGAATCTAGTGTTGCAAAGGCTATGACAAATGCACTTGGCAAAGAAGGAGTGATGGCGGGAGCAATAGTATTCCCGATGGTCGCACGTGATAAAGCAAGAATTAGAACTCAGATGTCTTCTGGTTTGTCGAGAGATGACTTGGATGAAGTATTGCGCTTATTTGAAAAAGTAGGTCCAACATTAGACCTAATTTAACTCAAGATTGATTGTGATGGGTTATCGGTAATTCGCCGATTGCTGCCCATTCGTTGTAAAGTAGAGATTTCATTTCATGCTCTGCTGCTAATCTCCAACGTTTACGCATCGTTCTCTCAGCAACTCTCCCTTCAGGTGCTGGAGAAAAATGAGGCTCTGTGACTGACTCGGGTAGCGGCAATTGTTGCCAACTCACACCCCATAAAATTAACCATTCAGGTGGCGCTACGCCAAAATCAACTGCTATTTCCGGCTTTTCAATTGCTTGTTTTACTTGTTCAATAGTCAATTCGCCAATTGACATTTTGAAAATCGCATTTGCTGTTCTGCGAACTTGATTCCACAGGAAAGACAATCCCACAATTTCAAAACCTACCACTCTATTATCCACAATCCATGGAGTGCAAGATAGTATAGTTCGTTTTGGCTCCTTCCCTTCCTCTAATCGGGCGAAGTTCGAAGCATCATATGTGCCAGTGAACATGTTGCAATATTGTGCAAATACTTGACCCGGATATTTCCACAATTCAATTCCTTCCATCCTATATCGATAAACACGGTATTGTGCTATTCTGGGATTCCAATCATCATCAACTTGCATTACATCAAGAAATGAGATTCCTTCGCACAATCTATCATCTATTGCGCGAATCATCTTCTTGGCACCCAATGATTCCCACAGGCTTTTTTCTATGGTAACTACGCCACCATTTACTCTTACATTTACTCCTGCATCAGTACGACTTGATAGCACCAAATTGTGCTCAGTGTTATTACTGTCAATCCATTTATGGCTTTGAAATACACGAATTAATTCCCCTTGTACAGTCTTGACATCAGGTTGAATTTGGCTACCGTGGAATCCACTGCCTAAGTATCCAATTCTAAAGGCGAGTTTTACGGTCTCGCCGCTCAAATCCTCACCTCAAATTTCACGAGTTATCAGTTCTACAGCTTCGTCCTTGCTGTATCCAAGACCGCCAACAGCCCAGATAAGTGCTTGCTGAAGCCAAGGTTGAACCATTGGATTTTTCTTTGAAGGGTCCATCACTTCTATTGCGTCAACAATATTGCGACTGGCGTTGAATAGAATTTCATCAACTGGGATATCCTCTAATTCGAGGCGACGAGCATAGCGTTGGAATTCCTTGACTGCGACTGGGATACGGCGGCACTCAAGAGCGAATGAAGCGAAGTCCCCAATATATTCCATATTCTCTTCATCGAGTTCCATTGCTCTCTTGTACATCTTCATAATCTTGCCACCAGGAATTACATCTTCCTGTGCCTCAGAATTCTTCATATTGGCAAATTCAGCATACATATGATGCATTTGCGCATTGTCCGAATTACTGGATAACTTAGAATCAAGATATTCAATAGCACCGTCAATATCTCCTTGATTGAATAAATCAATGGCTGTTTGTAATAATTCATCGCTCATAATAGCATCTCCAATAAGCCATGTGAAGGGCTTGAGGTTCTTCAATGACTCGCTCTTAACGGCTGGTAATTATTCGGACCTTGGTTGAGTTAATGAATCCTTCAAATCAGATAATAGGCTTGAAGACGAGTGCTTTTTGTGCATTTCATCGATCAACATTTTGGTCTCTTTCCACTTACGGATAGAATATAAACAGTTCTTTGGATCTGCCATTACCCTAGTAACAGTTCTTTGGTACGAGAGCATTCCAACAATGCTGCGAATCCAAGACTTGCTAGTGGCTGTAACGGCAGAATCAGATTCCCTCGCACCAGTACCTGGTAACACTGCACCTACACCAATTCCAATGGTTTCTTCCGCAAGGCCAACGCCGGTATCCGTTAGGATTGAAATGGTTGAAAACCCTAACATTATTCCCAATGGGTTTCTTTCTTCAATAACTTCAGAGATTCTATCGTAAAGAATTCTTCTTCTATTGCTAGATAGTAAGAAACGGTGCTGAAAAATCACAGCATCGGAAGTTATTGCATAATGGAAACTCTTCTGATAATAATATGTCAGTCCCCAAAACATAGATACAAAAATCAATCCAAAGATTGTATAATTATAACTAATGAAATCAGGTAAAAATCCACCAATTGGCTCATCCATAAAAATATCAGTTACCCACTCTAGAACATTGTCTATTTGGATAATTATCGGTGCAAATGTGGCTACTAATAGCCAAGTAGTAACCCAACCTCCAGAAGTAGACATGTTCATCATTCTGTTGAGCCATGTGATTAATAGCATTACGAAAACAAATCCAAAAGGTAATGTTTCTCCACCACTTATTTCAATTATCATGATTGTGAATTTCACCAGCCCACTTGAATCTCCATCAGAAAATGAATCGGCTTGTCCAAACAGTATGTGGACCCCAAGGACAAGCAGACCCAACATGTACATGCCAAGAAATGCAAAAGCACTAGGTTGTTTGGTCAGTAATACCTCCTCACCTTCAATAGTTCTAAATTTCCTTTGCAACTTTTCCTGCTTAGCATCAGCACTACTTTCAGTACTTGTTTTTTCGACACCAGCGACTTCTTCATTTAAATCCTCAATAACTTCATCCACTACTTCTTCTTCTGTCATAGATACGCCACTAAATTGTGTTGTTGTGCCGGTGGACATGAACCTTTTGCCATATTTGCTCATTTTATCAATGAAGTAAGCCCCACGAATGTTCAGCATTTCCTCTTGCCCACTTGTATTCAGCCTCGGTTCTAACTCCATTTTCATCTCGAATTATCATTTTGTTTAATTTGAGTGGATATTCGTTATAGGTTAAGTGTGATTGCAAACCTCCTCTAGTTGGTTGGTCAAAAGTCCAATTTGCTCTTTCCATTGCCTCGACTTGCAATTTAATATCAGTTCTACCGTTATGCATATGAATCTCAAAAATAGGTAGAGGAGCACCAGGGAAATGTGCATGTTCACCCTCACATTCATTTCCGGCAATCTTTGTGACAGTCACTTTTGTAAATTTCTCAGTTCGCTTATTCTTTGCATCATGAAATAATCCACCTTGACTTAGTGCAATGTGACCCGCATCTCTTTTTTTCCACGGTCGGTTATCGCGCGCGCTTATAGTCAATGATGCATGAGGGATAAACCAATCAATATACGAGCCATCATCCAAATGTAATACTCCCCAATACCAAGGTATGGAAGGAGCTTGAACACACACCTTTTGGAAATAAGCAGTTCCAGATACTTGTTCGCCATCCAATGTTCCCGATGCTTTAGTCCCGTGCAGGCGAAGGATATCATATCCCATATTAGCAGCATAAGTTGCACTTGCTCTCCTTGCAGTGGACATGGCTTGATTCCATGGAGTCAATTTCAATTTGAAATCAGTGGGGACATTTGCCCCTCTCATCTCTTTGTCACTGACTAAATTAATCCAAAATTCACTAAGGTCTGATTTCAATCCCATTGAAAGATCATCGCCCAACAATGGAATTACAGCGCCGCCACCAAGTCCAGTCTTCTCATCATCCACTAGAGGCCACTGCGGATGGCTATCAGGTAGTACTATCATTTTGCAAATCCTTTTGATAATTGGTTCATGCATGGTTTTCCCATCAAACCACCATGCGCAAACCATGCCGTCTAATGCAGTGCCTCCATCCTCATCAATTCCAGGTCTCCCTTTTGGAGTCCATTGGCTTCCATTCACATCTACGATTGCATTATCTTTCGTCGACCATAATACCATCAGTTGTTTACCACTTGGATTGCCTTCTTTATCCTCTAGCATTACCAGCCACCACCACCAATCCCAAGTGAGATGATGTAGTGGTGGTCTTTCTTGCAGATTCCACATACGCGACAAATCGCCACTAAAAGTGGCCATATCTTCACTCATTCAATTTCCTTCCCTTTGAATATTGCAGAACCTACTATCCACAGAACTGATGCTTGAAATAACAAAACTAAAGTTGAAACAACAATTGTGGCTAGCGGACTAATTCCTAGGCCAGTATCAGATGCGAAAGCATTCAGAGCATCCGCTCCTTCAAGTTGGGTACCACCCCAAAAATCACTATTATATCCTCCTCCACCCCATAGGCCCATTTCAATGAATAGACCCAAATTCGGCCATACTATCAAAGCAGCAGCATCAATGATATTCAGGGACCAGCCAATTACCGAGAAGCGAAGAATTGATGCTGCGGGTGCGTTAAAAGATAATATTGCCATTCCCAACTCCCAAGCAGCAAATGGCAGTGCTAATACAATGCCGCGTTTCCATAGAGTTCCAAGAGCACAAAACAACATGCCATAAACTAATGTTGCCAACATAGTTGCAAAAATTATTGCCATCCACATCCCAAGGTCTGCGAATCTGAAAAATCCATCACTAGGCCCAGCAAATCCGGAAATGAGCCCTACAATGACCCCCATCGCAATGATATACGGCCAAACAATGCCCAAATATCCAACCATTCTGCCAAGGAGAATATCACGTCTAGCAATAGGTTTTGCGAGCATAAAGTGCATTGTTGAGTTTTCCATCTCTTCACGAATCAAACCAGTTGCCAAGAATAATGGCAGGAAAATTCCCAACAAGAACACGAATCCCATTTTTCCAATTGCCAGTAAAAAGGCGCGATGTATTGCCTCTTTGGAATATTTCTCTTCATCGGGGTCTTCATCAACAAAACCATCACTTCTTGGTTCTAACCATTCCCCTCTTAATTCAGAATAGTCGAGAATAATATCACAATTCACATTATTTCTATTCCGATCTTTTTGACTCTGCGTTGTATCTGCAAGTCTGCAATCTCCATCATCGTCATAACCTACAGTAGTATCGCCAGTTGCTAATAAATCCCAATCAAAATCATCCTCGTTAATCCATTTTTCTGGAGGGTCGGGAGCAATTGGTGGCGTGAATGTCCCAGGGTGTGATTCTGGATTATCGGGATCTGTCCCATATATCCGTTCTTGGCCATTAGGATACCCATCTCCATCCCAATCCGCTGAATCACCATCATTATCAATCGCTTCAATTTCTTTCTGCATTGAATCGACATAGAATAATACAATAATAGCGATTGCAATAAATCCTACTCCTAATACTACCCAAGTGGATAATTTAGTACGGTATTGCCTCATGGTAAATTCTGCAACCGCACCTAGTTTTCGGTCCAAAGCTCTAAAGACATTATCTTTTTTTGGAGGGGCTATCATCAGGCTAAACCTCCAGTTAGGTATTTTAATATTGATTCCAAATCATCATCTGGGTTATCAATAGAATAGACTTTGTGGCCATTCTCGACTATTAACGAAGGTAATACTTTGTGGACTTCGTTTAGATTATGTGTCTGAATTTGTAGGTTATCTCCACTTGGGAAACTTATCCCAAATACAGCATCATTGTTGATGATATCCTTGGCCAATTCTTTTGGATTTTCACATCCAATACTAATTGTGTGTGGAATATTATCCATTTTTTCTCTAATGGCATGAAGGTTTCCCAATGCCAGCAAACGGCCATTATGAAGGATAATTATCTGCTCGGTTATTCGTTCAATCTCATGTAGGATGTGGCTACTAACCAAAACGGTACGGCCCATTTTGCCTAATTCTCTAATAACATTCATTATCGTTGTTCTTGCAAGGGGGTCACAGCCCTGTAGCGGTTCATCTAATATTATTAAGTCCGGATCATTTACCAATGCATGAGCGATTTTTACTCTCTGACGCATTCCTTTTGAATAGCGCCCTATTTGCTTATGAGCAACATCGGTTAGGCCAACAAAGTCCAATACTCTATCGGCTTCTAACTTTGCTTCTTGCCGTGTCAATCCGTTCAATCTAGCAAATAATGAAACAAAACCATGTGCAGTCATCCAATCATGCATTTTTTCATGCTCAGGAACGAAACCAACTCTTGCATAAGGTGCAGGGTTCTTCCATGGGTCAGTTCCGAATAATTTTATACTACCACTTGAAGGTTTTAATTTACCCATTAACAGATTAAATAGTGTCGATTTTCCTGCCCCATTAAGCCCCAATATTCCAGTGACACCGCCTGATAATGCTAGAGTTATTTCTGATAATGCATGAATTTTTCCATATGTTTTTGAGACATTTTCAAGCAGCACTACAGGGGTATTTACTTCCGGCGCCCACTGCTGAGTTTGAGCCTCCCCAACTTGCTGAAGATCTGGTATCATTCTCTAGTCACCTCCATCGAAGAAACACGACTACTCAATACATATAACGCGATAGCATTCATCACTACGAGTGATGCGAGTGACCAAGTCCAAGAATATTGGTCGTAGGTTGGTTGTGTGCGTACTAATGCCTGACCAACATGCGCCAAACAATCGTAAGGAGATAGTAAGTAGAGTATCTCTCTATCAAACAAATTCTTAACGATTATAGCTAAAGTTTTTGTTCCCAATATTATTGCTAGCAATCCAATTCCAGGGAAGAATTTTCCCTTTGAAACACTAGATAGTGCTAGGCCAATACTGGTATAGGTTATGATCAATAGAACTCCTCCGACCAAAGCACCGAGGAATAATGGAAATGTATCAACTATCCATGCCCAACCCCTTCCAAATGCCATTATCTCCGTAAGATAATATAAAAATAGAGTAAAAATAATTATTACGGCTTGGATAATTGCAACAGATGCGTACTTCATTGCAACATAGTCAAATCGATTTATTGGTCTTGAAAAATATAATGCAGAAGTTCCATTAATTCGGTCTTCAGAAATAACTCCCCCGACCAATAGTGCTGCAACGATTGGGTAATACATCACGTTACGAGGAAAAAATCCGAGTACATGGCCATAGAGATTATCCCTGTTGACGCCCCACATCGAATGAAATTCAGATTCACCAATAAGCGATGCCAGCAAAGTAAGACCTGCATCTGATAGTGATGCAAAGAATACGAGAACTAGGAATATTTTAGTTGGAACTCCCCATGGGCGATGACCTTTTTTGACGATTCCTAGAACATGGTGTCGTAAGATTGCCCAATTACGCATCCATCTTGGATTTAATTCACCCCTCCATGGCTCATAATTTTGCTGGAAAATTTCACCGGAACCTGACTGCCCAATAGAGGCCATTTCTGAAAAGTCTTCATCACCTTCACTTGAACCCCAAGCGGTTTCCATTCGCGTTTGTCCAGTCACGGGTGTATCAGCCGTGGCCATCGGCATAGTTTCAGGTTCAACAGATTGTACTGGTTGTGCGTCATTTGGAATCGGCAATTGAGGTTGAGACTGTGGTTGTGGTTGTGGTTGTGGTATTGCTTGTGGCTGAGGCAGAGGTTGGGGGATAGCCGGAGGAATTATGTTCTCATCCTCGCTCATGCAGCCCCACCTCCCATATGGGCTGGGGCATCAACCTTTCTAGCATGGATGGGATGATTGAACAAGTCTTCACTGGTCTTCACTTCATAGCCCAAGTTTTCCATAATCACAAGGAATAAATCTTCCAATGATGCTTCATACTCGTGCATCCTTCTTATTTGAGCGCCAACTTTAGAGGCGCATAACAAAATCTCGGTGGTCAATTCTTCTGATTCATGAGCAATTCTCATCACCCTTCCTTCTCGACGAACTCTCATTCCTTGCTGTATCATTGCAGCTTCAAGTTTAGATGCGCCACCCCAAACATGAATTTCAATTTCTCTATCTATTGCCTTCAAGTCTTCAATGCGTCCTTGTGCTGCTAATTTCCCCTTGTGCAAGAGCACGATGTCCTCACAAATTCTTTCCACATCATCCATTAGATGCGATGCCATAAGTACGGAACGATCACCTTGTTTGACAGTATTTATTAGAGTGGTAATCATAAATTCACGGGCATTAGCATCCAAGCCGTTACTCGGTTCATCAGCGATGATAAGTTCTGGGTCGTGAATGATTGCACAAGCGAGTTTAGTCGCTTGTTTCATACCGGTTGAAAATGACTTTATTTCTCTGTATCTTTGTTCACCAAGTCCGACATATTGTAGTGAGGCATGGGCTCTTTGCAATGCGACAATAGGATTCATCCCAAGTAATTCACCTGAATATCGAACTTGATTTATTGCATCCATCTCTGGATTCAATGCATCATATTCAGGCATATAGCCAATTCTTGAACGAATAGCAGCCCCCTCTGTTCTAATATCATATCCAAGAACAGTCCCTTCACCAGAAGTTGCTTGTACTAGCCCCAAAATTGTTTTCAAGAAAGTGGATTTCCCTGCACCATTCGGTCCCAAAAGGCCAGTAGCACCCTTTTTAATATCAAGATTAAGGTTTTCAAGGGCCATATGGGGCCCATAGAATTTTGACAAATTTTGAGTTTGGATGATACGCTCATGTTCCAAACTGTTCCCCTCAATTGTGTGAGGGCAAAGACGACCTTTCAATGCTCGCCCGCTAAGGGTTGATTGCGCAGCACTGATAGCACATATTCTTCAATTGGATTCGCGCAAACCATCTCTTGTCTTTATTGCAATACCCTTGTTGAATGTTGCGAATTCTTCGGAATTACAATTTGACCGGCCATGGCCAAGTAATTCACCCTTCTGATTTACGATAAGGCATGTTCTGCCAGGGGTAATCCAAGGGTCAGCAGCCAAAACAAAACCATGGAATACATTCCTTCCCTTACGCACAAATGGTTCAGCATCATCGTTTACAACGACCCATGCAGGACCTTCACCGATGAAATTCCAGGCCTGTGTTATATTGAACCCAGAAGGAATTTTGCGCCTTCTATGACTATGTAATTCAATCGCACCATCGGTAGTCAATGAGATTCCACCATCGGTTAAGCGTGGGCTTACGATGTGTTTCCCTGAAGAGGATATTGCATTTTTGATTCTACCTTGCCGATTGATAACAAAAGTAGCACCCTGCAATAATTCTCTCGCAAGACCGTGCTCAACATTGAGGAGAACAGTCATTTTGTCGCTAACATGGCGTCTACGAACTTTATCGGCAGCAATGCTTCTCCCCTCTGAATCGAGAGGAATATCGCTAGCATTTTCATCGCTTATTGTTTTTAGCACACCTGCATCAACAAGAGCATTCATACATCTTGCTTGGATTCCATCTCCCTCTAAATCACATAGAATTATTCTTCTTTCGCCTAATTCAAAGCGCTCTAATTCTCTTCTAATCCAAGATAAATCCGGTTTCCTTCTCCATATCCAACTTGGACCAGTTACATGTGAAAAGGGATTCAAATCTTCCATACTGTAAGGTAACAACCCAAGAGGCGTCATTATCATTACTTCCATTCCTTCGGCGTGATGGGTCAGGCGGGTCATCAAATCACTACATCTTTCTCGCCATGGACCAGGCCTTCCGTGAAGAATAAGGACATCATCAGAACCATTTCCAATAGGTTCAGGAGTCTTCCATCTAGAGATTAATTGCCTTCTTGCATTAACAATGTGCGGGCGGAAATATGTGTCATCTCCCCCCCATGCGACACCTCCCTTTTTAGGAGATTCTTGAGCGCTAACAATCCAATCCCAAGAGTTCTCCCAAGAACCTCGTGTACTATCTCTCTCCCTCGCAGCAGCCCGATCTGAAATCACCAATTCCTCAAGGTCAATGACAGATAATCCCGCTTTATTTGGGTTTGTTGTAATCCACAAAAAAGCCTCGCGCAATGCCGGATGTTGGTGACTTCGCCTCTCAGCGAGCCTCCAAATTGTGCCATCACGAACAGCTTGTTTACACCTTGCTAATTCTGCAAGTGTAACCTCCAAATTATAACGCGCCAGAATCTTTACTTGTTGTTCCGAATCTAAACCTCTAACCTCCATCGGAGAAGTATATGCAACACAAGGCATAGTGACAGGCCAATCGATAAGGTCGGCTATTTTTTCAGTACCCCATGGAGTTAGAAGTCTCCCATCCCTTGCGAATAATGCATATGCAGCGGAGTCAAATAAATCTGCACCTAATGCAATTGACATAGGGAAGAGCATCGGATGCCCGCAACCAAACATATGGACTGGGCGGTTCGGTGGTAAATAAGGCAACGTCGAGAGCATTATTTTTGCATAATCTTTGAACAAATGCTGCTCCATTATTGGGACAATTCCACCGATTGGATGGATGGAAAAGTTATGCTGAGCCATTTTTTTGGCAGAAAGTATCCTTAAGTCTTTGAACAATCCTCCCTGGATTGGTCCGTTAAGCATTGTATCTCCCGCAGTTTGAATACTGATAGATGCTCTTGAATCGGTTTCCAAAACTGCAGTTTTAACTTCACTTTCGCTCATGTCTGGCCTTGTAAAAACATCTAACATTGTGGCGATATCGACTCCAATGCTTTTCTGGAATTCAACAATTTCTTCAACACCTACTTCTACATCTCCATAAATATATGACTGGAACGTTCCCGAATCAGTCATTATTATGCCGGGAAAATCAATCAATGAATGAACGCCATCCTCAAGTGCCTGTTGTTTTAAATTTTCGTGTTTCCAAATAATATATGAATTGGTAATTAGTGCGGAAATACCGTATCTATCCCACATTTCGCGTGGTTCTATTGTCCTAATATTCGGATTGACTACAGGCAGCAGAGCAGGCGTTTCTAAGATGCCATGTTTAGTATGTAAGCGCCCCAGTCGTGCCCGACCATCGCGATTAGTAACTTCAAACAGCCCGACATCCTGTTCTCGGCAAGGCTCAGCATCGCTGCGCCTCCCCTCTTGCCAAGCGCTCATAACTTTGGGCGGAGGTCAATCAGTCTTGAAGTCCTCGCTTATCCCAAATCAAAAAATTCCCAATCTGCGTGCTAATAAGAGTGCCATTTTTTCTTCAATGTGCCTAAGATGACCAGAAACAGTAACACGGGCAATACCCAAAGAATCTGCAACTTCACCAGCCTTAATTGTAGAACCCTTTTCGTAGAAGCCCAATTCCCATGCTTTGTTGAATACTTCTAATTGTTTTTGAGTCAAATCAGTACCATCTAAAACCTCACTTTCATCAATAGGTCTAATGACTGAGATTTTGCAACGTTCATTCCATTTCTTGAAACCGTCAACAATAGCAGTAATTCCGGAAGGTGTTCCGCGTAATATTAAGCAACTGCCGGAACGTCCTATTCTTGAACCAGCAACTACATAGGCATCTGAAACCACAGCACCAATCCCAATTGTTTCATGGGTATTACGAATAATAACAGAATGAATTTCCTTTCCTCCAATAATTTGCATGTGAATGTGCCGGTGTAATTTAATGTATGGAATCTCATCAATATCTGCGAGTTCAACACCCGTTGCCAACTCAATATCAACCATCTGGTGTATGCAGTTGTTTTGAAAATCACGATATACGTTTCCTAACAATGTCATGCTAGAAATTTTCGTGATCTGTTGTTTAAATTCAGTGGCCATTAGAGTTGCGCCATCGTATTCTAGCCGTACCTCTCGCATAGCCACATCAGTGACTTTCTGTATTTAATTGTTGATGACAGATTCTAATTTGATAATATTATTGAGCACGCCGAATAAAATCAAACAAATGTGACAGAACCATGTGCCAATATAAATTCTCTTCCCAATTCATCAAAAGTTTCTAATAAATTCGCCGAAAACCGGATGCGTGACACTTCATCATCATTTTCTAA
>Ga0208879_1000675_pt1 | contig 34484 bp, 25 predicted proteins | sample Knorr_S15_td_Bot_FD_185605 | JGI IMG/M metagenome (GOLD analysis project Ga0208879, IMG submission 185605) | Marine microbial communities from Southern Atlantic Ocean transect - Knorr_S15_td_Bottom_ad_5009_LV_A (SPAdes) (version 2) | ecosystem: Environmental > Aquatic > Marine > Oceanic | place... | reverse complement strand
CTTTCATCAGAAATGGATCGTGTAACATCGATAATTGAGGGCGGAAAAAAGTTTTGGCCTTTTCAAAAGTGTCAATTTCTCTATTGACCAACAGAGCACAAATAGATTTTGAAACGCCTAATTCCTTACTGAGCTTAAATATTTTTTGCTCGTTGGGCTTCGCTTTAAGTTTCCATATTTTTTGATTCATAATTTATTGGTTCTTGGCCTGTAGACGATAGTCAATGGTAAAATTATTTCGCAATAAAATAATCTTCAAATTGACACATCTTCAAATTTTCAAATCGTTTATATTTTATTCTGAATATTTATTGAATGCTTATGTATTAATTCAAATAGTTCGTGGACTAAATCTTGTGGCAAGCCCAAATCGTCTCCCATTCCTTTACGAGTCTTCAATATTTCGAAGAAGCGCTTGAGTTGAAATATCATTACATTATTATCTTTCTTTATTATTCCTATCTCAGAAACCAATTCCAATCGTTCGGCTAATAAGCCCAACAATTGTTCATCGACTCCGTCAATATGGTTGCGTATTATTCTTAATTTCTGCAGATGCTCAGTATCGTCAAAATCACTTTTTCGAAGCACCAATTTATCCATCAAGCTAGCTAGTAAAGCAGGCGTCAATTGTTGTTGGGCATCGCTTAATGCCGAAGCAGGATTATGATGCGTTTCAATCATCAACCCATTCATCCCTAAATCCAAAGCCGTCTGACTTACCTCTGCTATTAAATCGGTCTTCCCAGCAATGTGACTAGGGTCGCAAATAATAGGTAGTTCGGGCATCCAGCGCTTCAGCTTAATAGCCAAATCCCATTTGGGTTCATTTCTATAAGGAGCAGGTTCGTAAGCATAAAACCCGCGATGAATAGCCATCAACTGCTTTATACCACATTGGTTAAAGCGCTCTAAAGCTCCAATCCACAAACCAATATCTGGATGCAAAGGATTCTTCACAAGCACTGGGATATCTACGCCCCTTAAGGCCTCAGCAATCTCCTGAACATAAAACGGATTAACCGTTGTGCGGGCACCAATCCATAAATAATCGATATCGTGTTCCAAACAAGCTTCCACATGCCATGCATTTGCTACTTCTGTAGCTACAGGCATTCCCGTTTCAGCTTTTAAGTCTTTTAACCAACCAAGTGCAGGAGTTCCAATACCTTCAAAAGAACCTGGTCGCGTACGAGGTTTCCATACACCCGCTCGGAAAATAGAGGCATGGCCCGATTCGGCGATAGCTCTACCCGTTTCTAAAACTTGAGTTTTACTTTCTGCCGAGCAAGGACCCGCAATTAACAGAGGTCTCTTGGTGTTTTGCTTTAAAACTTTCGCTTGTTCGATATGTAATTCTGCTGGGCTCAATCTATTTCTTTCCTTCTAAGATAACAACAAACTCTCCTTTGGGAGCTTTTTCTTCAAAATGAACGATCAATTCATCAACTGTACCTCTTACAGTTTCCTCAAACTTTTTAGAGATCTCTCTACTAACAGATAGCTTTCTGTCGCCTCCCACAAATTCTTGTAGTTGACTTAAGGTCTTTGCAATTTTATGTGGAGACTCGTAAAACACGATAGTACGAGTTTCTTCAGCCCATTGTTTTAAACGAGTTTGTCTTCCTTTTTTAGGAGGTAAAAAGCCTTCGAAAATAAAACGATCGGTAGGAAATCCGGATTGCACTAATGCTGGAATTAGAGCCGTAGCTCCAGGTAAACATTCAGTAGGAATTCCGTTTTCTACACAAGCTCTAACGAGAAGAAATCCAGGATCTGAAATTCCCGGTGTTCCCGCATCGGAAATCATGGCAATTTGACTTCCCATTTTCAATTTCTCGACTATTCTATCGAGCATTTTGTGCTCGTTGTGCATATGAAAAGACTGCATATGTGTATTTACTCCCAAATGCTTCAACAACTTCCCTGAAGTGCGCGTATCCTCCGCCAAAATCAAATCGGACTCCTTAAGAATACGAATTGCTCTTAGGGTGATATCTTCTAAATTACCAATTGGAGTAGGTACCAAAAATAGTTTCGACATAGTGCTTTCTTTCCTCAAACAAATTAAGTAAAAATCGCGGTGAGCACAGCGATTTTATTAGATTTGTTTAGATAAAACAGATGGAATGTTCCTAGAAACACCCGATAGTAATAAAAGAAGTAAAGGCTGGATTGAAGTAATCTCGGGCTCGATGTTTTCTGGCAAGACAGAAGAATTGATTCGACGCTTAAGAAGAGCTCAGTTTGCCAATCAAAAAGTGGAGATTTTTAAGCCGGAACTTGACACGAGATACGACGAGGAAAAGGTGGTGTCACACGACGAAAATGAGGTGCACTCCACCCCGGTTCCTTCCTCGGCAAACATTCTTTTATTGGCCAACGATGTGGATGTAATTGGTATAGACGAAGCTCAGTTTTTTGACGATGAATTGCCTGCAGTTTGTGGCGCTTTAGCAAATAGAGGAATTCGCATTATTGTAGCTGGTCTCGATATGGACTATCTGGGAAACCCCTTTGGTCCTATTCCAAATTTGATGGCCGTTGCAGAATATGTAACTAAAGTTCATGCAATTTGTGTAAAATGTGGCGATTTGGCTAATCATTCACACCGATTTAGCTCATCGAAAGATTTACTACATTTAGGAGAACAAGATCAATACGAAGCACTTTGCAGAACTTGCTTCCAAAAAAAGACTTCAAAATAGTATGTTGTCATTCTCCTATACCTCTAAAAATCTAGCCTCTATTGTTAAGGCAGAACTATCTGGCCCTGATGAAAGCAATGTACTAAACGAGCTTTTATGGGATAGTAGAAAGGCAAACCACTTTGCACATACCTTATTTATTGCGATAAATGGTCCGCACCACGATGGACACGATTATATTGAGGATCTCTACCAAAAAGGCTTCCGTCATTTTTTAATCTGCGATAAAAAACTCGATAGAGAACAATTTTCTGAAGCCACCTTTTTAATTGTTGAGGATAGCCTTAAGGGCCTGCAAAAACTAGCTGAACACCATCGTTCACAATTTAACATTCCCATTATAGGAATTACGGGAAGCAATGGGAAAACCATAGTCAAGGAATGGTTAAGCATTTGCATGCAGCAGCATTTTAAAGTCTGTAAAAGTCCAAAGAGCTACAATTCGCAAATTGGACTTCCTCTTTCGGTTTTGAACCTAGAAAGCGCACATCAAATAGGCCTTTTTGAAGCGGGAATTTCACTCTGTGGTGAAATGGAACGCCTAGAAAAAATCATGGCTCCAACAATAGGGATATTTACCAATATTGGAGAGGCACACTCCGAAAACTTTAGCTCCTTAGAAGAAAAGGTTGCAGAGAAAGCTCAACTCTTTAAGAATGCCAAACAAATCATCTACTGTAGCGATCATAATTTAATACATCAAGAGCTGAAAAAAATAGACAATGTTCAGCTTATAAATTGGTCTCAAAAAGATGAAAGTGCCTGGCTTTATGTAAAAAGCATTAAGGAAGAAGAACATCAGAGTAACATTATTATTCAACATAAGGGAGTAGATTCTGAATTTCAAATCCCTTTTAGCGATGAGGCCTCGATAGAAAATTGCCTGCATTTAATCACACTACTCAAGAGTTTTGAGCTTGATAAGAAAGACATCCAATCAGGGCTCAAACAACTTCAGGCCCTTGCTATGCGACTTGAGTTGAAAGAGGCAAAAGGAAACAGCTTATTGATTAACGACGCTTATAGCTCCGATTTAAGCTCTTTGAAAATTGCCTTAGATTTCCACAAACAACAAAGTGGAAACCTGCGCAAAATTGCCATCCTCTCGGAGCTAGATGAAACGGGTATGCCCTCCTCTGAGCTTTTCCCAAAGCTCATGAGTTTATTAGACAACTATCAAATTGAAAAGGTGATTGGGATTGGTGAAAAGTTTTGTGATTTTCAAGCAATCTTCAATAATTGTCAAAGCTATAGAGATACAGAATCCTTTCTGGCTGAAATAGAAGAACAAGATTTTGGGAATGCCTCTATACTCATAAAGGGTGCTCGTAGATTCCAATTTGAAAATATAGCAAAAGCATTAGAGCAAAAAGCCCATGAAACGGTCTTGGAAGTCAACCTGAATGCCATCAGTCATAATTTCCACAATTTTAAGCGCCTGCTGAAGCCAGAAACCAAAGTCATGGTTATGGTAAAAGCCTTCTCTTATGGAAATGGCTCCTTCGAAATTGCTCATACGCTACAATACCACAATGCCGATTATTTGTCTGTGGCCTATGTAGACGAGGGAATTGCTTTGCGCAACAAAGGGATTCACCTTCCTATTATGGTTCTTAATCCAGATAGCGCTAGCTTCAAAAGGCTTATCGATTGTTGTTTAGAACCAGAAATCTATAGTTTCAGACAACTAAATGCTTTTAGAGCAGAAGTTGCCAATGCGGGTATAAAAAACTACCCTATACATTTAAAGCTCGATACAGGAATGCGTCGTTTGGGATTTGAATCGGCACAAATTGAAGAGCTTATCCAATGGCTTAACCAACACGAAGAGCTGAGTGTGAAATCCGTATTTAGCCACCTTGCTAGTAGCGACCTTCCTGAAGAGGACTCCTTTACTCAGATTCAAATTGACGAATATAGCGCCTTGTGTAAGGCCTTAGAAATAGGTTTAAATCAGACCTTCACTAAACATATTCTCAATTCCTCGGGAATCATCAATTTCCCTGAAGCACAATTCGATATGGTTCGTTTAGGTATTGGTCTTTACGGTATTGGCGCCGATGAACAACTGCAAAACTGTAGCTCATTAAAAACGGTAATCTCACAAATTAAAACGGTAAAAATAGGTGAAAGCGTGGGTTATAGTCGGTCTTATACTGCCCACGAAACGGTTCGTATTGCCATAGTCCCTATTGGTTATGCCGATGGATTAAACCGTGCATTAAGCAATGGGAAAGGCCTGCTTTATGTGAAGGGTAAAAAGGCTTCAATTATAGGGAATATCTGTATGGATATGTGCATGATTGACATCAGCCAAATTGATGCAAAAGAAGGTGATGAAGTCATTGTTTGGAATAGTCAGCAGCATATTGAAGAGATGGCTGAAAGCCTGAACACAATTGCCTATGAGATTTTAACTAATGTCTCACAAAGAGTAAAAAGAGTTTTTCTTCAAGACTAAGGTTTTCAGTCTTCAAGCTTCGGTTTCTTCTGTTGTAATCCGTATAAGAATGGATACATAAAGGCAAAGAAAACCACTCCAGCCTGCCGCTCAAGAACACTTTCGGTAAAGAATCCAAAAAGGCTAATTCCTATAAAAATTAAGAGCAAAGGGTGATGTCCCTTTTCTGTAAAAGGTCGAATCATAATAAATACGAGAAGTAAAAATCCGAGGAGGCCAATTTCCGCCCAAGACTGCATAAACTGATTGTGATAATTGAGGGTTTTATCATGAAGAGGCATATTTTTATCTCCATCCCAAAACTTTGCATCACAGTCCAATAAAGCGAGTTGAAGTTCGTGTTTCGCATCGCCTACACCATAGCCCATCACGGGAGATTCGGCAATAAGCTCAGTAGCATATTTCCATATATATACCCTCGGATTCGTTTGCCGATGATCTTCAGCTCCAAGGAATTTGTTTAACTCTACAAAGGAGTCTTGAATACGAGATCTCGTGTTTGGGATAAAATATAAAGTTCCTATAAATAAACATCCTACTAGTGTAATTCTCAACCAATATCTCGATGTCATTTGTCGCTTTGACAAGTATTTCACCAAAGCAATTATAAAAAATACCCCCAAGGCTAATAAATGAATTCTACTCGATAATAAGATTAAATTAAAAATTAAAAAAGCACTAGAAAGCAACCATAAATACCTTTTATTATTTGAGCGTGTAGCTTGATAAAAGGCAACAAATACTGCAAACAAATAATACCAAGATGAATAATGAGCTTTGGCTTTTAATAGGTGGGCTAAATTTTTATAATAAAACACGCTGATGTCGGAGGTGTTCAAATATTCAGAAATCGAAATCATCAAATCGATTCCCGCCATTGCTAAACAAGAAAAAACAAAAAGATGTAGTAGGCGCTCTCGTGATTTATAACTAATAGTAGTACTGGTGAGGAAAAAGAAAGGGAACAATAGTAAGCTCAGCTTCAAACGTATATCATTCCAGCCTACCGAAACATCCTCGGTATAGAGCATGCTAAGAAGATGCAAAAGGTAAAAAACAAGGAATGATATGGCAATCGGACTCTTTTTGAATTGCTTTAATTTTTCTTGATAATCGAAACTAAAAATCCAAGTGAGGCCGAATATGATAATTCCTAGAGTAAGTGGAATCTTGAAAAAATCCTGCACGAATAAGCCTATAATAAAACTTATACCTCCAAGATTATAATAAAATTCTTTGCCCTTATTTAGCATCTAATGTACCTGATAAAATAGCTTGATAACGCTCGGAATCATTCAAAACTTCTATAGCCTCATCCAAAACAATGTCGTTGGCAAGATTCGCCTTGATTCTTCCTTCCTGATAATAGTAACGCACTACCAGCTCACTTAGTATCAATTCCGAAATTTGATCTTGATATTTATGAATATCATCCTCTTTATAAGCCAATAACTTTTCTTGAAGAGCTGAAATATTTACCGTAAAATCTTCGTAATTATCTTCTTTAGCTATCTCAATAAGCTTCTCTAGTCTTTTCTCTGTCTCTGTTTCATATTCATATTCCTTATCCTCAAGGAATCCTACAAAGTCTGAATAAATCTCATTTGACACCTCAAACACGCCGGGCTCAGCAATTGAGTCATGCTCTAAAACAAAGTCTGTGGCATAGTCGAAAACTAATTGCTTAGAAACTAAGCTCCCCACAATATTGGCAAACATATCTTGCTCCACAATAACATCTGGATTTACACCTCCACCATCATATACAACACGTCCGTTGTTCGTGTAAAAAGCAGTTTTTAGTGAATCTGCCACTTTACCCACACTTCCGTCATCATTTCTGCTGGCATAATCGAGCGCTTGAATACAGCGCCCGCTAGGAGTATAATATTTAGCTACGGTAACTTTCAGTTGAGAATTATAGCTCAACTTTCTCGTTTGTTGAACCAAGCCTTTTCCAAAACTTCTCTTTCCTAAGACAACGCCTCTATCGAGATCTTGCATGGTTCCAGAAACAATTTCCGAGGCTGATGCAGAACTTTGATTAATCAAAACTACTAATGGCAGTTCGGTGTCGAGTGGACTTCCTTTAGTATTATACACTTTGTCCCACTCCTTAATTTTCCCTTTAGTAGAGACTACTTCCTGTCCCTTTTCAAGGAAAATATTACAAAGGCTAACGGACTCATTTAATAGCCCTCCTGGATTTCCACGTAGATCAAGCACCAGTCCTTTTACGTCATTCTCCTCTTGAAGACTTTTAATAGCCTCCCTTACTTCGTTGGCACAATTACGAGTGAAACTTCTCAAACGGACATAGGCAATATGCTCATCCATCATTCCCATATAAGGAATCGCCTTTACTTTTACTTCTTCGCGAACAAATTTTACGGTGAAAGGCTTCTTGGTTCCTGGTCTTTCAATCAACAACTCCACCCCTACGCCTGGTTGTCCTTTTAAAACCGAACTCACATCTTGGGTGGTTTTGCCTTTTACCGATTTACCATCAATTTCTAGAAGCTTATCGCCAGCCTTTAAGCCTGCTTTATCGGCAGGGAATCCTTTATAAGGTTCTGCGATTATGACATAATCATCCTTTTGGCGAATCAAAGAACCGATACCTCCATATTGACCTGTAGTCTGAAATCTAAAATCTTCAATCTCCGACTCTGGTATATAATTGGTATAAGGATCTAAATCGTCGAGCATGGCGTCAATAGCCTTCTCGATCATTTCACCAGGCTTGGTTTCATCCACATAGTAAATGTTAACTTCTCGAAAAAGAGTGGTAAAAATGTCGAGGCTTTTAGTAACCTCAAAATAGCCAGAAACAAAAGCGTAAGAAGAACCAACACTAATGGCTATAAAAGACCAAAAAGCTACTTTTTTAAATATTCCTTTCATCTGTAATTATTTTAGGGAACTGGATCATAACCATGACCACCCCAAGGGTGACAAGAACCAATTCTTTTAATAGCTAATAAAAAACCTTTCCAAAGGCCATACTTTTCAAAAGATTCCAATGCGTAAGCCGAGCAAGTAGGTGTATATCTACAAGAAGCAGGAGTCCAAGGAGAAATTGCTTTTTGATAGATTTTTATCAAAAGGATAAACAAAGCTTTAAGCCCCTTCGCTAACACTTGAAATAAACTTTTCAAAAACATCTTTTAGTTTAGACTCCAATTTTTGATACGGCAAATCGTCTTTGGAAACATAGATTAATAATACAACATATTTTGCATTCAACTTAGGATACCAATCTGCTTTTTCAAGCCGATATATTTCGCGCAATTTGCGTTTTATTCTATTTCTATCGACTGCCTTGGGGAAGCGTTTTTTACCTACAGAAAATGCAATTTGCAAGGGAAATTCCTGCTCGGTCTCCACTTCTTTCCACAAGAGAACAAAAGGAAATTTCTTTGCTGTATCTCCCTCAGAAATTAACGCTTCGAACAAGCGCTTGCTCTTTAATATCTCAGCTTTTTGGAAGGTTTGACGCATATGAGGGTAAAGGTAATAAATTTCAAAAAAAAGGGGCGATAATTTTATCGCCCCTTCAAACATTATTAAAGCCTTGGCTTATTTTTTATTCTCCTCTTTAATATATTGTTCCAATGCCATAGTCATGGAAGGAGCTTTAACTGAAGGAGCCTCAATATTCACTTTTAATCCTGCTTCTTGAGCTGCTTTTACCGTTGTTTGACCAAAGACGGCAATACGCGTATCTTTTTGCTGGAAGTCAGGGAAATTCTGGAATAAAGACTTAATGCCTGAAGGGCTAAAGAATACCAAAACATCATAAAAGACATCTTCCAAATCAGATAAATCACTACATACTGTATTATACAATACCGCGCGGGTGTAATCAATCTTATTCTCTTCCAACAACTGAGGAATAACTGGTTTCAACAAGTCAGAAGAAGGAAGTAAATACTTCTCCCCTTTATGCTTTTTGATAACATCCATCAAATCAGCAAAAAGTTGCTTACCGTAATAAATCTTTCTTTTTCTGTAAGTAGTATACTTCTGTAAGTAGAAAGCAATAGCTTCAGACATACAGAAATATTTCATCGTTGCAGGGACTGTAAATCTCATTTCTTCACATACACGGAAGTAATGATCAACAGCATTGCGACTTGTTAAGATAACAGCCGTATGGTCTGCTATAGTAACTTTTTGTTGCCTAACATCTGCAGCACCCACTGCTTCAACGTGAATAAAAGGGCGGAAATCTACCTTAACCTTTTGCTTACGAGCTAACTCGTGGTACGGAGAAGCGTCCGTCTTAGGTTCTGGCTGTGAAACTAGAATCGTTTTTATTTTCAAATCACTCTCTAGATTAGGGGTTCGTCTTACTCTAAACTCAGTGCGCAAAAATTATACCACTGAAAATCAACACCTTAATAAGTATAGCGCCCATAAAACAGGTGCTATTTCGAAAGTGCAAATGTACAAAATTAAATAATATGGCACCAATGCCTGACTCTTTTTCAATTGTAGGATGCTTTTCACTCTAGCATAGGCCCATATTAGTAAAACTACTGGGGCTAAAATATTTAGCTGAACAGTCATCTCTACATCTCTAAGGTATAAGTAGATTGTAAGTAAGCTAATGGGAGCAATAAATAAATTTATATTATGAATCGACAAAAGCGCAAAGTCTTGCACTATTTTTCCTTGCTGAAAAAGAAGTCCTCCGATAAAAACGAATACCCACTTAAGGCTCATATAAATGAATAATATCCCGACAGAAGAGAGGAAAAGTGTCGAGCTAGCTACAAAACAAGAATTATACGAGAGGTAATTATAAAGAATAAAGGCAATAGTTAGTAAGGAGCAAAGTGAAAGTGAAGCCATAAATGCACTCATCAATTTTAGCTGACGACCATAAGTTACTTGATACTGCTTATTATAAAATGATCTGAAAAAATAAATCACTCTCCTAGGATCGGAGATGTATAAAACAACATATATCAGAACGATAAAAAGAAATAATAATAAAATCCAGCTGGGATGAGGGTTGTTTCGGAGTATTTCTATCAAGTTTTTGGCTTTTTACAAAGCTAAAAAAAAGGAGCCCTCTAGGCTCCTTTTTTTCTGAATTTGTTTTGCTTATTGAAGTACTATCTTTCTCGAAGAAGAGCCTCTTTCTGAATCAACTTTTATAGTGTAAATTCCTTTTGCTAAATGCGAAGGAAGCACCATAGTATAAGTTAAGTCGTTTAATGTCCCCTCGAACAATACCGCCTCAGCACCTTTCATGTCGTATAAAGAAATACGAGTATTCTCTCCTAAAGGAGTGGCCCAAGACATATTAATTTGCTCAGATGTAGGGTTTGGGAACACTGTAAATTCGAAAGCATCCACCTCTTCTACACCCACACCGTAATTAAATGAATAATTAGCTGTTAAATGAACATCCCCCGAAGGGTTCCCATTTCCATTTGCAAAAATTGAAGCAGCATAAACAATCACCTCACCATCGTAATCTTCAGGAGCAGTCCAGTAAAATACGCGATTAATGGATTGGCCAACAGCTGAAGTCCCATAAGTCGTATGCGTAATATAATCTCCACCAACAATTTTAGTTCTAACAGCATCATCTAGACTAATCTCACCTATTTTATTACCAAAGGCATCTTCAACACATGCTTGGAAACCGATTTTTGACGAGCCTACAGCTTCAATCATAATCTCAACATCAGCAGTTGTCGATCCTATTACGTTGACACTAATATTTAAGGCTTGGGAAGTTACAGTACCCGCTCCGTGACAATATGAAGAGTTACAAGAAACGCCATTATCTCCTAGAGAGCCTGTTTTTCCTGCTGGAGCTCCACTTGAATAAGTATGTGCTACATTTCCTGTATATAGAAAAGCTAAAGAAGCAATTCCTAAAAGTGTAAAAATCTTTTTCATCGTTTTGGGTTTTGTGTTAGTGGTTTTGTTGTATCATCTTAATGGTTTTCACCAGTTTCCCGTTCGAAGTCCATATGGTAGTATAAATACCATTTGTTAAAGCTTTATCCGACCAGTTTAACTCGTATCTACCTTTTTCCAAATCTTGATCCATCAAGACTTTTATCAATGCCCCCTTTTGATCATATATCTCTATGAGCGTTTGGGCATTTTTATTGAGGACTAAAAACATTCGTGTAGAGCAATTAAAAGGATTTGGATAATTTTGACTTAAATCACCGTACTCTTTTTGGAGCTCATTAATTCCTATTGGACCATCACCTGATAAAATTACATCAAAAGCCCCAAACCAGTCACCATTGAATCCAGGAGAAACTGGTATTATTCTGTTAATTGCCGAGGGATTGCTCGCCCAAGGATCTGAAGGAATATCTGAATCTCCTTCAAAATAAATTTGAGTTACCAAGTCATCATAGCCTTCAGCCTGTACTTTTAAGTGAATATGGGCAGGACGGTATTGAGATCCATTTAAATACTTTCCAGGAATAATGGACAGTAAATTATAGTTTCCTTGTGTATCGGTAATAATCTTGCCTCTAAAATTAAATCCAGTATTGTCGTAAGCACCATTTTCATCAGCTTGCCAAAAATCCATCACAGCATTGGCAATCCCGGTTTCACAATCAGTTGCAGTTAAGCGACCGGTTAAATTGAGTAATTCACCTTGGAAATCCTCAGGGACTATTGAGTTGGTTTCGGGAGCTCCTTCGGAAAAGAAAGGGCCTAAAATATCTGGTGTTGTCGCATCGCAAAGCTCTAAGTCCTCCGCCTTTAACTGAAAAGGGATAAAGGACGCTGCTAAAAATCCCAAGGAGCCTTTTTTCAAAAAATCTCTTCTGTTCGATTTCATAATTGTAATATTATTTAATTCCAATTAGTGTTTAATCTATCAAAGATTATTCCAGTCACCTAATCTACAATATATTAAACACAAAGCGCAAAACACAAGCCGAATCAATTATTGTATTTGTATGGAATTCATAATAAAATAAATCAATACATTTGCTTTCCAAACAAAGAGAATTTATGGCAACGGATTTATTTCAAGCTCCTGATTACTACAATCTAGACGACTTACTTAGCGAAGAACATATAATGGTACGTGATGCTACCCGCGATTGGGTTAAGCGTGAGGTGTCTCCTATAATTGAAGAGGCTTGTCAGAAGGCGGAATTCCCTAAACAACTTGTTCCTGGACTGGGAGAAATTGGTGCCTTTGGCCCTTATATTCCTGTGGAATATGGAGGTGCTGGCTTAGACCAAATTTCTTATGGTTTAATTATGCAAGAATTGGAAAGAGGTGATTCTGGAGTGCGTTCTACTGCTTCTGTACAATCTTCATTAGTTATGTACCCTATTTACAAATATGGGAACGAAGAGCAAAGAAAAAAATACCTTCCAAAATTAGCTAGTGGTGAACACCTAGGATGCTTCGGCTTGACAGAGCCAAACCACGGATCAGATCCGGGTGGAATGGAAACTAATTTTAAAGATATGGGCGACCACTATCTTTTAAATGGTGCTAAAATGTGGATTTCGAATGCTCCTTTTGCAGACATTGCCGTAGTTTGGGCAAAAGATGAAACAGGTAGAATTCACGGATTGATTGTTGAACGTGGTATGGAAGGTTTTACAACTCCTGAGACTCACGGCAAATGGTCGCTTCGCGCTTCGGCAACGGGTGAACTGGTCTTCGACAATGTTAAGGTTCCTAAGGGGAATTTATTGCCAAACAAAAGTGGTTTAGGCGCTCCTCTAGGGTGTTTAGACTCTGCTCGTTTTGGTATTGCTTGGGGTGCTATAGGTGTGGCAATGGATTGTTACGACACCGCTTTACGTTACTCTAAAGAGCGCATCCAATTCGGGAAACCAATTGGTGGTTTCCAATTGCAACAAAAGAAATTGGCTGAGATGATTACTGAAATCACCAAAGCTCAATTGCTTACTTTCCGTTTAGGACAATTGCGTAACGAAGGACGTGCAACTTCGGCTCAAATTTCTATGGCGAAAAGAAACAATATTGAAATCGCTATGAAGATCGCTCGAGATGCACGCCAAATGTTAGGTGGTATGGGTATTACTGGTGAATATCCAATTATGCGGCATATGATGAATATGGAGTCGGTTGTAACTTACGAAGGAACTCACGATATACACTTGCTGATTACCGGTTTTGATGTTACTGGAATTAGTGCATTTAAATAAGATTATTTGAAAGTTTAAGATTAAAAGCTAAAAAGCCCCTCTCGAAAATTCGAGAGGGGCTTTTTTATAATTATTAATCATGAATTGACAATTAACTCAATCCTCTTTCCTTTTTAATCGCTTCAAAAGCTTCCTTCACTTTTAAGAACTTCTCTCCACCAGTTTTTTTCAAAGCATCTGACAATCCATTCAACTTATCAGGATGATATTTCATTGCCATTTTACGGTAGGCTTTTTTCAGCTCAGCATCCGTTGCATTGTCATCAATCTCAAGAATCTTATAATGCTGCTTAGCATCCTTATAAAACATTGCCTTAATAGAAGCTAAATCCTTAGGGTTGATCACCAAATAAGCACCAATCTTCTCAATAATCGACACTTCACTTGCGTCGATATGACCATCGGCCATCGAAATTCCGTAGAGGAAATGGATAAGCTGCAAACGCTGTGCATGAGGTAAATGTTGATCGATTTGCATACAAACCTGTCTTAAGGGCACATCCTTAGCATCGATAATGTGCTTAAAAACTTTGAAACTCTCATTTGCTCTCTGAGCTCCAAACATTCTATTGAACTGCTCACGAACAAAACTCAACTCTCTTTTATCAACTTTCCCATCAGCTTTAATAACATAAGCTGCCAAAACCAATAAACTAATCTCAAATTGTGCTTCAGAAGGACGCACACCTTGGTAATGTTTTCTAAAATTCTCTTCTTCATCAGCTTTGCTAAATAAAGAGCCTAAAGAATAACCTAAAAGCGCACCCATTGGGCCACCAAACATCCAGCCTAAACCACCGGTAATCCACTTCAATTTCATAATGCCTAATTTTCAATACGAGAGGTCAAATTTCGAACCATTATGGAGAACCTGACATTTTGTACTTTTAATGATAATGTGGAAGCAATATAAACATAAAATTGTCAGAGATCTAGCTTGGACACTTTCTTCGCCCAATTTACTAAAAGGGGATGATGTTCTGGCTGAGGGAATTCTTTTGGAGGAATATAATGACTTGAAATCATGGCTGGCAGGTCTCGATAAAGATCCCGAAAGTTTAGTAGAATTTCTATCCTCAAAAAACACCCTCCGCCTGGGGCATTATTTTGAACAACTCGTCTTTTTTTGGCTTCATCACAGTCGACGATATGTGAGCATTGCAGAAAATATACCTATAAGAAACAAAAGAGGTCAAACTTTAGGGGAAATTGATGTGATAGTAAAGGATACACACACACAAAACTACGAGCAATGGGAACTGTCAGTGAAATTTTACCTCTGTATCAATAATGATGATGTGATTCAATTTATAGGGCCAAATGGTGTCGACTTACTCGATAACAAACTAAAAAAGCTAAGAGAAAAACAACTCATCATCACTCAGAAGTTGCCGGGAAGAGCGGTCTTAGAACAATTAAAAATCTCTAGTTTAGAGGCTAAAATCTATATCAAAGGAATCTTCTATTACCACCCAAAACAAGTGTATCCCAAAAGCAATATAACAACACCAAATCACTTGAAAGGTTGGTGGATTTATAAAGCTGAAGCAGAGGAATTTTTAAGCGAAACAGCTCTTTATACCATTCTTCCCAAAACAGAATGGCTAGGGGGGCCTAGCAAATCATTAGGCTTGATGAATAAAAGAGAACTTTTAAAAACTCTAATTGAAAAGTATTCAAACAGCGATAGAAGTATCTACATAGCAATATTTGATGGCAACTACAACATGCTTACTCCAGGGTTCATCACTCCAGATAACTGGCCATCCTTTTGATTCTTAGCATTTTATTTCATAGATTTAGAATCCCTAAAATCTGAAGCAGATGACTCCCCTCTTAGCCCTCATCAGGTTTGCTTTGGCTTCTTTATTATGTCTGAGCGCTTCACTTATTACAAGTTGCTCGGATCAAACGGAGAAAAAAAGCCCAAGCCCTGAGAAGAAAATTACTCCGCAAGGAGAAACGCTTTTCAGCCTATTAAAGGCTCGAGAAACTGGTGTTCACTTTATGAACCACCTTCCTGAAGATCTTTCCAACGACAATAATGTACTTTCATACCAATACTATTTTAATGGTGGTGGTGTTGCTGTAGGCGACATTAATAACGATTCCCTTCCAGATCTATTTTTTACGGCAAATAAAACTGCCAACAAGCTTTATATCAACAAGGGGAATCTGAAATTTGAAGATGTTACAGAGAAATCTGGCGTAGGCTCAATGCGCTTTTCAACGGGAGCTACCTTTATCGACATTAATCGAGATGGGCTTTTGGATTTGTATGTATGTAATGCAGGTCCTAGTAAAAAAGAAAAAGAACGCGAAAATCAATTGTATATCAATCAGGGTGACGGCACCTTTAGCGAAGAGGCTGCAAAGTATGGGATAAACGACCCAAACCATTCTACTCAAGCAAGTTTCTTGGATTACGATAAAGACGGTGATTTAGACCTCTTTGTGATGAACCACTCCATTTATTTCAAGAATCAATTGAGCGAAGTTTTTGAAATCCTTAAGGATAAGGAAACTCTTCGAAAAGTAAGTGGTAAACTATTCCGAAACGATAATGGGCACTATGAAGACGTTACCGAAGAGTCGGGATTGCTAAAACACGCCTACGGGATTGGATTAGCGGTTAGCGATGTAAACAACGATGGCTGGCCAGATATGTATATCTCTAACGACTTTAGCATTCCCGACTATTTCTTTATCAATAATGGAGATGGAACCTTTACAGATCAACAAAAAGAATTAACCCAACAGATTACTTGGTTTGGAATGGGTTGCGATATAGCCGACATCAATAATGATGGATTATTAGATGTGGGCGTTTTAGACATGGCTGCCAACGACCATGTGCGAAGTAAAACCTTGATGGCTTCTATGAACCCCACTTTCTTTAATGCTTTAGTGGATCAGTTAGGCTATCAAAGACAATATATGTTTAACTCCCTACAGTTGAATAATGGGAATGGTACTTTTAGTAATATCGCCAACCTTTCGGGAACCGCTAAAACCGACTGGAGTTGGTCGGCTTTATTTGCCGACTTAGACAACGATGGCTATAAGGACTATTTGGTGACCAATGGATTTAGACGCTATACCTTAGACAACGATTTCCAGATTGCTCTTCGGAAAGCTAAAAATGACTATCGTGGTAATATTCCGTTGACCAAGCGCAAAGAGCTTTACAATTTAATGCCACAGATAAAACTGGCTAATTACGCGTTCCACAACAAAGGTGATTTAAGCTTTGAAAACATGGCAAAGGCTTGGGGATTAAATAAGCCCTCATACTCCAATGGTTCGGTATATGCCGATTTAGATTTAGATGGCGATTTAGATTTGGTGATCAACAATATCGATCAGAAAGCTTTTGTGTATAGAAACAATAGCGAAAAACTAAGCTCAAATAATTACCTGAGGGTTAACCTAATTGACGACAGTAAGGGGTCTGCTTTTTACAATGCCAAGGTATATATTTACTATAATAACGAGCAACAAGTACTTGAGTATGCTCCTACAAGGGGCTATCAATCTTCGGTAGAACACAACTTACACTTTGGCTTGGGCGAGCAAGAAATTGTTGATCGCTTGGTGGTGAAATGGCTCGATGGCTCCGAAACCGTACTCGAAGATATTGCCGCCAATCAAAAGCTCGACATACACAAAGCAAAAGGTTCTAAAAGGACTCTTACACATACGAAACCAAGTATTTTTACGCTTGCCGATACTAAAGAATTAGGGATTCAATTCTCCCATCGCGAAAACAATTTCGACGATTTCAGTTTAGAAGGATTACTCCCACACCGTCAATCGCAACTAGGGCCATTTAGCGCTGTGGCAGATGTTAATGGCGATGGTTTAGAAGACTTCTTTATTGGTGGAGCCTCTGGCCAGCCAGGCCGATTATACCTGCAAATGAAAAATGGAACATTCAATGCTGCCCCTCACCAACCATGGGTGAAAGATGCTGCATCTGAAGATATGAACTCTCTATTTTTTGACGCCGATGGCGATAAGGATTTAGACCTCTACATCGTTAGTGGCGGTGCAGGAGAGTTTAAGGTTGATAGCCCTGAACTTCAGGATCGCCTGTATATTAATAATGGGACGGGGAAATTCGTGAAAGATGAAAATGCACTACCTGAAATCTTAGTAAGTGGACAGCAGGTAAAAGCTGCTGACATCGACCGTGATGGCGATTTAGATTTATTCATAGGTGGGAGAATCATTCCTGGGAAATACCCATATAGTCCAAAGAGTTATCTGCTCGAAAATCGAGGTGGGAAATTTATAGATATCACTAAAAAATGGGCTCCAGAATTGGAAAATGTGGGTCTTGTTACCGACTTCCTTTTCACCGATTTCAACCAAGATGATAAACCCGACCTTATTGTTATTGGAGAATGGATGAAGATATGCATGATGGAAAACAAAGGCGATGTGTTTGCTGATGTATCGTCTAAATACAGTACCAATAATTTATTAGGATGGTGGTACAGCATCGAAGAGGGTGACTTTAACGAAGATGGAAAACCCGACTATTTGATTGGGAACATTGGTAAGAACACAAAGTTCAAGGCTAGTAGCGAGGAACCTTTCCACATTTTCACCAACGACTTTGATGACAATGGAGATCAAGATATTGTTTTGAGTAATTACTATAAAGGAAAAAAAGTACCTGTAAGAGGTAGAGAATGTTCTTCGGGAGAAATGCCTTTTATCAAAGATAAATGCCCTTCGTATAAATCGTTTGCCGAAGCTAGTTTAGAAGATATTTACGGTGAAAAGAAATTGGCTAAAGCAAAACATTTGGAGTCTAACGAATTCAAAACTATCCTACTTTTAAGTCAAAGTGATGGTTTGTACGAACAAGTAAAACTTCCTAATGAAGTACAGATGTCTCCTGTAAATCGCTTCCTTATTCTCGACTCAAATAAGGATGGACATCAAGACATTATCCTCGCTGGCAACATGTTCCACACCGAAGTAGAAACGCCTCGATACGATTCGGGGAGAGGCCTTTTGTTGGAAGGTGATGGTACTGGACACTTTAAAGCGCTAAGCGTTCTCGAGAGTGGTATTTACGCAGCTGGCGATGTGAAAGATATCGACCTGATTAGAATTAAAAATAAGCTATCTCTACTCGTATCCAACAATAACGATAAGCCTCAGATATTTACGAGTGACCTTTAAATGAATAAAGGTACTTAGAAATTTGAAATCAGTTCATCCCCTTAAAAGTGGGGGATATACCAAGTCACCACTCTTCAAATACCATAAAAAAGCCCCCGACTTCTCGGGGGCTTTTTCTATGTTCTGAATATTTATCCGCTATCGAATAATCTCTAGTCGTTTAGTTACTTGTGCCATATCGGTTTTTAAGCGATAGAAATAGGACCCTGCAGGGAGTGTATTTACATCCATATTAATATGGTGATAGCCTTTTGTGTGCGTTCCGCTAGCCAATACTTTTACTTGAGCTCCGAGGCTATTGTATAAAATCAAATCAAGCTCGGTATCTATATCCAGATAAAAACGCAGTTTGGTTTGATTGCTTGCCGGATTGGGTTCACAATTAAATAATGCTAACCCCGATTTATCATCTGACAGAATAATCTGCTCAGCAATAATCACGGCATCTTGAACAAAATACTGGGTCGAACCTATTGATTCTTTAAGCTCCACAGAAGTCCAAGAATCTGTTTTTGCCGACCATAATTTCAAGGTCCAAGCTTCTACATTAAATAAAGCTTCCTTCTCAGTGGTCGTTTCATCATCACCCCAAATGGTTAGAACCGTTGTTGGTAATGTTATTTTTGAAGCTCCCACACAATTTCCTTCAGCATCGTAAGCATAAATCTCATCGGCATCGGCCACAGAAAGATGCCAGGAATTTTCTGGAATCACGAGATGCATATTAGACCCTGTGTTCAATTCCAATGAATTTTTCACTGCTTTATTATCAATCACGTTCGAAGAAGCCATTCGGTATTCCTCGTTGTTGGCTAAAAATTGTAAGACATTTGGATTAGTCATCTTTACCTGATAACCTTTCCCTGGTTCCATATCACCAATACCATTAAAATCCCAAGCAGGTAAATAAGCCAACCCTTGTGCATCTTTTACTATCAGCACATCATCGCTGATATTGGCAAATACCGCAACTGTGTTTGCAGCTACTTGGCGCAGATAAGAAGTAATATTCCAACCTTCACTAAGTGGAATTGATATCGCCTCAGGAGTAAGTTCGATACCCTCAACATATAAGGTTTGAGCAGAACTTACTTTCAATAAATAACCTTCGGTATTCGAAATATCTCCAATTCCATTGTAGTCCCATGCAGGTAAATATGATAGCCCTTCATTATTCTTCACGATGATTAATTCGTCTACAATTTGTTCCATTACCGACTCAACACTCATATCAGAAGGCTGTATATAGGTGGAAATCATATTCCAACCTTGGGCAATTTCTATTTGCTGTACACCATAATTTGGATAAGTACAGGATCCGTCGTCGTAATTGGCAAGTGGGTTATAGTTTATTGCTTGTTGGTCGATACAACCGAAAACAATTTCACAAATTTCGTTTACTCCAAAGAACTCTTTCATACCATCAGTACCCGAAAGAACCTTTTTGTCTTCGATAGTAATCGACCAGTTGAAATCTTCGTTACCCATATATTCTGGGACAGTAATCAGATAGCATCCCGCTTCCAAACAGAAGTAATCGGTTCCTTCGAAACCATCATTAAGAGTCCCCGTATAAACCACAGAACCATCAAAAGAGTTCAACTGATATTCTAGTCCTTCCCAACCATTTCCATTATTGCTGAATAAATTTAAATGAACCAGACTTTCGTAGAACTCACATGATAAGTATTCACAAGATCCGTCTTCATCTGTTGCTTCGGCGTTATAGTTAATCGCCTCGGCATCCATGCAACCAAAAACAACTTCATATTCACAAGTACCATCATCCGTCGTTGCATCAGGGCTATAGTTCATCGCATTTTCATCGGTACATCCGAAGATAACAATTTGAGCACCTTCACAATCGTAGAAAACACCTGTAAACTGATAACCGAAATCAGAACCTGAATAAACTTGCTCTCCACAAATGTGTAGGATGAAAGACCCATCACCCGCACCACTCGTCAAACCATCACCGTAAGAATCGTACATGTTAAATGTGATCTCTTGGTTGATTGGAACACAAACAGAATCTAAGTAAGTCGTATTATTTTCATAACCATTCATGAACAATAAAGTATCTCCTGTTTCAGAGATAAGGTCCCAAGATGTTTCATATGCCCAAGGGTCGGTATTTAATTCCATAACCACCAAATTACTTTGATCATCACATTGAACAGGGTAGACACAAGAGCCATCGTCCAAATCCACTAGTTCATCGTAATTCATTGCAGTTGAATCGCTACAACCCCATACTTGACCTACGACGCCTTCACAACCCATAAATATAGAAGTGAATAGACTTCCATAGTCTGCTACTTGCTCGTGTAAAATAGTATCACAAACTGTTAAATTGAAATAACCTCCATCGCCACTCATCAGTGCATCACCGTAGGAATCGTATAAATTCAATGTCATATACTCATCACTAGGAACACAAGTAGAATCGACATGAAGGGTATAATTCTCAGTAAAACCATCACCCGACATATACACAAGTCCGTCAGTTCCAATTACTTCCCATGAAGTTTCTCCAGGATAAGAATCAGTAAATAATTCTACATGTACTTCATTAAAGCCTTCTTCACAAGTCATTTCGTAAACACAAGATCCATCATCAACACCTGCTTGATCGTAATAATTTAAGGCTAGAGGGTCGGTGCAGCCTTCAATAGTGACACAGGTGCTGTTTAAGCCAATATACTGTGCAAAAGGAGCGCCTCCTTCAAGAACCAAGTTCTCGGCTTCATCGTAAAGCTCCCAAGTTATTTCGTTTTGCCAAGTACCTCCATCTACAAGCATGCCGTAACAGTTATCGTTCAAGCAGAAAGACTCGATTGACTCGAAGCCAGCCGCCATCGTAACACTATAGTTAAAACTTAAATCTAAACTTGAAATAGTAAAATCATTTCCATTCCAACCATCGCCATAAGAATCGTGCAGATACAAGACATAGAGACTTGTGGTTTCGTCACACTCTAATGGATACTGACAAGAACCATCTTCATCAGTTGCCTCAGGGTTGTAATTTAAAGCTAGCTCATCCATGCATCCATAAACAGGATAGGCACAGGAACCGTCCTCAAATTCGGCAGCAGGATTATAGTTTAAGGCTTCCTCATCCATACATCCCAACATGTTTTCACATTCTGTTAAGAACGCTAAGGGTTGTATATCTGGACATTCTCCAGAAACATAGACTTCTTCGAATCCTGGTGCTATTAACTCCCAGGAAACTTCATAAGGCCAGCCCCCTTCCGATGGAACGCTTATCACATAACAGCCTGGAGCTAAACAGAAATTTTGCTCACCGTAAGAACCAGATTCTAGAGTTCCTACTTGAACCGTATCTGCCCATTCGCTAATCACATAAAAGCTATTGCCATTCCAACCATCACCATAAGAATCAATTAAGATCATTTTGGCAACATATTCGGCACCTTCTAAACAGTATTCACAAGAACCGTCTTCAGTATTTGCATCTTCATCATAATTTAAGGCAAAAGAATCGGTACATCCATAATTGTAAGATTCACAAGATCCATCTTCAAAGGTTGCTTCTGGGTTGTAGTTCATTGCCTCTACATCCATACATCCGTATACAGGAAGTTCAACATTCATTGTTATTGTTGGACTAAATGGCGCTAAATCAGAATAATCGGCACCAATAATGCTATTTAACCACGAATTATCTCCTGTATAAGGCAAGGTGATGGCTTGTTGCATTCCCTCATCATCAATTAGATAAATAGTTGATGACATGGAAAGCTCATAATTGCCTGATAATTCGGGAATACCTGTAAGTCCTGCACAAGAGGTCCCTACAGGGAAAGAACAAGACTGTGGCTCGCAAGCCCAGCTTAAACCAACTGGCAAACCTGAAACCTCATTAATTTCTAAGGAATCTACATAGGCAATAGTACCATTCAGATTAACTGTTTCTGGCAATACAAATTGAACTGCCTCGGTGTAATATTCACTTAAAAAGGCCATTGGCATTGTCACCTCTGCTCCGTTTACCGTAGCTCCTTCAGAGAAATTATATCCCGAATTAGTAATCTCTACATCTGGGCTACATATATCACTAATAGAAGAACCATCGAACTCTGAAGCAGATGTAATATCATCCCCTACAAATCCGAAAAGGATATACTTGGTGTTATTACTATAGTCGGTTTCGTATTGAGGTGTGTAATTATCCGTTTCCTTATTGGTAGAAACCGCTAAAATATATTCCCCATCTTCTAAATCGGTAATATCTAACCACTGACATGTAATTCCCGAACCATAAGTGTCCGAACATCCAGCACTAATTCCCATATATGAACATCCGTAGGTAAAAGTACAGGAAGGATAGTTTGCATTTTCTGGAGCTTCGCTTGATACAGCTCCCCCTAAATCCATTACACACCAACCGTTTTTATGACCAAATAATGGCAATTGCTCCAAGCCTGGATATGAGTATATTTGGTAATTAGCATAACCCTCGAAGTGGGCATGCCCATGGCAATCGTCCCAGTAAAAGTTAGGATTTAAATTTCCAGCTCCACCTGATTGACCAATGATAAAATCTTCGTTTCCGTAATTTGAAATCGTTGTGGTAAAGCGAAGCGTACTGCGCTCACCTGTTCCTGTAATACAGCCTTCGGTAACCAAACATTCATCGTCGCTTGAAAAAGTATTGATTTGAATGGAGTTCAAAATAGCCCCTACAGAAACTTGTAAGTCAGGTCCATTCTGACAATTACCATCGTCTAAAGTAGCCTCCGGATTATAGTTTATAGCCCCAGCATCGGTACAGCCTGCAATCATTCCTAAACAAGCGGCTTGTGCATCAACATAAGAGTTGCAACCAGCGCTATTCGATAATAGGTTAACCGATTGAATGGACCCCAAATCTATGGCATCACCCCATTCTAATGCTTGACAGCAAGAGTTTAAATTTGCATTATTGTAGATATTAATCTCTCCAGCTCCTAATATATTTTCTAATCCGGCTAAGGACTCAATTGAAGTATCGTAGATATTTAAGTTTCCAGCGACCATCAACAATGAAGACATAGCCTGTAAGGAACTAATAGCATCACCAGTAATACTCAAATCACCAGTAAAGGCCTCACAGTCTGCTAAGGCATCCACTTGTGTTTGACTCGTAATAAAAGTTGTTTGATTTGCATCGCCACATTGGGCAAATACTGTAGTTTGACTTGCCAAAAATAATAGGCAAATTAAAGGGAGGATAATTTTTTTCATAGAACGAGAATTTTAAAGTCAATCTATACAGTATCAAAAATTATTCCATGTGCTAGGAATCTCTAGACCATTAACAATCCATCTCCCACTCTGCTTACTCTATAGCTGGTTTTAGCTCCAAAATCTTTTCAATGAATTTGTCTTGTTCTAAGGGAGAAACAAAGGTGTAATCGTATTTTCCGTACTTAATTACAATTCCTTAACTAGATAAAGATGGGCTAATAGTCCCATTCAATGGATTGTTCAAATTGGTTTTAACCGTGCTCAAGTCTATGTGATGGTAAATAATCTGTATATCCGACAATATTATTTTCTTAGTGATAAAGCCCAATTTGCAGTATAAGAACTCCTTGTCTAAAAAATAATAATACGATTTGTAAAAAATAGAGTGCCAATACAAGTAGAGGTAATGTTATTAAAACCTGAAGTGTGAGAATTAACGTAAGATCTTCTCTTGCGTACCAAGGAAGAAAGCCACACAAGACCGCAGACATCAATCCCCCGTGCATACAAATAAGTATATAAAACAGCTTTTTTTTGCCTCAAATTTCATTTGCTGACTTTCATTTAAAATTACAAAAAAAATCCTACCGCAAGCAGTAGGATTTTCTATATCATTTACGGTTTACACCGTTCATCATTTACATTTTACGACCCACAAGCGATACAATCGTCTGGATTTTCAATCGAGCAAGCCAATTGTTCCTCTGGAGTAAACTCTTGAACTTCTTGTGTTTCTTGAGCTACCACAGGTTCCATTTGTGGTTTAGCCTGCTTTTGAACAGTAAATTTAATCGCATCTACTGCAGACTTCGTTCTCAAGTAGTACATACCTGTTTTCAAACCTTTGTTCCAACCGTAGAAGTGCATAGAAGTAAGCTTCCCTAGGTTGGCATTCTCTACGAACAAGTTAAGCGATTGAGACTGATCGATAAATTGACCACGTTCTGCGGCCATGTCGATGATATCGCGCATACTCAATTCCCAAACTGTTTTGTAAAGGTCTTTGATGTTTTGAGGAATATGATCGATGTTTTGGATAGATCCGTTAGTACGTAAGATTTCGTTTTTCAACTCATCATCCCATAAACCTAACTTCACCAAGTCTTTCAATAGGTGTTTGTTTACAATAATAAACTCACCAGAAAGTACACGACGGGTATAGATGTTAGAAGTATAAGGCTCGAAACATTCGTTATTACCAAGGATTTGAGAAGTAGATGCTGTTGGCATAGGCGCTAATAATAGCGAGTTACGTACACCTGACTCTTTAATTTCAGCTCTAAGCTCATCCCAATCCCAACGACCAGAAAGGTCTTTAGCCTCTACGCCCCACATATCAAACTGGAACTGACCTTGAGAAATTGGTGAACCTTCGTAAGTTTCGTAAGCACCATCCACTTTCGCTAAATCTTTAGATGCTTTTAAAGAGGCGAAGTAAATAGTTTCGAAAATATCTTTGTTCAATTGCTTCGCTTCAGGCGAAGTAAATGGTAAACGCAATAAAATAAAGGCATCGGCCAATCCTTGAACTCCTAATCCTATAGGACGATGACGCATATTAGAGTTACGCGCTTCTGGCACTGGGTAGTAGTTGCGATCAATAACTACGTTCAAGTTTTTCGTTGCTTTATATGTTACCTCGAACAGTTTGTCGTGGTCGAATTTACCTTCAGCAACAAACATTGGTAAAGCTATAGAAGCCAAGTTACACACGGCAACCTCATCAGGGGCTGTATACTCCACAATCTCAGTACATAGGTTTGACGACTTGATCGTTCCTAAGTTCTTTTGATTAGATTTCTCGTTACAAGCATCCTTATACAACATATAAGGAGTTCCTGTTTCGATTTGAGATTCTACAATTTTCTCCCAAAGTTGACGAGCCTTAATGGTCTTACGACCCTTTCCTTCGGCTTCGTACTTTTCGTAAAGCTCTTTAAATTTATCACCGTAAACATCCGATAAACCAGGGCATTCGTTAGGACACATTAAAGTCCATTCGCCGTTAGCTTCTACACGTTGCATAAATAAATCTGGAGTCCACATAGCGTAGAATAAATCGCGCGCACGCATTTCTTCTTTACCATGGTTTTTTCTAAGATCTAAGAAATCGAATACATCAGCATGCCAAGGCTCTAAATAAATAGCGAAAGAACCTTTACGTTTTCCACCACCTTGATCTACATAACGAGCAGTATCGTTAAATACACGCAACATCGGTACAATCCCATTTGAAGTCCCATTTGTTCCGCGGATATAAGATCCTTTAGCACGTACATTATGAATGCTCAATCCGATACCACCAGCAGACTGAGAAATTTTAGAACATTGTTTTAAAGTATCGTAAATCCCATCGATACTATCGTCTTTCATGGTCAATAAGAAACATGAAGACATTTGAGGTTTTGGCGTACCCGCATTAAATAATGTTGGGGTAGCGTGTGTGAAGTATTTCTTCGACATCATCTCGTACGTCTCAATAGCCGCCTGAATGTCGTCTTTATGAATCCCAATAGAAACACGCATCAACATATGCTGAGGACGCTCGGCTATTTGCCCATCAATACGTAGTAAGTACGAACGCTCAAGTGTTTTAAACCCGAAGTAGTCGTAACTAAAATCTCTATCGTATATAATTGTAGAGTCTAAAACCTCTTTGTTATCTTGAATAATCTGGTGCACGTCATCAGCCAGCATAGGTGCTTCCTGGTTGGTAACCGGATTCACATATACATATAAGTCTGTCATCGTTTCTGAGAACGACTTTTTTGTTTTCTTATGTAAGTTAGAGACCGCAATACGAGCTGCTAACTGTGCGTAATCAGGATGCTTAACGGTTAATGAAGCCGCCACTTCTGCAGCAAGGTTATCCAATTCAAAAGTAGTTACTCCTTCGTAGATACCTTCAATAACTTTCATTGCTACCGCGGTAGGGTCAACTAAGTCATCTAAGCCATAACACATCTTTTGGATGCGTGAGGTGATTTTGTCAAACTTAACAGCCTCTTTACGACCGTCTCTTTTTAATACATACATACTATTGGGATTTAATGGGATTTAAAAATCGGCGTCAAATGTAAAACCTGCATCTTCCTCTTTTCCTAAGACGCCGGCTTTTTGGTATTCTGATACGCGTTTCTCAAAGAAATTAGTCTTTCCTTGAAGCGAAATCATGTCCATAAAGTCGAATGGGTTTTCAACATTATAGAGTTTATCACAGTGTAATTCCACCAACAAACGGTCGGTAACAAATTCTAGGTACTGTGTCATTAATTCTGAATTCATACCGATTAAACGCACTGGTAAGGCTTCGATAATGAATTCTCTTTCAATATCTAAAGCATCCTTAATAATTTCAGTAATTCTTTCTTTTGGCACTTTGTTTACGATGTGATCGTTGTGTAACATAACCGCAAAATCACAGTGTAAACCTTCGTCACGAGAGATTAACTCGTTAGAGAATGCTAAACCAGGTAATAAACCTCTTTTCTTCATCCAGAAGATAGAACAGAATGAACCGGAGAAGAAGATTCCTTCAACAGCAGCAAAAGCAATTAAGCGCTCCGCAAAACTTGGTGAGTCGATCCATTTAATCGCCCAATCTGCTTTTTTCTTAATTGCATCGAAATTATCGATAGCCTGGAAAAGTTTGGTAGCCTCCGCTTTATCTTTGATATAAGTATCAATCAAAAGTGAATAGGTTTCCGAATGGATGTTCTCCATCATAATCTGGAAACCATAGAAGAACTTCGCTTCGGTATACTGAACTTCTGAAAGGAAGTTTTCAGCCAAATTTTCGTTTACAATTCCATCGGAAGCTGCAAAGAAAGCAAGAACGTGTTTGATGAAATGTCTTTCGTCATCATTCAACTTTGTTTCCCAGTCGATAATATCCTGACTAAGGTCAATTTCTTCAGCAGTCCAAATACTTGCCTCTTCTTGCTTGTAAAATTGCCAAATGTCATCGTGAACAATTGGGAAAAGTACAAATCGGTCTTTGTTTTCTTGTAAAATAGGTTCTATAGCAGCCATAACACACAATATATTTTTGTAAAATTTTCTTAACCTTTTTGAAACTCAAGGTTTCAGAATCAAGGGGGAAAAAAAAGCCCAACTGGAATTGAGCTTTACAAATATTTCGATAAAAAAACTGCTAGGCAATAGAAGATATAAAATAGGCTTTTGAAGTTTTCAACAAATCGTTAATATCCACCCCAAACACCGCGTTTACAAAGACTTATGATTTTTTAGATTCTGTTAAAAACAAAATAAAAAAGACGAAAATATAATTAATTAATAATTTGCTAATGAATGACTTTTTGCATCAAAAAGATGTTTAAAAAAGTATAGGGTTCTTGGGGAATTATCAATTAACTCCGGTGTTTTTCAGCGGCAAACTCCAAGCCTTTATACCAATCTTCGCCAAACTTTTTAATAAGCGGTTCACGCAAGAATTTATACACTGGAACCTTCAATTTAGCACCACAGGCGCAAGCATCTTTACAGATGTGCCATTTGTGATAATTCACTGCTTCGAACTCAGGATAAGATTGTACTCTTACCGGATACAGTTCGCAGGAAATTGGTTTTTTATAGTCTATTTTCCCATCGCGGTATGCCGCTTCGATGGCGCACTTGGTGTAATTATTTTCATCAAAAAACACATAGGCACACTCTCGGTCGTTTACCAAAGGGGTTTCTTTACCACCATCTTCACCAACAACCCAATGCCCTTGTTCTTCAATAGCGCGAATTCCCTTTTCAACCATATAAGGCTTTATATCCTCATAGATTTCCTCCAACAAATTCAACTCATCTTCTTCCAATGGCGCACCACCATCACCCTCCACACAACAAGCTCCTTTACAAGCTGTTAAATCGCACACAAACTCCTGATCCAGAAGATCTTCCGATACTAATGTATTCTTAATTGAAATCATGCCGCAAAGATAAAAATAAGGAAATAGGAAATAGAGAATAGTGAGTAGAATGTCGTTATGTTCTATCGGTGAACAAAAAACAAAACTGTCGTGCAGTCATGCAGTCAAAGAGTCGTACAGTTTGAAATTTACGAAGACGAAGACTAATATTTGGACGGTGGTCATTGGTTGTCAATGGATAAGTGGTAGACAAAACTGCAAACTGAGAATTGTAAACTGAAAACTATCATGCGGTCGTGCAGTTAGAAGCTGAAAACTTACTGCTGAAAGCTCATCGCTAAATATTTACATTTCCCAACAACCAACAACCAACAACAATTTATTACTTTTGCAGCTATGGCAAATCAAGACGATATTTTCAAGAAGGTTATTGCGCACTCTAAGGAGTACGGATATGTATTTCAATCGAGTGAGTTATACGATGGATTAGCGGCTGTTTACGACTACGGTTCTAACGGTTCGGAATTAAAAAAGAACATCAAGGAATACTGGTGGGCTTCGATGGTGAAGATGAATGAAAATATTGTCGGGATTGACTCTGCAATTTTTATGCATCCTAGTATCTGGAAGGCTTCGGGTCACGTTGATGCTTTTAACGACCCCTTAATTGACAATAAAGATTCTAAGAAGCGTTACCGCGCCGATGTATTAGTAGAAGATTTTATTGCCAAAATTGAAGGTAAGATTGCCAAAGAAGTAAAGAAAGCGGCCAAGCGTTTTGGCGATGCTTTCGACGAAGCTCAATTCTTAGAAACGAATCCTAGAGTTTTAGGATACAAAGAAAAGATGGCGGCGATCTCTAAGCGCTTGAACGGAAGTTTAGAGAAAGAAGATTTAGAAGATGTTAAAGCTCTTATTGAAGAGTTGGAAATAAAATGTCCGATTTCGGGAACGGCTAACTGGACAGATGTTCGTCAGTTTAACTTGATGTTTGGAACAAAAATGGGTGCTACTGCCGAAGGTGCTACGGATCTTTGGTTGCGACCAGAAACGGCTCAAGGTATTTTCGTGAACTTCTTGAATGTTCAGAAAACGGCCCGTATGAAAGTTCCTTTTGGGATTGCTCAAATTGGTAAAGCGTTCCGTAACGAGATTGTTGCCCGTCAGTTTATCTTCCGCATGCGCGAATTCGAACAGATGGAAATGCAATTCTTTGTTCGCCCAGGCGAAGAGATGAAATGGTATGAGCACTGGAAAGAAACGCGTCACAAATGGCACTTGTCGCTAGGCGTTGATACGAAAAAATATCGTTTCCACGATCACGAAAAAATGGCGCATTACGCCAATGCAGCTACCGATATCGAATACCTATTCCCATTCGGATTTAAAGAAGTGGAAGGTATTCACTCGCGTACAGATTTCGATTTAAAAGCACATCAAGAGCATTCTGGAAGAAAGGTTCAATACTTCGATCCTGAGATTAACGAGAGCTATACGCCATTTGTAATAGAAACTTCTATTGGGGTAGATCGTATGTTCTTATTAACCATGTGTAACGCATACCGCGAAGAAAAAATTGGCGATAACGACACAAGAGTTGTCTTGGCTTTACCTCCAGTTTTAGCTCCTGTAAAGGCGGCTATTCTTCCTTTAACCAAGAAAGATGGCCTTCCGGAATTGGCGCGTACTTTATACAATGAGCTGAAACTAGAGTTCAACTGTGTTATTGAAGAGAAAGATTCTATCGGTCGTCGTTACCGTCGTCAGGATGCCAATGGTACTCCATTCTGTATTACTATTGACAACGAAACGAAAGAGGATAACTGCGTAACTATTCGTCACAGAGATAGCATGGAGCAAGAAAGAGTTCCATTGAATAAGGTGAGAGATATTATCGATCAAGCAGTGAGCATTAGACATTTCCTTGCGAAACTCTAATTAGCAAACACTATACATAAGAAAAGCCGTCAATGACGGCTTTTTTTTGCCTCCTCCATTCCTAACAAAAAAAGGCTGTCTTTTCAGACAGCCTTTTTTATATCGTTGTATGCTAATTAAGCGTTTGCCAATAATTCAGCTACTTTATCCCAGTTCACTACATTAAAAAATGCATTGATATAATCAGGACGACGGTTTTGGTAGTTTAGGTAATATGCGTGCTCCCAAACATCCAATCCTAAGATTGGTGTTCCACCACAACCAACAGACTTCATTAACGGATTGTCTTGGTTAGCCGTTGAACAAACAGATAATTTCCCATCTTTCACACAAAGCCAAGCCCAACCAGAACCAAACTGTGTTGCCGCAGCATTAGAGAAAGTCTCTTTAAAAGAGTCTAAAGAACCAAAGTCTCTGTCGATAGCCGCAGCTAAATCGCCTGTTGGAGCTCCACCACCATTTGGCGACATCACTTCCCAGAACAAACGGTGATTATAAAAACCACCACCATTATTACGGATACCTACTGAAAGCGTTCCAGAAGTTAAAATCTCTTCAATAGACTTTCCTTCAAGCTCAGTACCTTCAACAGCAGCGTTTAACTTAGCTGTATATCCAGCATGGTGTTTTCCATGGTGAATTTCCATGGTACGAGCATCAATATGTGGCTCAAGCGCATCGTGCGCGTATGGTAAACTTGGTAATTCGAATGCCATGACTTTATAATTTTAGTGATTGTAAATTTTTGATAAACAAAGATAAGGATTTTGGATGATAGATTATTACAGGAAGTAGGAAATTGGAAGCAGGTAAAAAATGTCGCGCAGTCAAAGAGCCGGTGATCGGTGGACCATGGACGATGATGAGGGATGAGGGATGAATTTTTTGTTTATTTAGCATTGTACAAATACTATCATACCAAATACTAATATACTTTCGGTCAAGCCCAAGACAACAATCAACAAGTTCTGACAACTAAGAACCATCAACGAACATCTACTCAATCTCCAACAATTCCGAAATCGGTTTATTCGTTTTCAGCACTTCAAGCGCTTTTTGCATCATCGGATCTTCATCGTTTACCACTCTAAAAAAACCTTCATCGTTCCACATTTGTCGAGCTATTAAGGCCTTTATTCGTATTAAAATCCAATCCTTGGAATGCTGAACTTGATGGGCAGGGCTCTTAATATCACGCGCTTTAACCTTAGCTAAAAAGTCTGCAAACAAAGCTTCATCAATTTCAAAAGCCTCATTAAATGCTCTTGCCGATTTAAAACCATTGAGACTTGCTCTGTTCTTATCGACGTAATTAAACACAAAATCGTTGATGATATTCTCGGCTAACACATCGTAAAGCCAATCGGATTTCCCAACGGTATCTAAAGGCACGAATATATCGGGCGTAATTCCGCCTCCACCATACACTACTCTGCCTCTATCAGTATAGTATTTCAAAGAGTCTTCCACCTTTAAGCTGTCTTCAGAATATACCTCACCCGTTTCGTAACGCGCATAAGCTTCGCGATGATAGGCATCAACGTCTTCGTCGTAGTGCTTTTGAATAGATCGTCCCGAAGGAGTATAATAGCGCGCCGTGGTTAAACGGAAAGCTGAACCATCGCTCAACATCTTTTGCTCTTGTACCAATCCTTTTCCGAAGGTACGACGACCAATAACAATTCCTCGATCGTGATCTTGTATGGCTCCCGCCACAATTTCGCTTGCCGAAGCAGAGCCTTCGTCAATTAAAACGACCAATTTTTTATTTTCCATCTGTCCAGCATGGGTAGCCAAATAAACTTGCTTAGTACGAGCTCTTCCTTGGGTATAAACTATCAAGTCGCCAGAGCCCAAAAACTCATCGGCAATACTATTTGCTGCATGTAAGTATCCTCCTGGGTTTCCTCTCAAATCGAGGATTAATGATTGAACACCCTCTTTGTTGAGCTTGCGAATAGCCTGACGAAATTCAGTATCGGTAGTCGCCGCAAATCGGTTGACTTTTACATATCCTATTTCATCATCCAACATATAGGAAACATCCACTGAAGTAATTGGAATTTTATCGCGAACGATGTCAAATACCAATAATTTACCGTGGCCTTTTCGTTTGATGGTAACCGTTACAACCGTTCCTTTTTCACCTCTTAAATGTTTCACCACATCACTATTGGTAAATCCAACACCCGCAACATTTAGGGTGTCGACCTGTATAATGCGGTCGCCCGAGAGAATCCCGAGACGCTCCGAAGGGCCTCCAGAAATAGGGCTAACTACGACTATGGTATCTTTTTGAATTTGAAATTCTACTCCAATCCCCTCAAAATTTCCCTGCATGCTTTCGCTAAGCGATTGCAGTTCTTTGGCTGGGATATAATTGGAATGTGGGTCTAATTTTTCGAGCATCTCGGCAAGGGTAATCTCCAAGAGGCTATCCATGTCGATGGAGTCCACATAATTGTGGTCGACGTAATAAAAAAGCTCGTTAATTTTATTCTCGCGGGCGCTATCCGTATTAAATATTGGCATCCGCGAAGGACTTAGAAATTTACCTATTTGAATCCCAAAAGCGAGTACCAACAAAACGGTGAACAGTCGGTAAATAAAAGGTTGCGACTTCATATATTAAAATGTCTCTTTAGGAATATACACCACTTCAACTCCTGCTAGCTCGAGGAAGTCTACTCCCTCGGTGTCTTTGTATTTGTTGGCAAACACTACGCGCTTGATGCCCGACTGGTGAACCAACTTGCTACAATCTTTACAGGGTGAAAGCGTTAAATACAGCGTTGCCCTATCGGTGCTTTGAGTTGAGCGAGCTACTTTCATAATGGCATTGGCCTCGGCGTGGAGCACATACCATTTGGTGTCACCTTCATTTGTTTCGCACACATTTTCGAAACCGGAAGGCGTGCCATTATAACCGTCGGAAATAATCATACGATCTTTAACGATTAATGCACCAACTTGCTTTCGGTCACAATAGGAAAGGTTGGACCATTCGAGTGCCATTTTCAAATAGGCAATATCGTATCTTAACTGCTTCGATTTATCAACTTCCGCTGTATACATCCTCTTCTGTTTAGGAGGTAAAAATAGTGTATTCAGAAATATAAATCCAACTTCTCTAGCTAGACTTTAACATGTCAACCAAGGCGTCAACTGCCTGCTTTGCATTGTTGCGCACCTCCAAAATGGACACCTCCATCATATAGCAAGGAGCGCTTATAATTTTATTCAATTTATCAATAGCAATCTCCATCTTAGTCTTCATCAGCACCCTCGAACCAACGGATTCCATTCCTTTAGAAATCCCTGTTATATCGTAGGGTGATGGCTCTTGATCGGTTCCAACGGTTAGTGTTGGCACGACCTCTGTGCCCTCAAAAGCTTTGGCAATAACGGTGGGAGCCATACACAAAGCCACAATAGGCTTTCCTGCTTTGTGCATGTTTACAATCAAGTCTTTTAGCTGGTCATCGATATAGGAGTCTGCACCTTTTACCGCCCAATTAGTAAAGTTTTTTGCGACGCCAAATCCACCAGGAATCAACAGAGCATCAAAGTCCTCGATATTTACATTGCTCAGAGCAGTAATTTCTCCGCGTGCTATTCGCGCTGATTCCTCCAACACATTTCTAGCTTGAACTTGCTCTTCGTTTTTGGCATGATTAATCACATGCATTTGTAATTTATCGGGAGCAATGCATATTGCCTCTATTCCTGCTTCGGCTAATGCCAAAAGTGAAAATACCGATTCGTGAATTTCGGAGCCATCGTAAACTCCGCATCCTGATAATAATACTGCTACTTTCATATGATTCAATAAATATTATTGTGCTTATTTAATATATCGAC
>Ga0208879_1000674_pt1 | contig 34496 bp, 30 predicted proteins | sample Knorr_S15_td_Bot_FD_185605 | JGI IMG/M metagenome (GOLD analysis project Ga0208879, IMG submission 185605) | Marine microbial communities from Southern Atlantic Ocean transect - Knorr_S15_td_Bottom_ad_5009_LV_A (SPAdes) (version 2) | ecosystem: Environmental > Aquatic > Marine > Oceanic | place... | reverse complement strand
TCCAAGGATTGATGTTACCGGATTCTGATAAAGGAATGTCATTTTTATTTAATCCAGACTGGTCAAAGATTACTGCCAAAACTTTCCTGCTTGCACTTGGGCATGCTTTCTTTACTTTGAGTTTAGGTATGGGTGCGATGATGACATATGGGAGTTATTTGTCAGACAAGGATGATGTTGTAAACGTTTCTTATATGGTGGCGTTTTTGGATACACTCATTGCCATATTAGCAGGAATAGCTATTTTCACCGTTGTGTTCTCATCTGGATATGATCCTACTGCAGGCCCTGGTTTGGTTTTCCATGTATTACCACCACTGCTTGCTCAATTACCTGGAGGATATATTTTCGCACTTTTATTTTTCATTTTATTAACAATAGCGGCAGTAACTTCTGCGATTTCAATTTTGGAGGTTAGCGTTGCTTACTTGATGGATGAAATGAGATATTCTAGAAAAAAAGCAACTTTAATTATGGGTACATTAGTTTATTTCGCTGCTATTCCATGTGCATTATCTTTTAATGTGCTTCAGGATGTGACAATATCAGTTCAAGGAAAGGCATTTACTTTCTTTGATACTGCAGATTATTTTGCTTCTAATATATTACTACCTCTTGGTGGATTTTTCCTTGCTATTTTCGCGGGATATGTTTGGGGAGTGGATGAGGTTGTCAAAAATTTATTAAAAGGAGATTCTGGATCAATATATTTTGGAAACACAATCCTCGAATCATCTTCATCTAAAAAGGTATTTAGTTTCTTGATAAGATATTTAAGCCCAATTCTAATTTTTCTTGTATTTTTGTATCAATTTGGTTGGATTTAGAATAGATGTTTAAGAGACTTTTCCCTCCTGAATCTTCTCGGTATCAACATATTCAGAATGCATTTAAAAAAATTGATGTTGATACAATAAATCGATTGGAAATTTTATTCCCCATGTGGATAATGTTTGCTTTCCAACATTACTTGGTCAAATCTTATGATATAGCAATTTATCAATTTATGAAGATTGACTTAAATAGAGATTATTTATTTTCAATGATTACTGAGGATTTAATTGGTGTTTTGAATATTTTACTTCATTCTTTGTTGTTTCTGTGGTTAATGAAAAAATTTGAATCTTTTGGTTTGTTTCGAATTGTCAAAATGGATTCTCAAACAAATTTTCTATTATTTTTATCAATTTATTCACTTATTGATGTAATGATATTTGGAAAAATGATGTTTCCATTAGCATTATTAATTTTAGTATTATATTTGTTATATCGTTCAGATAGTATCCAAATTAAGATTATATCTATTCTATTCACTGTTTTAGCCCTAATTCTTTCCTTATGCCAGGATGAACCTATTGTATCTACTGCTACAATGGTTTATTTGCCATTTTTGGTGGTTGCATTAATAGGAAAATCAGAACAATATGTTCACTATGCCCAAAAATATCTATTATTAATTTTATTTATATTTTTATCTACAAAAGAATTATGGTTTGGATTAATTGGCCTTGGGTACTTTTTATTCTTTTATTTTTACCATTATTTTTCCTCGAATGAAAGATATAATTGGTTAAAATTCGACACTAATTAATAATCTGCTGGATTTCTTTATCTTTTTTGTTAAATTGTCCAATGTTGACCATAACAAGAACTTTTTATTCTAAAAAGTTATTTTCACTAACTATTCGACATCTTACGCTTGGAGTTTCTTATGGCTAAAGATACTATTGAAAAAACTCTAACGTTTGATGATGTGCTCTTAGTGCCTCAAAAATCATCTGTGCTTCCAAAAGAAGTTGATTGCTCCACATTTTTAACAAAAAATATTAAGTTAAATATTCCAATCATGAGCGCAGCAATGGATACCGTTACTGAGTCAGAGATGGCTATTTCCCTTGCTAGACAAGGAGGTATTGGAGTCATACATAAGAATCTAGCCATCAAAGAACAGGCATTAATGGTTGATAAAGTTAAACGTTATGAAACTGGTATGATTACCAATCCAATTACGTTGGATAAAAATAAATCAATTCGAGATGCAAAACAACTAATGGAACAATACTCCATTGGTGGATTGCCAGTTCTTTCAAACAATAAATTGGTCGGAATAATCACAAGAAGAGATATTAGGTTTGAAAAAGATTTAGATGTGTTAGTAAAAAATCGAATGACTTCTAAAAATCTTGTTACTGTTAAGTCAGGTACAACAAACGAAAAAGCAAAATCAATTTTACAAAAATATCGTATTGAACGTTTGTTGGTTATTGATAGTAAAAAGAATTTAGCTGGCCTTATTACTGTAAAAGATATTATGAAGAAAGAAGAATTTCCTCACTCTTCGAAAGATAAAAAGGGAAGACTACGTGTTGCAGCCGCAGTAAGTGTCAGAGATGATTGGAGCGAGAGAATATCTGCCCTTGTTAAGGTTGGAATTGATGTAGTTGTAGTTGATACTGCGCATGGTCATTCGGTATATGTTTTAGACTTAGTAAAAAAGATTAAAAAGAAATTTCCTAAGCTAGAAATTATAGTTGGCAATGTAGCAACGGCAGAAGCAACGACAGACTTAATTAAGGCTGGAGCTGATTGTGTTAAGGTTGGTATTGGTTCTGGTTCAAGTTGTACAACAAGAGTTGTTTCAGGTGTTGGTGTTCCCCAATTATCTGCCATTATTGATTGTGTAAAAGCTGCAAAGAAGCATAATATTCCAGTTGTTGCAGATGGTGGAATAAGATTTAGCGGCGATATTGCGAAATCATTAGCAGCGGGTGCAAATGTTGTTATGTTAGGCGGTGTATTAGCAGGAATGGATGAAAGTCCTGGTGAAACTATTGTATATGAAGGAAGAAGATATAAATCTTATCGAGGTATGGGTTCATTGGCTGCAATGAAAGAAGGTGGGGGAGATAGATACTTTCAACAAGAACAAGATGAATTAAAGCTTGTTCCAGAAGGAATAGAAGGCATGGTACCTTTCAGAGGACCTGTCAAAAATACAATTTTTCAACTAATTGGTGGTTTAAAATCATCTATGGGTTATTGTGGTGCTAAGAATCTCAAATTATTTCATAAGAACAAGAAATTTATACAAATTTCTTCTGCAGGTATTAAAGAAAACCACCCACACGAAGTGAGCATCATTAAAGAAGCGCCAAATTATCAAGGCCGTAGTAATAAATAATTATTTACTTAAAGAATTTAAGTGATTAGTAATTTTTGATTTTTGTCTAGCAGCATTATTTTTATGAATTAGATTTTTGCTAGCCATTTTGTCTATAAAAGATACAGCATTTCCATATAAATCTTTTGCTTTATTGGCATCTTTTTCAGAAAGAACACTTTTAATTAATGTTCTCATTCTAGACTTATTTTGAGAATTAATTTCTCTGCGTTTTAAATCTTGTCTGTCGCGTTTTATTTGTTGTTTATGTCTATCCATAAATTGCGTACGCAACTTATCTTATTCCGAAATCGATGTCAATAAATTTCTAGTTTTGATTATTGTTTTAAAAATTGTATAACTTAAATTAGTGGGTGGCTTTAAAAACCTTAGAGAAAATATTAGAAAAGGCAAAGAAAAATGATTTTATATCAATTTCAGAACTTATGACTGGAATTGAGACTGGAAAATTTTCTAGACGTAAGATATCTAAACATATTTTCAAAGATTCTCTTAATGCTATAAAAATAGGTATTACAGGTCCACCTGGATCTGGTAAAAGTTCATTAATAAATATGCTTATTCCTATATTGAGAGATAATAAATTATCTGTCGGTGTCATTGCAATTGATCCTTCTAGTCCAATTACAGGTGGATCATTTTTGGGTGATCGTGTACGAATAAAGAATGCAATTGATGATAAACATGTATTTGTTAGAAGTATGGGTTCACGTGCTGAATTGGGAGGTATTACGGAGCTTGCTGAGGATTTTTCTGATATTCTTGCCTTTAGCGGTAAAGATATTGTTTTTATTGAGACAGTTGGAGTTGGACAATCAGAATATAGCGTTTCTGAGATTACAGATTTGACTGCATTAGTATTGGTCCCAGAATCAGGAGATGAAATTCAATTATTGAAAGCGGGAATATTGGAATTAGCAGATATTTTTGTTGTTAATAAATATGATAGAGAAGATGCAAACTTAATGGTAAGGTCAATAAAGAATATTATTCCATCAACAAAGAAAGGTGGTACTCAAATTTCAATCTTTAGAACTAGTTGCAAAACAGGAGATGGAATTGAAGATTTTGCAAATGCATTAATTAAATTTTATAGTTCAATAAACAAGAATAAAAATGTGAAACCTCGTCAGATGTTACGTCTTTCTAGGAGAGTAAAGAATATTATTGAAAATGATATCGTTGAAGGTTTTTGGACAGAAAAAAGAAAAAAATTTCTTAAGAAAATGAATACAAAAGATACTAAACTTGAATCACCTTATGATATGGTTGATAAAATAAAAGATTTATAATGAACGATTTTAAAGATATGCCACTTATCCATCATCTTGAGGAATTAAGATGGAGAATATTAAAGTCTCTAGCTTCAATTATAGTGATGTCAATTCTTACATTTAATTTTGCAAACTATTTGGTTGCCTTGCTTATTGCACCTGCGGGTAAAATTACTCAAGAAATGAGCCTGCAAGTCCTGACTATTCAAGGTATGTTTATGTTAAAATGGAATCTTGCTATTATTGGAGGGATAATCTTGTCTATTCCAGTTATAACTGTTCAAATCTGGAAATTTATTTCTCCAGGACTGTATGCCAAAGAGAAAAAAATATTGCTCCCACTCATAATAACAGTTTTTCTATGTTTTATTATAGGAGGTATTTTTGCTTACATGGTGATTCTTCCATTTTCTTTAAATTTCTTTGCATCAATGGTAACTGAAAGTATTCAAAATAATTTCTCTATCAATTATTATTTCAGTTTTGTTTTAGCATTAATTATTGGTTCAGGTGTAATTTTTGAATTACCAGTTGCTTCGTTTCTTTTCTCATCCATTGGTATTGTTACTCCTGATTTCTTAAGAAAATATAGAAGAGAAGCAATTATGATTACCATCATATTGTCGGCTATTATTACTCCTCCAGATCCTATAAGTTTAATAATTATGTCTATTCCAATGATTATTTTATATGAGATTAGCATTTTTATTTCTTGGTTTGCAAATAGGTTATTTAATCAAGGATAATAATGAAAAAAATTCTTATTATCAGAATGAGTTCAATTGGAGATATTGTTTTATCAACATCATTTATTGAGTCAGTGAAGAATAAATTTCCTAATTCACAAATTGATTTTCTTATCAAAAAAGAGTTCTCTGATATTATGCTTCACCATCCTTTAATTAATAATATTATTACTTATGATAAACAATCTGGAGTTAATGGACTCATTTCTATTGGGAAAAAACTAAAAAACAAGAATTATGATGCTGTATATGATATACACAATGTTTTTAGAACAAAACTCTTGTCATTTTTCTTTAAAGTTTTTTCTTTCAAACAGATTAGAAAACCACGTCTAAAAAGATGGTTATTGTTTTACACATATCAAAATTTCTTCAAGAAGGATTTTTCACACATTAAGATGTATCATTCTTTACTAGATGTGGCTGGAAATTTCCCAAAAACTAAGTTAAGTGTCTCTAATAGTGAGATAGAAGAAACAAAACAATATTTATCTAGCAATGGTGTTAATGAGAAATTTATTACAATTGTTCCTGGTGCTGCATGGGAACAAAAACAATGGTCTGTTGAAAATTATAATGATTTAATTGATAGAATTCTAAATACATTTTCATTTAAGATTATTATTCTTGGGTCTAAAGAAGATATAATTTGTGATCAACTTCCAATACATGATAGAATTATTAATCTTAAAGGTAAGACAACACTAAGAATGGCAATGTCAATTCTTAAGCTATCCAATCATACCATAGGTAGCGATACAGGTTTATTGCATATTTCCGAAGCACTTGCTACACCTGTTACAATGATTTTAGGACCTACTTCAAAAGAAACTGGAGCTAATGTTGTCTTAGATAATTCTAGAATCGTAGAAAATGATAGTTTATGGTGTAGGCCATGTTCTCAGAATGGTAGTAGAAAGTGTTATAGAAAAGAACAATATTGTTTGTCAACAATTGATAGTAATCTTGTGTTTAATAATCTAAATCAGGTTATAAAGTCATGAGATTATTTTGGTTTATATTATACAATTTAATTTTTTATCCCTTATTCTTTATTTTGACTGTTTTATTAATTCCATTTAATAGGAAGATTAGAAATGGTTTTATCGGTAGATTGAAAACTAGAAGAAAATTAGCTGATTTTAAAAATAACACTTCTTTCTCAGAAAATTATTGGTTTCATGTTTCTTCGCATGGAGAATATCAACAAGTACAATCTATTATTGCTGAATTAAAAAAGGATAATAGCATTGGTATTATTGTTTCATTTTTCTCTCCATCAGGATTTAATAATGTGCATGATAATAATATTGATTGTAAGATTTATCTACCTTTTGATTTTCTAATTTCCCTTTATCGTTCTTTAAAGATTGTTAAACCTTCTAAGTTTATTATTGCATCTTATGATGTTTGGCCAAATGTGATATCTATTTGTAAAATATTAGGAATTAAGACTTTATTAATTTCATTAAGAATTCATCCTAATAGCTTCAAACTCTCTCTTCTGGGAAGAAGTTTATATAAATCTACATATCAATCAATTAATCAAATTTTTACTGTTTCTACAAAGGATTTAAGTAATCTTAGGAAAATTATTAATAATAAAAAATTTATGGCTATGGGAAATCCTCGTTTTGATATGGCTAATAATAAGTCACAAGGGGTTGATATAAAGTTTTCTTATGATGAAAGAATCCAAAAAAAACTATTTTTATTTGCAAGCTTATGGCCAGAAGACCATTCAATTTTGTTTCCAAAAATATTTGATTTATTAAAAAATGATGAATCCTCAAAAATTGTTCTTGTTCCACATGAATTATCAGATGGCATAACTAATTATTATGTAGATCAGATAGAGAAAAATAATTTATCCTATAAGATTATTGATGCATATATGGATCTGAGGAATATTGAACAGAATATTATTATCGTCAATACAGTTGGGATTCTATATAAATTATATTGGCAAGCATATATTGTTTATATTGGTGGAGGTTTTTCAAATAATGGAATTCATAATATTATGGAACCAGCGGTTGCTGGTAATCCTGTTATTTTTGGTCCAAATCATTCAAATTCAAATTTCCTAGAGGCAAGCCAGCTATTAAATAAATCAGCCGCTTTTGAAGTAAGTTCATCTGAAGAATTAATGCATAGATTTAATAGACTATTAGACAGAGATTTTTATTTGTCTGCAAGCGATGCATCAAAGAGTGTTATTGATAATAATCTTGGATCAACCAAAAAATTAATATCAGAGATACTAGATGAGTAAACTTTTTAAATCTAGCGATATTTTTCTTATTCCTAACTTAATTACTATTCTTAGGCTTGTCCTACTTGCTCCATTGATTGTGTCCTATTATTTTGATTGTATGATATATTTTTATGTACTATTAGGAGTTGTTATTTTAACAGATTTTCTAGATGGTTTTTTAGCAAGACGTCTCAATCAAAGTTCTGATTTAGGGAAATTTCTTGATCCTATAGCTGACGGATTAGCCCTGTTTACGTTTTCGGTTGTATTATATTTTAAGGGTCTTATACCTTTTTGGTTTTGTGTCTTTTATTTTTGTAGACAACTTTTACTCTTTATCCTATCTATTGTTTTCTTGCCAAAAATCGATTCAGTATATGGATCCAATATAGTTGGAAAATGGGGTGTTGGATTTCTTGCTCTTGGGCTTGGAATATATTTAATAAATATCCAATCTTTATTCAGTTTTGTTCCATTCTTGATTTATATTGCTACGGCTCTTTTATGTCTCAGTTTATTGGATTATTTGCGTGTTTTCTATATTTTAAGCACCAAAAAATAAAACTTATTGTCATACTTTATGAATTGTTTTTTTTGTTAATAAAACTTAAATTAAAGGGACAATATGGCAGACTTTAAGCTAATTTCTGATTTTGAGCCTTCTGGCGATCAACCTAGAGCAATAAATGAGCTTATAAATGGTTTAAATACTGATACAAAACATCAAACTTTATTAGGTGTTACTGGATCTGGAAAAACCTATACTATTGCAAAGGTTATTGAAGAAATCCAAAGACCAACATTGGTTATATCTCATAACAAAACATTAGCAGCCCAACTTTATGGAGAATTCAAAAGTTTATTTCCTAATAACGCAGTAGAATATTTTGTAAGCTATTATGACTATTATCAGCCGGAATCATATATGCCCGTTACAGATACATTTATTGAAAAAGATTTTTCAATGGATGAAGAAATTGATATGTTGAGACTTAAAGCCACAAGTTCTTTAATACAAAGGAATGATGTAATCGTAGTCAGCTCAGTATCTTGTATATATGGATTAGGTTCTCCTGAAGAGTACAAAAATCAAGTTATTCATCTTAAAAAAGGTGATAATATTAATCGTAGAAAATTAGCCGGATTTTTGGTTGATATTTATTATCAAAGAAATGATCAGGTTCTTGAAAGATGCAATTTTAGAATTATAGGAGATATTTTTGAGATATTTCCAGCTTATGAAGAGAATGCAATTAGGATTGATATTTTCAATGATAAATTAGAATCAATTGTTACCTTTAATTCACTAACTGGAGAAGAATATAAGGAGATTGAAGAGATCTTTCTTTATCCAGCAAGGCATTTTGTACACGATAAAGAAAAGAATAAAAAGGTAATTAAGGAAATAAAAAAAGACTTAAAAGATAGGCTAGATGACTTTAATAAAAATGAGAAACTACTTGAGGCACAAAGATTGAGCCAAAGGACCAATTTTGATATCGAAATGATTGATGAGGTAGGATATTGTTCAGGTATTGAAAATTATTCAAGATATTTTGATGGAAGAAAACCAGGAGAGAGACCATGGACTTTAATAGATTTCTTTCCTAAAGATTTTATCACCATTATTGATGAATCTCATGTTACTTTTCCTCAGATAAAAGGAATGCATAATGGAGATAGGAAGAGAAAAGAAAATCTTATTGAACATGGTTTTAGGCTTCCTGCTGCTTATGATAATAGGCCTCTTACAATCGATGAATTTGAATCAATTCAGAATCAAATAATTTATGTTTCTGCTACACCAGCTGAGAAAGAGTTGAATCTGTCTTCAGGAGTAGTAACAGAACTTATCAATAGACCAACTGGACTATTAGATCCAATGGTTAGTATAAGGTCATCATCAGGACAGATTGATGACTTGATTAGTGAAATCAAAAAACGTGCCATTAAGAAAGAAAGATGTTTAATAACGACCCTAACAAAAAAAATGGCTGAAGATTTATCAGAATACCTTAGCACAATGAATATCCGAGTAAGATACCTTCATTCTGAAATCAGAACAATTGAAAGAGTCAAGATCTTAAGAGATTTACGATTGGGAGATTTTGATGTTCTAGTTGGGATTAACTTATTAAGAGAAGGACTTGATCTTCCAGAGGTTTCATTAGTTGTAATTCTTGATGCTGATAAGGGGGGATTTTTAAGGTCAAAAAGTTCTTTAGTACAGATTGCTGGTAGAGCGTCTAGAAATGTAAAAGGTAAAGTTATATTATATGCTAATCGAAAAACTGATTCTATACAGTATTTGGTTGATGAAACTAGTCGTAGAAGGGATATACAAAAACAGTTTAATAAGGAGAATAATATCACTCCTAAATCAATTAAGAAATCAATAGATGAGATATTAGGAGCAACTAAGGTTGCAGAAGCATTTAAAGAAAATGAAATTCAAATCAAACGTGATATCAAAACTGATAGATTTTTAAAAGAAGATAAAAAGATTGCTGTTGAGATGATTCGACAAGAAATGTTAGAAGCCGCTGAGAATTTAGAGTTTGAAAAAGCAGCAAGCTTAAGAGATGAAATTGTAAATCTGCAAAAAGAAATTAAAATTGCTAACTAAGAGGATAAAATGAATATTGAACTAATTAAACAAAAATCAGGAATTGTCGGAGAAAGCGAAGAGATTTATCAGGTTTTGGAAATGGTATCTCAAGTTGCTGCTGTAGATATTTCCGTTTTGATTAATGGAGAATCTGGTACGGGAAAAGAATTGGTTGCCAAAGCTATTCATATTGCAAGTATGCGTTCAAGCAAGGATTTAATTATTGTTAATTGTGGAGCTATTCCAGAAGGAATTATTGAAAGTGAATTATTTGGTCACAAAAAAGGAGCTTATACTGATGCGAGGGAATCAAGAAAAGGTTATTTTGAGACTGCAAATAAAGGAACAATTTTTCTTGATGAAATTGGAGATATGCCATTAGAAACTCAAGTTAAGGTTTTAAGAGTACTAGAGAATGGAGAATATATGAGAGTGGGAGACTCTATATCTAAGAGGACTGATACTAGGGTAATAGCTGCTACAAATAAAAATCTAACTAAACTTGTTAAAGAAGAAAAATTCAGACAAGACCTTTATTATAGACTAAAAACAGTTACAATCAATCTTCCAGCACTGAGGCATAGGAAAAATGATATTAGATTGCTTGTTGAGAGATTTGCTTTGCAATTTACTAGAACAAACAAAATTAAATATAAGGGGTTTACTCCTGAAGCAATTAAGGCAATTCAGAAATTTGATTGGCCAGGAAATGTAAGAGAATTAAGAAATTTTGTAGAAAGTATTTTGATTCTTGAAAAGGGAGAAAGAATTACTGCAGAAATTATCGAAAAACAACTACAAAGCGAAAAAATGATTGAATTTTCTGATAATCCAGCACTACCTGTTGTAGTAAATCAGAACCCTGATCAAGCTGAAAGAGAATTGATTTTACGACAATTATTATTTTTGAGACAAGACATAGAAGAACTCAAACTAATGCTAAAACAATCTGATTTTTCAATATTAAATTTGCCTAGAAATATTGATGAAAATTTTAGTAATAAAATTCATGATGATGAATTTGATAGTTTAGAAGATAAAACTTTGTTAAAAGAGCAAGCAATAGGTAGTTTCAAGACTACAGATTTAGAAAAAGAAATGATTCTTCGCACATTAGAGTACTTTAATAACAACAGAAGGGCAGCAGCCAAGTCACTTGGAATGAGTGAAAGAACATTATATAGAAAGATTAATGATTATGGAATTGAAAAGAAGATTAATAAAGATAACTAATTTTTATTTTATTTTTGTACTATTCGGGTGCGCATATTACTCAATGGCGGGATCAATCCCTCCAAACATTAGAAATGTGTCTGTCCCCTTGTTTGTGAATCAAACGTCTGAATTTGAGCTTTCAGAAAAGTTGACTAATGTAATTATTGAACAAATTAGTGAACAGAATATTATTAAAATAGTAAGCAATCCAGATAGTGATAGTGTTATAAATGGTGAAATAGTTTCTGTTTCAGATGGTCCTTATGCTTTTAATAATAATGAGCAAGTTAGTGAATATCGTTTCTCAATTAAAGTTAAAGCTATATGGCTTGATGTTAGCAACGACAAAGAATTATTTGAAAAAAACTTCTCTTCATTTGGAACTTATAGCATTGATAGCGACCCTTCTTCTGATGGAATAGACAATGATAATGATGGACTAATTGATAGCAATGATAGCGATGAATTTGGAGACTCAAGAGAGCTTGCAATTAATGTTGCAATTAATAAAATTGCAGTTGATATTGTAAACACAGTGTTGTCAACATGGTAATATTATGAATCAAGTAAATATAGAAAAATTAAAGAAATTTATTGGTAAAGAAGTCCAAATCAATGGATGGGTTTATAATATAAGATCAATTGGAAAAATATGGTTTGTTATTGTAAGAGATGGCACTGGATATGTTCAATGTGTTGTATCAAAAAATGATGTTACCGAGGATGTTTTTAAGTTAGAGAATATTTTAACTCAAGAATCTTCTCTTACTATTACAGGGACTGTTCAGGAAGATAAGAGGTCTAAGGGCGGTGTTGAAATTATTATCAGCAACATTAGTGTTGTTCATATTTCTGATGAGTATCCAATAGCTTTAAAAGATCATGGTGTTAGCTTCTTAATGGATAATCGACATTTATGGTTAAGATCAAAGAGACAATTCGCAATTATGAAAATTAGGCAAAGAACAATAAAAGCAATACGAGATTTCTTTGACGATAGAGGATTTGTGTTAATTGATTCTCCTATATTTACTGGTAATGCTGTAGAAGGTACTACTACTTTATTTGAGACTGATTATTTTAATCGATCTGCCTATTTAACACAAAGTGGACAATTGTATCAAGAAGCTGCCGCTATGGCATTTGGCAAGACATATTGTTTTGGACCTTGTTTTAGAGCAGAAAAATCAAAAACCAGAAAACATCTTACTGAATTTTGGATGGTGGAGCCTGAAATGGCTTACTGTGATATCAATCAGAATATGGACATAATTGAAGAATTTATATCATATATAATCTCTGATTGCTTAAAACATTGTTCTCAAGAATTAGAGATTCTTAAGAGAAATTTATCCAAATTAAAAAATATTTCTGGCCCATTTCCAAGAATCTCTTATGATGACGCAGTAGAAATATTAAAAGATAAAAACCATGATTTTAAATATGGAAGTGATTTTGGAGCTCCTGATGAAGAAGCAATTGCTTCTGAATTTGATAAACCTGTTATGATTCATTCTTGGCCACATAATACAAAAGCGTTTTATATGAAAAGAGATAAAACTGATAAATATGCTTTAGGCGTGGATGTTCTTGCGCCAGAAGGTTATGGAGAAGTTGTTGGTGGCGGTCAAAGAGAAGATGATTATGATTTATTAGTGAAACGTATTAAGGAACACAAATTGCCTGTGGATGCATTTAAGTGGTATCTAGATTTGAGAAAATATGGATCAGTTCCCCATTCAGGTTTTGGACTAGGTCTTGAAAGAACGGTTTCTTGGATATGTGGAATTGATCATATCAGGCAAACAATTCCTTTCCCAAGAACCATGGGAAGGCTTGAACCGTGATAGAATTCAATGGAAGAATTGCTGTTTTTGGAGGTAGAGATATTACCGAATCAATCTACAATGATACTGTTGAAATTGGTAGACAGATGGCAAAAAAGAATTGGCTAGTTTTTTGTGGTGGTGGAGAAGGAGTAATGGAAGCTATTGCAAGGGGAGTATCTGAGGAAAATGGTGTGTGTATAGGAATTTTAAAGGATAAAGAATATAATACAGGAAACAAATTTTTATCAGTTCCTATTGCAACAGGTATGGATATCAGTAGAAATGCAATGATAAGCTATAATTGTGATGTAGGAGTCGCGATTTCTGGCGCTTATGGAACTTTAAGTGAAATTGCATATACATTAGCACTGGACAAGCCTCTGGTCGCTTATAAAAGTTGGGATATCAAGAATTCAATCCAAGTAGATTCAATTAGCGCATTGATTGGTGAGATTAAAAATTGTCTAATTCAATAAAAGTTGCACTTTGTCAAATAAATCCCATTTTGGGAAATTTTGATTATAATTATGATAAAATTTTGCATAATTATAATGAAGCACTAAAGGAAAATCCTGACTTAGTTATCTTCCCAGAAATGGTAGTTACAGGTTATCCTCCACAAGATTTACTTTTGTCTAAAAAATTTATTGAGAAAAATCTATCTACTCTAAATCGTTTTGTTAAAAAAGTTTCTAAAACTTGTATTATTGGTTTTGTAAATGAAAAGAATGGGAAATTATTTAATTCTGCAGCGATTTGTGAAAATGGAGAAATTGTACATGTTTATAATAAGATTCTTTTACCGACATATGATGTTTTTGATGAAGATCGTTATTTTGAAAATGGAACGGAAATTGGTCAATTTAACCTTAGTGTAAATGGAGAATCATTAAATTGCATTATACAAATTTGTGAAGATCTTTGGGAAGACGATTATAACAGAAAATTATCCACAGAAATTATCGATTTAGAACCTGATCTTATTGTTAATATTTCTTCATCTCCTTACCATAAAAATCGCAAAAATATTCGAAGAAAATTAATTCTTGATAAATTTGCTAAAGCTAATTGTCCATTTATATATTGCAATATTGTTGGAGGACAGGACGAACTAATTTTTGATGGAAATTCCCTCATTTTGAACTCTGATATGGAACTAATAAAAGAAGGAAAATCATTTCAAGAAGATTTAGTAGTAGCAAATTTAAATTCTCCATCGATTGATCAAAAAGAAGAAGATTCAAACAAAGAGATTTATGATGCATTGTGCCTAGGAATCAAAGATTATTTTGAGAAAACAGGTCATAAAAAAGCTGTAATTGGATTGAGCGGCGGAATCGACTCTACCCTTGTTGCATGTTTAGCGGTTGACGCAATTGGTCCAGAGAATGTTTATTTAATATCTATGCCTTCAAGATTTTCTAGTGAACATAGTAAAACTGATGCAGAATTATTGGCAAAAAATCTGAATACTAATTTTAAGACAATTGATATAGATGGTTTATTCGAAAAATATTTACAAGTTTTGGAACCACATTTTAAGGGATTAAAAACTGATGTTACTGAAGAAAATATTCAATCTAGAATTAGAGGTAATATTCTAATGGGATTTTCAAATAAGTTTGGCTGTTTAGTCTTGTCAACAGGAAATAAAACCGAGTTAGCCTTGGGTTATTGCACTCTTTATGGTGATATGAGTGGAGGGTTGTCAGTTATTGGTGATTTATCAAAAACAGATGTATACGATTTAGCCAAATGGAAAAATACAGTATCAACTGATATTATCCCTTCTAGTTGTATCACAAAGACTCCTTCAGCAGAATTGGCTGAAAATCAAGTAGACCCTTTTGATTATGACGTGATTAGTCCAATTGTTGATAAGGTGATTTATAATGAATCTATTGATAACAATAATTCTGAAACAGATGAGATAATCAAAAGAATTAATCAAAATGAATATAAAAGAAGACAGACACCTCCAATTTTACGCATTACTAGAAAAGCATTCGGTATAGGTAGACGTTTTCCTATTGTAAATCATTTTCATGAATGATATTCAATACATTCGGAACTTTTGTATTATTGCTCATATCGATCATGGGAAATCTACTCTTGCAGACCGGTTGCTAGAGTTCACTGGTACAATTTCAAAGAAAAAAATGAAAAACCAAATTTTGGATAGTATGGATCTAGAACGTGAGAGAGGGATTACCATCAAAAGTCATTCTATTAGAATGATTTTTAAGGATCATATTTTGAACCTAATTGATACTCCAGGCCATGTTGATTTTTCATATGAAGTTTCTCGTACATTGTCAGCAAGTGAAGGAGCATTGTTAGTTGTTGATGCTGCTCAAGGAATTGAAGCGCAAACGGTAACTAATTATTTGTTGGCAGTTGCAAATGATTTAAAAATAATTCCAATAATTAATAAAATAGATTTGCCCAATATAGACATTGATAATGTAAAGAAACAAATTATTGAATTAACCGGCTGTGAAGAGAAAGATATTTTATTAACAAGTGCGAAAAGTGGGGAAGGAATTGAAGATTTATTGAATACAGTTATTGAATCGATTCCTTGTCCGACTATATCAAAGAATGAAAAAATAAAAGCACTTATCTTTGATTCTATTTTTGATAAATATAGAGGAGTTGTTGCATATGTTCGTATTTATGAAGGATCTATTCAACGTGGTATGAAAATTAAATTTTTTTCTCATGATACTTATTATGAAGTTGACGAAGTTGGACATTTTGTAATTGATCGGAAAAAAGCTCCATCACTGGAAAGAGGCGAAGTCGGTTATATTATAGCAAATATTAGAGATATTGAGCATGTATTGCCTGGAGATACAATTACCACAGTCAATAATCCTTGTTCTAAGGCTTTGTCTGGTTTTCAAAAGATTAAACCGATGGTTTTTTCAGGATTATTTCCTTCTGATGCAGACGATTATGATGGTTTACGTACGGCTCTTGAAAAGTTAAAACTTAATGATTCTTCTCTTGTTTTTGAACCAGAAGTAAGTGATGCTTTAGGGTTTGGATATCGTTGTGGGTTCTTGGGGTTACTGCATATGGAGATAATTCAAGAAAGGTTAGAGCGTGAATTCGACCTTTCGATTGTTACAACAAGCCCCAACGTGAAATATTTAGCAAATCTAAAAGATAAAACTCAAGTTGAAGTTCATAGACCTGCTTTATTACCACCACCAAAGATTTTAGAAGATATTCTAGAGCCAATTGTTACAGCAGAAATCTTAACTCCAACAGAATATATTGGAAATATAATGAAGATTTGTCAAGATAGAAGAGGACGTTATAAATCAACCTCCTATCTATCAAGTTCTAAAGTACAATTAATTTATGATTTACCATTGGCTGAAATAATTTTTGATTTTTATGATTCTATTAAATCTGCTTCAAAAGGGTATGCGTCGTTTGATTATACATTTAAAGAATACAAAAAAAGCAAATTGGATAAGCTAGATATTCTTATTAATAAAGAACCTGTTGATGCCTTATCAATGATTTGTTCTAAGAAAGATTCTTATCATCGTGGGTTAGCGTTGTGTCAAAAGTTAAAAGAACTTATTCCGAGACAACAAATTCAGATTCCTATTCAGGCTTCTATCGGTACTAGGGTTATTGCAAGAACGAATATTGCTCCATTTAGAAAGAATGTGACTGAAAAATTATATGGCGGTGATGTAACACGAAAAAAGAAACTTCTTCAAAAGCAAAAAAAGGGCAAAAAAAGAATGCGTATGATTGGAAAAGTAGAAGTTCCTCAAGAAGCTTTATTAGCTGTATTGAAGATTTGATATGATTAAAGACTATTTTAGAAAATCTAGTTCACCTCTTTATAGTTTTATTATCACTTTACCAATTTTCCTTATCTATGAACTAGGTATTTTTTGGATGAGAAACATAGAATTTAATTATATCCAAAATGGTGCCGATGTATTGATTGAACAAATAATATTAAAGTTAGGATTTGACGTTATTTATGTATCATCAATAATCTTTTTGTTTATTCTATTAATAATCATTTATTATCAGAAGCGCCATTTTAATTCATTGAGTATTTCTAGATCATATTTAGGTGTAATGTTCCTTGAATCTATGGTATATGCTAGTATCTTATTTTTTTTGATGGGCAATCTTTATTTAATGGATGTTTCTACTAATGATATCTATTGTAATATAATTTTGTCTTTGGGTGCCGGCATTTATGAAGAACTCATTTTTAGAGTGTTGTCAATCTATATATCTTATCAATCAATAAAATTTTTGTTTCGACTGGGTAAGTTTTCTGCAAATTTCTATGCTGTAATTCTTTCGGCAATTTTGTTTTCTTTATTTCATTTTATTGGAGCAGAATCATTTAACCAAGAAGCTTTTGCCGTCCGATTTATTGCTGGTATATTCTTGGCATCTTTATATGTCCAAAGAGGCTTCGGAATTACTGCCATTACTCATTCATTTTATGATATATTTGTTATTTTTCTATTAACTTAGAAGATGAGCAAGAGATTTGTTTTTATTTTATTTATAAGCTGTACATTTTCGCAATCTATTATTGATACCCTGTCGGTTACAATCTATCCGGAGTATTACTATCAAGGAGTTATGATAGAATATAAATTTGATACAGACTCTTCTAACCAACATAAATTTAGATTGCCAACTGAAGTCGATTCAGTTCTATATCTGGTGTCAAATAATGATGAATTATTTGAGCAAGTGTTAAAGGTTGAGAACCAATCTGTTGCTTCGGTTGAAAAAGATGGTGAACATAAAATTTATCTTTTTTTAAATAGATATAATCAAGTTCCTGGACCAAGAAATTTTTCATATCAATTTGAATCGCTAAGTGATATAAGTACATTGATGATGGCATTCCACCTACCATTTGCCTCACAAGAATTTATTGCATCAGTGAATGATGTTAATCTTGAAGAAATAAAAGATCAAAATGGTCTAAATTTTTTGCAAGGATTAATAGATAATTATCAATCAAATAAACCAATAAATCTTTCCTTAAGTTATTTTAACCCGCATGGTTTAACATCGATACAATATTCTGAAAATATAAGTACAGATAATTCTGTGCCCTCAAATTCTATGATTACATCAAGAGAAAAATTTATTAACTATCCTTTCTTAACATGGGAACCAATGCTAATTTTCTTGATACTAACTTTAATACTGGTATTTTTATATGAGATTTTTAATAGAAGAAAAAACAATTAAGATAATATCTATTTTTATTTGCCTTATTTTTGTTTTTAACTGTGAGGTAAAAAGAGATTCGATAGGAAGTAGCGACGATTTAGTCGTCTTAGCTGCAAAAGAAGATCGAGAACAAATAAAAAGTTTGTTATCGATTGTGTTTAATGACACCCTATTAACTCCTGAACCAGAACCATTCTACAAAGTAAAATTTTCCGATCCTGCTAATTACCAAGCATTAAAAACACAAACTAATTTAATTATCGCATCAATTGGTGATTTTGACTTAAATCCTGCTACTAAATTGGTAAAAGATTTATTAGGTGTTAAAAAATTTAATCAAACACTTGAGGGTGACCCGGTTATTTTATCTAAAGATCAATTTGCTAAAAATCAATTATTTATGATTATAAGCGGTTCTGATTCCGATTCGATTAAAGAATATTTTTTAGAAAATAATGAATGGATTAAATCACAATACAATACAAATTTTGATAAAAAACAATCCCAATATCTTTTAGAAACGCAACATCAAGAAGATAAAGAGTCTATGCTATTAGAAAGCTATGGCTGGAACATCAATTTACCTTGGGGATGGGAAATTATTAGAAATGAAACTGACTCCAATTTTGTATGGATTGGACAAGAAATGCCTTTTAGATGGTTAGCAGTTTATTGGAGAGAAGGGAACCATTTTTCAAAAGAAACTGCAACCGAATTAGCAAATAATTTTCCCAAGGAATATTTTAAGTCAATTCAATATAATAACGATTTTTTATCAATTGATTGGATTGATCATTACAGGGGAGATGCTGCTTATAAAATATCAGGATTGTGGGAATCTGTTGAAGGAGCTAAAGGAGGCCCTTTTCAGGGTTATCTTTTCTACAATTATGAATCAGACAGAACGTTTTATATTACTTATTTGGTATATAACCCAGGAGGGAAAAAAGCATTCTATATTAGACAAATGAATTTGATTGCTCAAACTTTTAGGGTTAAATAATGAAACGATTAGTTATACTTCCTACATACAACGAAGCAAAAAATATTGTCAAAATAATTGATATGCTTCTGGCATTGGATATAAGCTTGGATATACTAGTTGTAGATGATAATTCTCCTGATGGGACAGGAGATTTGGTAAAAAGTCATTACCAAGAGTTTGTTGCTGTCGAAACAAGACCGATAAAGAACGGGTTAGGTTCTGCATATGTATTTGGATTCAATTGGGCATTAAAACACAATTATGATTTGATTGTACAAATGGATGCAGATTTATCACATGATCCAAAAGAAGTTCCTGATATGTTTGCACTGTTATCAGAAAATGATTTAATAGTAGGTAGTAGATATTATGGAGGGTTAAGGGTGATAAATTGGCCAGTGCGTCGTCTATATATAAGTTATTTTGCTAATCTGTATGCTAGATTGATTACAGGTGTGCCCATCAAAGATTTAACAGCTGGATTTAAGGCTTGGAAAAGCGATACATTGTACCTCATAAATTTTAATGAATGTTCATCACAAGGGTATTGTTTTCAGATTGAAACATCATTTCGTGCATACCAAAAAAATTGTAAAATCAAGGAACATCCAATAACTTTTACAGATCGTACTGTTGGAGAATCCAAGATGGATAAATCCGTTGTAATGGAAGCAATTTTAAAAGTATGGTTGTTTGGTTTCTGGAGATTGTTTAGGTTAAAAAAATAAATGAAAAAACATTATTTAGATTTTGAGAAACCTCTGAAAGATTTTGATGATGAAATTCAAAATTTAGTTTCCATTGATTCTGAATCAAAAAAATTGGATCAACTAAAAAATATGAGAATAGAAAAAGAAAAAGAAGTTTTTTCTAATCTAAAACCATGGCAGGTAGTTCAATTAGCTAGGCATCCTAATCGTCCCTATACCCTTGATTATATATTAGCTTGGTGCGAGGATTTTATTGAATTACATGGAGATAAAGCATTCTCTGACGATAAAGCTGTTATAGCTGGTATTGGAACTATAGATACCCATCGTGTCGTCATTATAGGGCAACAAAAAGGCAGGAATACAAAAGAAAATTTGTATAGAAACTTTGGTATGATGAAACCTGAAGGTTACAGAAAAGCATTACGTATTATGAAAATGGCAGAAAAATTTAATTTACCAATTATTACCTTGATTGATACTCCTGGTGCCGATCCTGGAATTGCAGCAGAGGAAAGAGGACAAGGATATGCTATTGCAAATAATCTTATTCAGATGGCATCCATTCAAACTCCGATATTATCAATTGTTATTGGAGAGGGAGCAAGCGGTGGTGCTTTAGGAATCGGATTATGTGATAAAATGTTAATGTTGGAAAACACCTGGTTTTCTGTAATTAGTCCTGAAGGTTGTGCATCAATTTTATGGAAAGATTCTTCGAAAGCACCAGAAGCTGCAAGTGCTTTAAGATTAACTCCTAAAGATTTAATGGAACATAACATATGTAATATGATTGTTTATGAACCAACTGGTTGTGCACACAGACATTCTGATGAAATGATTGAGATTCTAAAAAAAACTATAGTAGATGAAATAAATTTATTAAAGGAAAAAAATATTACAGATTATTTATCTTCTAGGATAGAAAGATATGATAAGCTTGGTGTTTTTAGAGAAAATTAGTAAAAATCAAATCGATTATCTTCAATATCAGAATTATCTCGAAGAGCTTGCAACCAATTACTCCATATTAAATTCTGTCTTTGGATAATTAAACTAAATTTTAGCGCTTCTTTCTTTTCATTAAAATCTTTTTCATCTACTTCGTCTATACTTAACACTTTGACAAAAGCTTGTCCTCGGATAGTTGGTAATGGACCGAAGAAGTCGCCTTGTTTGGCATTAAGCAATGCCCCAGCAACATAATTACTCCTTCCAATAGATGTAAAACTTCCAATCAAACTGCTTGTTGCTTCTTCTACATATTCGAAATTAGGGTAAGTCTTTGCTAAATCAGATAAATTCACATTTTCCTTATCTATTAAAAGATTATTAGCAATTTCTTCAATCTGTTTCTTTTTGATGTCAACAATGGATTCCTCTATCAGACTTTCTTTAACAGTCTCAAATGACATTGTTTCTGCCGGTGAGATTGAATCCAGATAGAATACAAGGAAATAATTATCATTTTCTACATATTCAGATACGTTACCTTCTTCGCTACTAAAAGCAAATTGTACAGCATTTCTTGCCACTCCAATCTCTTCTATAAATATGGATGCTCTTTGGACCCCGCTTGCATCATTTATTTCCATCTTGAGAGAATCTGCTAAATCAAAAAATCCGTATTCTTGAGCCTCTAAGGAAAAAATACTTGATAAATTTCGTAATTTATTTTCTGTATCCTTACCTGGCGTAACAGTTAGTAAAATATGTGAAGCATTCACCTGTTCATCTCCATCTTCTACTGTTCTTTTATTATTGATTTTAATGATATGGTATCCAAATTGTGTTAAAATAGGACCTACTACTTCACCTGTTTTACCACTAAAAACTGCTTCATCAAATTCTTTTATCATTTGGCCTTTATTAAACCAACCAAGACTTCCTCCATTAAGAGAGTCCGGATTTACACTATTTCCTGGGTCCTCACTATAATTATTTGCTATGTCTGAAAAACTTGCTCCTTGATGAATACGTTGTATCAGATTTCCTGCCTCTAATTGTACACGTAGAGAATCATTGTAATCAGATACAATAGGCCATTTAACATATTTCATATATCGCATTTCTGGCTGTTTATAATCATCAATATTTTCATTATAAGATGCCATCAATTCTTCTTCGGACGGTTGAGGCGTTTCTTCATCAAGTGCTTTATCTGTTATATGAATCGCTTCGATACTATAATTAACAAATCTTTGTCTATAGTTATCACGAATATCTTCATCTGCTGTTGAGGCACTATGAATGATTAGTTGTTGTAGTTTATAATTTGGTAGATAAATGTTTTGCATAAATTCCTCAATAGGACGCCAATCAAGATTTCCTGGATTAAGAATTGCTTCCATGTATTTTTCTAAATCAAATCGACCATTAGTTTGAAAAAGGAAACTACCTTGTAAAAAAGGAGGGGGATTATTTTTTAATTGGTACAAAACTTCATTATTGTCAATCACAATTTCATTGTCCTGAATTTGTTCTTGAATCAAAAGATCTTGAATCAATCTTTCCCAGACAACTGCTCTGACATATTCTCTATCTTCATCAGACATGCTTTCACCAGACTGTGATTCAAGACGACCAATTTCGTCAAATACCAATCGATTGAAATCTTCATACAAGATTGGTTTACCATTTAATGAACCAACATTAGTAGAAGAATTTTGGCCAAATATATCACCAACACTTGCACCTCCAACCAAGCCACCGATTGCCATGCTGACAATAAACAGAACAAGAATAATCCACATAACTACCTGCATCTGACTGCGCATATTTGTAATGACTCCCATAAGTGTGCAATTTATAGAAGCATATACGTGAATGCAAAACTATTTAGGTGATATTTTTTAAAAATTTCTTTATTATCTACTAATGCGTATTATCTACTAATGCGCAAAGTTATAGCCTTATTGTTTTTTACTATTGTTTTTCCTCAGGAAAAAACTATTGAACTCAAAGATGTAATGGGAGGAACATTCCATTACGATAAGATTGGGAGTTATAAATGGGTCAATAATCAAGATGCTTATTATTTTTCGGATAGTGATTCTCTTGGGAAAAATTTTTATAGATATGATTTAGCTAGAGATGATACAACCGCAGTTTTTAGTATCAAAAAAGACCAATTAGATCGCTTTAGTCATAGTTTTAGTAAAGACCAAACATTATTACTACTCAAAACAAACAATGTTAGTATATGGAGACATTCATCTTATGGCACCTATCATGTTTATGATATTGCTAAAGATACAGTAGTTCCAGTTTCTGCTAATCCTGATAGTTTGAGAAATGTAAAAATTTCTCCAGATAATCAATATGTTTCCTATGTAAGAAACGATAATAATCTTTATTTATTCTCATTAGAAGATTTAGAAGAAGTTCGATTAACAACCGATGGAAGTGAAACAACGCTTAATGGACACTTTGGGTGGGTATACGAAGAAGAATTTGGAAGTTATGATGCTTATAGATGGAGTCCTTCTGGTAATTATATTGTTTTTTGGCAAGAAGATCAGTCTCAAGTGGAAAAATATCCACTGATTGATTATGCATCGAAATATCCAGTAGTTAAGTATATCTATTATCCGAAAACTGGTCAGACAAATCCAACAGTAAAACTTGGTATTATTGATTTAAACGTATTACCATATACTGTTGAAGCTTTTGTTGAAGATGAAATTGTAGAAGAAACTTTAGTGGAGGAAATTATTCCAGATTTACTACCTGAAACTTCACACATTATTTGGATTCCATTACCTGAAGATACCTATTATATCCCAAATGCTATGTGGCATGAAAACAAAGATAATTTTTATATCACTACATTGAATCGAAAACAGAATGACTTGAAATTTTTTAGATATGACATAGATAATAATGAAACAACATTAGTATTAAATGATAAAAACGATACTTGGGTAGATGCATACGACTTTTTTGGTAGTCCAGGTCTTTTTAATATAGATATTTTAGATAATGATGAGATTATATGGATATCTGAACGTGACGGATTTAAACATATCTATAGAAGTCGTCCTGATGGTCAATTTATAAATCAAATTACAAGAGGAAAATGGGAAGTAAATGGCATCAATATTATCGATGAAGAAAATCAGATTATTTATTTTTCAGGTAAAAAAGAATCAGAAGTTGAGAACCATATTTATTCGGTTAGATTTAATGGATCAAAATTAAAACGTTTAACATCTGAACAAGGGACCCATTCAGCTAGGTTTTCACCAACTACAAACTTTTTTATTGATTCCTATTCCAATTTTACTACTCCATCTAAAACCATTTTGAGAAGCAATTCTGGGACGTCAAAACGTATGCTTGCGGAGACGGATCGTACCCAATTTGATGAATATGGATTTACCTATCCACGCTTAATTAATCTATTTACAGATGATGGAGAGCGTTTAAATGCAATTATCACTCTTCCACATAATTTTGATTCTATGGAACAATACCCTGTGATTCTCTATAATTATGGTGGTCCAGGATCCCAAATAGTAAACAATAGGTGGGGGGCAGGCAAGCATGTTTTTCATCAATATTTTTCTCAAAGAGGATTTATTATCTTCTCATTTGATAATCGAGGAACAGGCGGTAGAGGAAAAGTCTTTAAAGATATGGCTTATGGTGATTATGGAAAATATATCGTTAAAGATCACATAGAAGCTGCAAAATATCTTCAAAGCCTTCCTTATGTTGATAGTGATAATATCGGTGTTTGGGGATGGAGTGGAGGAGGCTATCTAACCAATATGTGTATGACCCTTGCAAGCGATTATTTTAAAGCAGGTGTTTCGGTGGCCCCGAATGTGGATCCGCTATTATATGATACAATATGGACAGAAAGATATATGGGATTGGTAGAAGAAAACCCAGAAGGATATAAAAATGCTTCGGTATTAACCCATGTAGAAAAAGCAAAAGGTCATTTACTTCAAATTCATGGGACTGCAGATGATAATGTTCATCACCAACATTCCATTCAATTAGCGAAAGCTTATGCCGAACATGGAAAAGAAATGGAACTCTTTTTGTATCCAAATGGTAACCATGGAATGAGTAATAATAATTTTTTAACCGCTGAAAATAAAGCAGATGGTTTGAAAAATAGAAAGCATTTATACGAGAAGATGATCAATTTTCTTATGAGGCATTTGTCCAATGAAAAATAATATTCTTTTTTGTCTTTTTTTTGTACTAATTAGTTGTAATGATAATAGTGGGAGTGTATCGAGAGATTATAATGAACCTGGTACCCCATTAATATTAATTTCAATTGATGGATTTCGATGGGACTATTTTGATAAAACAGAAACTCCTAATCTAGATGAACTCATTGAATCAGGGGTAAGATCAGAAGGATTAATCCCGTCTTATCCAAGTAAAACATTTCCAAACCATCTTAGTATTGTGACAGGGTCTTATCCTAATAATCATGGATTAGTTGCGAACAGAATGTACGACGAAGTTTTTGATGAATACTATTATATCGGTCAAGGTAGTACCGCTGCTAGAGATGGAAAATGGATTAATAGAGAGCCAATTTGGGTTACGGTAGAAAACCAATCTTTGCGTGCTATGACTATGTTTTGGCCAACATCTGATGCTGAAATTATGGGTGTTAGACCATCAAATTGGTTTGTATACGATGAATCCATTACGAATACACAACGTATGGAACAACTCTTACGATGGATAGAATTGAAAGGCACTAAGCGACCAACATTTTTAGCAAGTTATTTCAGTGATGTGGATGATGCTGGTCATATATATGGTCCTGATACAGAAGAAATAAAGGAAGCTATCAGAAGCGTTGATTATGAAATTGGTATTTTAATCAATGGCTTAAAAGATCGTGGTATTTTTGATGGAGTAAACATTATGATTGTTTCTGATCACGGAATGACAGAAAACTATACAGATCAAGTAATTTTTTTAGATGATTATATTGATATCTCAACGTTAGAATTAATTGATCAAGGGGTTTTTGTTCCTATTAGGATTAAAGACCATTTACCATCCAAAATAGATGCTTTATTTAGTTCACTCGAAAACGCGCATCCTAATATGCATGTATATAAAAAAAATGGATTTCCTGAAAGCTTCCATTTAACCGATAATCGTCGTATTCAAGATTTGACTGTTGTAGCGGATGATCATTGGCGTATTCTCACCCATGAATCGTTTAATCCGAACCGATTTCCAAAAGGAGATCATGGTTATGACCCTCAGTACGAATCAATGCATGGAATTTTTGTTGGTCATGGTCCTGGATTTAAATCTGGATATATTGGACCAAGAATTCAAAATATTCATCTTTATGAGATGATGTGTAAAATTATGGATATCATACCTGCTAGCAATGATGGAAACCCAAGTATTACTACAACATTTCTTCAGGACTAAAGATAATTAGTTTATGTCTATGTCAAAGCCTGAAAGATTTTCTATTAAGAAGGCAGTTCTGTCTTTAAAAAAATCTGATCCAGATCTTAAACCTCTTTTTAATGCCTTTCAAATTGAAGATTTAACCCCAGAAACAAATTATTTTCAATCACTAACAAGGTCTATTATATACCAACAATTAAGCGGTAAAGCTGCAAAAACAATTTCAGATAGATTCATTGCTTTATATGAAGGGAAAGATTACCCATCACCAAATGATATACTTAATACTAACCACGAAACTCTTCGATCCGTAGGACTTTCAAATGCAAAAGCCAACTATATAAAAAATATTTCTCAGGCATTTCTAGATGGAACAGTTGATTACAAAAATTTAAACAATTTTTCCGATGATGAAATTATGAATCAATTGATTACAATTAAAGGAGTTGGGCCTTGGACAGCGCAAATGTTTTTAATATTCACTCTTAATAGACCTGATATTTTTCCACTCGGTGACTTAGGAGTACAAAAAGGGTTTCAAAAATACTTTAAGTTGGAAAAAGTACCTACTCTAGATATTATGAAAAAGAGAGCAGAGCAATGGAAACCTTTTAGAACAGTGGTTTCACTATATCTATGGAGAGTAATTGATGGACCTTTTGAATGGTAAATATTGTTTATCTTATATGATGACTAAGATAAAGAACGATTTTTACTAGAATCATCTTTTTCTACTTGTAATGCTATTTTTCTAAAACGATTCATTGAATCTTCATGGTTTTCAGTAATGGAAAGCAATTCGTTTGCCCAATCTACATTTGTATCACCAATAAGATCTTTTAATCTGTCAATGCTGTTGGTAAACATTTTTGGTAAAAATGATGGGGTAGGAGAGCCACCCGTTCCTTTTGCTTTTGTCTGATGTCTATATGGATCAGGAGAACGCAATATGTAAGATACCACCATTTTGTAATGATCAATACGATGTTGGATAAGCCATCTAACACATGCTGCTAATTGTTTTCTTAATTCAGGACTCGATTCAATTGTTTGAAAATAAGAAGAGTTCTGAAGTTGTGCCCTCATATTGACAATCATTGCATGGTGAGCAGGGGGACGATAACCCACTCGAAATGATTTAAGCAATTTTGTTAATGAATCAATGGAGCATGGTAGTTCTTGTTCAGTAACGAACCCTTTTGTAAGAATATTCTCAATAATGGCACAATCTACATCACCACACATGTATGCTTTGGTGTGATCTCCAATACCAGTGATTTCATCGCCTAATGGGTGGTAAGAGCTGTTTGCACCTGTTTGTCCATGCAAATTGAAGATATAGCATCCTTTTGTATTGTACGTTTCGCTATGGATGTCTCCGCATTGTTCAAAGAATAATCCTTGCTTATTATAAATACTGCCTTGATTTCCATATAATCCTTGAATGAAAATACGCACCTCTTTATTGTATAGCAGCGGATCACTTACTTTCCACATACAATTAAATATCTTATTTGATAGCATTAGGGCATGTTCTACCTTTTCTAAATTGTCTGATATATTCTTTCCATCTACTGCCTCCAATGCATTTTGAATCATCATACTGGCAGTATTTTCCATCGCAAGATGGGTCATACGAAATCCTTGTTCATTACCATCAAGGTCGTGAAAAGAAACAACTGGTTTAATAGCACGAATATACTCGATAATGGTTTTTTCATCCTTTAATGTCTCCATATCAATTTCGGGTAAAATCCCAGAACGTAATACATAATCTGCTGCGTATTCAAATTCAGGCTGTTGTCCAGTAATTCTAGAAGACAGTAGCAGTAATCCAGACAGTGGCCAAGGAATAAAAGAACATCCTCGTGATTCTCCATTAAAGATAGGTTCGATTTTAATACCATTGGCAATCCAAGAAGTCCAGCAACGAATATCAGCAATCAATTGTGCCGATTCTTTTGTTGGATTTTCAATGTGATTTGTAACATGTGTTATAAAACTATCCATCAGACTGTGATCAAGTAGATTTACTTCGTTTAGTAGTTGTTTTTTGCCAATCAGTCCAGTATGTCCATTAAGATTTACGGTCATTGCTTTACCAAGATCACTTAAGACATTAAAAGGAGCTGGAAGTGATTGTGCTGTGGTATTTGGCAAGGTTGAGTTTGGTTTCCAAATTAATTCAGAAGTATGTTGAATCAACGCAGCGTTAAATTGTAATCCAAAGCATTCTTCAGTGAAATCGATTCCATTGCCCAAACAAGGAAAACCATTATTATAATTGATTGTGATATTTTTTTTCAAAACAATTATAAAAGTTTATCAAGATAATCAACAACGGATTGATCGTTCCACGCTGCAGATCCGACATCTTTGACCACAATCTCTCCATTGCGATTCACAATAAATGTGGTTGGTATGCCACGGGTACTAAATAAGTCGTCATCTGTAACTATTTTGTATATAGGAAGTTGTTCTAAAGATAAATTTTTAGGGATATAATCAATAATTGTATCCGCATCTTCTTTGGATAAATAAAGAAATACAATATTATTGTTTTCTTTATATTGATTGTATAATTCTGCCATACTTGGCATCTCTGCTAAACAAGGATTACACCATGTTGCCCAATAATTGATAAATAACACCTTATTTTCAAAATTTCTTAACGAAAATTCATTTCCTTCTAAGTCTTTGAAAAGCAACATATTGGATTCAAAATCTATAGTAGTCACCTCCATTTCTTCTGGATCAGGAATGGAAAGTTCAGGTTTTTCCATAGTTTCTTGCACATATTTAATGGCAATAGTTTTGTAATGTTCTTTATAATCTTCTAGATCTTGTTCAAGATTATAATTGGTGTACAAAAGGTATGCTAATGCCCCCACAAGGACTATCAATAATCCTTGATAATTTGCTAGTTTTATCGTTCTGGCCATGAATTTACCCTAAATATTTCCTTTTTGAATGTAAACAAGTTAAATTGATAAAAAGGAATTTAAAATGGAAAAATTAGGATATCTTTTAATCACAGGATTTTTTGTTCTTATTACTTGTCTTACCTTACAAGCAATTGAAGAATTCTATCCAGATGGCTTAATCATTCTATTAATCTATGGTGGACTATTTATATTGTTTATCAAGGTATTACGAGAACGTTTAAGTAATAAAGAAGACGATTATTATTCAAAGGAGATTCGCAAATGATTATAATAACACAAGACAAAGTAGAGAATAGAACTATTTCTCAAACTCTAGGCCTCGTTAGTGGTCAATCAATACGAGCCAGACATATTGGAAAAGATATTTTAGCTGGGTTGAGAAATCTGGTAGGTGGAGAAATTATAGAATATTCAAAGTTGATGGCAGAGTCAAGAGAGCAAGCAATGGATCGTATGGTAAAAAATGCTGAAGAAGCAGGCGCAGATGCTGTGGTTTGTGTACGTTTTACAACTTGTATGTTACAACAAGGAGCGTCAGAAATTTTTATTTATGGTACAGCAGTGAAATTGTAATAGTGTATCAAAAAATATTCCACATTGATCACTTTCATTTTAAGATATTGTACTCGAAAGATTCCTTATTAAGGTTGCAATCTTCACATCAGAAAAAAGATTTGATTAACCCGCAGATTTCCTTAAAAATTAATCAAGGTAGAAACCTAAAATTTGCAAAACATGTCCAAGAACAATTGGATGCATATTTTCAAAGAAAATTGAAAAAATTTGATATTCCTTGCACGATTGAAGGAAGTGATTTTTTGAAAAAAGTGTTAGCTAGAATTGAAAAAATTCCCTACGGGAAAACAAAAAGCTATAAAGAAATTTCAAATTTAATTAAGCGACCTTCTGCGTGGAGAGCCGTGGGGCGTGCAAGTGGAGCCAATCCGATTCCAATTGTGATTCCATGTCACCGTGTGATTAAGAGTAGCGGTGATTTGGGAGGATATAGCGGAGGTGGGGGCACTCTGTTTAAATCTTACTTACAATTATTGGAGAAAAAATGATACGATATATTATAATTGGAATGATATCTGTAGTGATGGCACAAAATACCAATCAAGAAATCATTACCTTTCAAAGTGCAAATCCATTCTCATTTGAAGAGATTATTGTGGATTTGGAAAACGAACCAGTCCAAGAAGTGTTTGGTACTTTAACCTTGCCTAATGATTATGATTCCGATACAAAATATCCACTGATTATAGGAGTGGCAGGAAGTTTGAATTGGGGAAGCCATCATCTAGATTATTTAGCCATGTACCAAGAGATGGGATTTGCTACTTTCCAATTACAAAGCTTTGATAGTCGTGATGTACAGTCCACAGTAGGGATGCAAATCGAAGTAACGACTGCCATGGAAATTTTAGACAGTTATCGTGCTTTAGAAGCATTGAGTATTCATCCCAATATTGATGTGGATCGCGCAGGGATTACTGGGTGGAGTTTGGGCGGTGCGGTATCTTTATATTCTGCATGGCTACCGCTCGTAAGTGCCATTAATGGTGGTGAGTTTATGTTTGCAGCGCATTTGCCGATTTATCCGCCTTGTATTATCTATCCACATCCTGCTGAGAATATGCAATTTAGCGATGCCCCGATTCATATTTTGATTGGAGAATTAGATAATTGGGTTCCTGCGGTTGCGTGTACAGAATTATTGGACAAAATGGAAGCAAGTGGATTTGCAATGAATATTGATTTAACCATTTATAAAGATTCGCATCATTCATTCGATAAAAGAAGCACAGAAATCGTTGTAATGGAAAATGGATATACGCTAGGAGATTGCCGTTTTCCAATGAATGAAAAAGGAACAACTTTCTTGAGTGAATATTGGAAGATTCCTATCAACACTCCTTTGATACAGAAGTTGGCATTGATGACGTGTGCCGGCAGAGGGCCAAGTTTCGGAGGCAATGCGGATGCACGTGAACAATCCTTTGCTTTTGCAAAAGAATTCTTCACTAAACATTTGTTGTCTGATTAGGGTATGAATAAAACTGCAATTATCGCTCTTGGAGGCAATGCTCTCTCTCAAAAAAAACAGGCAGGGACTATTGCTGAACAATTCAATAATACCCGCCATTCGTTTGAACAAATTATGGAATTTTTACGTCGCGATTACAACATATGTCTTACGCATGGGAATGGTCCACAAGTAGGGGATGAATTACTACGAATGGACTTGACCCGTGAAACGGTTCCTCCTTTGCCTTTGGGTGTTTGTGTGGCGGGAACGCAAGGTACCATGGGATATATGATCCAACAGACGTTCCAGAATGCATTACGTGCAGAAAATATTGATAAAGAGGTAGTAACACTTGTGACTCAAGTAATTATTAATCCAGAGGATCCATCCTTAAAGAATCCATCAAAATTTGTGGGAAAACGATATTCTGAAGAAGAAGCAAAGGCATTATCTAAAGAACTTGGATGGGATATTAAAGAACAAGAACTTGGACAATGGAGAAGAGTTGTTCCTTCCCCAGATCCTGAATTTGTAATGCATGGTCTTAGTATTCGTACCTTGGTTGAGTCTGGCATCATCGTCATTGCAGCTGGAGGTGGCGGAATTCCAGTATACAATACCGATGATCAAAAGCTAAAGGGAATCGATGCTGTTGTGGATAAAGATTTAAGTGCAGCAAAGCTTGGCAGGGTAATCCGAGCACAAGAATACTATATTATTACGGACGTAGATCAAGTCTATAGGGACTACAATACGCCACAGCAATCTCCGATTAATCAAATGACAGATACGGAAGCAAAACAATTGCAAGAAGAAGGACATTTTCAACAGGGAAGTATGTGGCCGAAGATTCGATCTGCGATTCATTTTTTGAAACATCACGGAGAAAAAACCATCATTACAGACATTGCCAATATCAAAAAAGCAATTGATGGAAACGCTGGAACAACGATTATAAAAGATAATTCATAAAAGGGGTGGTAGTGCGAATCATTATAATCACATTAATTTTTTCTTGCCAACTGTCCTATCTATTGTGTAACATTGTTCAATATGAAAAGTAATCAAAATTTTTACTATTATTTTAATGGAAGGAGTTATGTAGGGACCTAAGGATAGGACCATATAGAAAACTACATAAACCCCAATGAACTCCACTGGGGTTTTTTGTTACTTAAAATAATGAAAACATACGAAATAGAATTAAACAGTATAACGAAAAGATTGCCAAAATATCTACATAAGTATATTATAAAGCAACCTTATGATGATTACACAGGTCAAAATCAAGCTGTTTGGAGATATGTTATGAGATCAAATGTTGATTTTTTGCAACATGTTTCATATGGTGATTTTGTAGGTGGTTTAAAAAAGACAGGTATTGCGATTGATGATATTCCTAGAATGGAAGGTATGAATCGTATTTTAAAAAATATTGGATGGGCTGCAGTTGCAGTTGACGGATTTATACCTCCATCAATTTTTATGGGATTTCAGGCAAATAATGTGCTTGTAATTTCTGCAGAAATGCGTACAATAGAGCACATAGAATATACTCCTGCTCCAGATATAATTCATGAATCAGCAGGTCATGCTCCAATAATTGCTGATCCTGAATATGCTACATATTTGAAACGATTTGGTGAAATTGGTTGCAAGGCTTTTTCAAAACCACAAGATGATAAACTTTTCCATGCAATACGTGAGTTATCAACTATCAAAGAAAATCCAAATTCATCTGAAAAATCTATTAAAGAATCATCAGAATTAGTTGAGTCTTTACAGAATAATATGGGTGAACTTTCAGAAATGGCTAAAATTAGGAATCTTCATTGGTGGACTGTTGAGTATGGGTTAATTGGGAATATTGAAAATCCGAAAATTTATGGTGCTGGGTTACTTTCATCTATTAAAGAAAGTAAAGAATGTTTAAATAAATCGTTATCCAAATTACCATATAATGTTAATGTAGCTGAAGTTAATTTTGATATTACTACGCCCCAGCCACAACTATTTATTACTCCATCTTTTAAATTTTTAAGTGAGGTTTTGGAGCAGTTTGTTGATAAAATGTCATTTAAAATAGGCGGCTTGAAAGGAATTCAAAATGCTATTGACTCAAAGAAAATTGGTACAGTTGAATTAAGTTCAGGAGTACAAATATCAGGGGTTTTTTCAAATGTTATCTCTGAAAATGATGAACCTATTTATATTCAAACATCAAGTCCCACAGCTCTGCATATAAACGGTGTAGAAATTCCAAATCATGGAAAAAATTATCACAAAGATGGATTTGGTAGTCCAGTAGGATATATTGTTGGATCCAATAAACCTTTAGAAAAGTTTTTGGAACACGAGCTAAATGAAATAGGAATTATTTTAAATAAAGATGTAAATCTTAATTTTATTGGAAGAATTAAAATTACAGGAAGGTTAACAAATAAGTTATGGGATGGCAATGGAAACTTAATCATGCTTTCATTTATAAATTGTACTGTGACACATAATAAAACAATTTTATTTCAACCGGATTGGGGTATATATGATATGGTATTAGGAAAAGAAATTGTTTCAGTTTTTTCTGGTTCAGTTTCGTATAATTCCTTTGAAGATGATGGAGTTATTTTATCTAAAAAACCACTTCAAATTAAATATTCTGGTAAACAAAAATTGCTTCATAACTTATACAAACAAGTAAGAATTATGAGAAATAAGAATGATATCAAAGTTGATATTTTACAAGATATTTTTCTAAAAATCAGGAATGATTTTTCTGGTGAATGGCTATTGGTTCTTGAGATATATGAACTTTTATACAAATCAAATTTGTCCTTTGAAAAAGAATTGTTAAAGTATTTAGAATCTTTAAAAGAAAATATTCAAATTTCGAACCTGATATCAACAGGTTTAAAATTAATTAGAAAGTAATTTTTTTAACTTCTACCGAGTCTATGATTACTGACCTTAATCAGAGTTTTAAAAGAATAGTTGATAGTTTAGGAAAATAAAAAAAGGGCTAATTTACTAGCCCTTTTTTTATTTAATCTTTAGTTATTTATCCATCAGTA
>Ga0208879_1000672_pt1 | contig 34566 bp, 29 predicted proteins | sample Knorr_S15_td_Bot_FD_185605 | JGI IMG/M metagenome (GOLD analysis project Ga0208879, IMG submission 185605) | Marine microbial communities from Southern Atlantic Ocean transect - Knorr_S15_td_Bottom_ad_5009_LV_A (SPAdes) (version 2) | ecosystem: Environmental > Aquatic > Marine > Oceanic | place... | reverse complement strand
TTTAGTTAATAGTTAAATAAATTAATCATACACATATAAAATGATGAAATCAAATCAGTTAATATTAGTTTTAGTTAGTGTTTTTGCACTTACTTCATGTTCGCAACAATCACAAACATCTTCAACTACAGGATGGAAATATAATAATCCTAAAAATGGCGGATTTGAAACTTCTACAAAATTCCGTGAACAAATTACAGGTCCTGGGCTTATGTTTGTTGAAGGGGGGTCTTTCACTATGGGGAGAGTAGAACAAGATGTAATGTATGAATGGAATAATGTACCTAGAAGAGTTACCGTTTCTTCTTTTTACATGGATGAAACTGAGGTGAGAAATGTAGACTATTTAGAGTACCTGTATTGGCTTAAAAGAGTCTATAGTCAATCTTATCCTGAAGTGTACAAAAAAGCTTTACCTGATACCTTAGTTTGGAGAGATAAATTAGGGTATAATGAGCCTTTTGTAACGCAATACTTAAGACACCCAGCTTATAAAAACTATCCTGTTGTAGGTGTAAGCTGGGCGCAAGCTAATGATTTCTGTATTTGGAGAACCGATAGAGTAAATGAAAGAATTTTAATCAATGAAGGAATTTTGAAAGAAGACCTTGAACAAGTTGACGAAAACACTTTTAATACTGAAGCTTATTTAGCAGGACAATATGAAGGAATTGTAAAAAGAAACCCGCGAAACTTAAACCTTGCTACGGGAGAAAAAACAAGGCAAGTTCGTTTGGAAGACGGTTTACTTTTACCAAAATACCGTCTACCAACAGAAGCTGAATGGGAATTTGCAGCATTAGGATATGTTGGAAATACGCAAGAAGAAAATACTAACGAAAGAAAATTATATCCTTGGAATGGTTCATCATTAAGAAATGGAGACCCTAAAAATCAAGGAGTAATAATGGCTAACTTTAAAAGAGGTAGAGGAGATAATATGGGTGTTGCAGGGAACTTAAATGACAAAGCTGACATTACTGCTCCTGTTAGAACCTATTGGCCAAATGATTATGGATTATATAATATGGCAGGGAATGTCTCAGAATGGGTAATGGATGTTTACCGTCCTGAAATAGAGCAAACAACAATAGCAGATCATAGGAATTTTAGAGGAAATGTTTATACTACTCAAAAAACTGATGAAGATGGATTTATTGCTGAAAAAGATAGTTTAGGAAGAATTACCATGGTACCTGTAGATGAGCAAGGAAATGTATACAGAAGAAATTACAAAAAATCTGACAACATAAATTACCTTGACGGAGATATTGAGTCTCAAATGGGTATTGACTGGAATAACTTCTTAAATGAAACAACAAATGCAGATACTGCTAGAGTTAAAATTGATAAATGGAATCAAAGAGCAGATCAGTACAAAGACAATGCTAAAACAGGAAATTCTAGCGAAATGTACGCTTATGGAGAGTCATCTTTAATAACGGATAGAACAAGAGTCTTCAAAGGAGGTTCCTGGAAAGATAGAGCTTATTGGTTAAATCCTGGTACAAGAAGATTCTTAGATCAAGACCAATCAACTGATGCAATTGGATTTAGATGTGCAATGGACAGAGTGGGTGCTCCAGTTAGTAATCAAAGAGAAAATACTAGAAGAGGTACTGATTATAGTAAAAAAAGAAAATAATATTTAAATCTATATAATGTACAAAACCCCACTATTAGTGGGGTTTTGTTTTTTTTTAAAACATGAATATTAAAAATCTATATTCAATATTTATGCAAAACCCTTGCATCTGCACAGACAGTAGAAAGATTAGGAAAGGGGCTATCTTTTTTGCTTTGAAAGGAGAGAATTTTAATGGAAATAAATTTGCTTTAAAAGCTATTCAGGATGGATGTTCCTATGCTATTATTGATGAAAAATATTATGACACGCATCAAAATACAATTCTTGTTGATGATGCATTAGCAACACTTCAGAAACTTGCTACTTATCACAGATCACAGCTAAATATTCCTGTAATAGGAATAACAGGAACCAATGGAAAAACAACTTCTAAAGAATTAATTAAGGAGGTATTAAATAGCCAACTAAGAACTTATGCTACAAAAGGGAATCTAAATAACCATATTGGTGTTCCTTTAAGTATTTTAGAAATCAATAAGCAATATGAAATTGCAATTATTGAAATGGGTGCAAACCATCAAAAGGAAATTGATTTCCTGTGTAATATTGCACAACCAACTCATGGAGCAATCACAAATATAGGCTCTGCTCATTTGGAAGGGTTTGGGAGCCTTCAAGGGGTGATAAATACTAAAAATGAGCTATATCAGTTTATTGCCAAAACTAATGGACAGCTTTTTATAAACTCAGCTGATGATTTATTGTTAGGGCTTGCGGCCTTAATACCAAAAATAACATATGGAAAGGAAGGAGATGTAAAAGGTACAATTGAAAAAAGCACTACTTTCTTAAAGGTAAATTTCCAGGGTTTTACTATTAATAGTCAGTTAATCGGTAACTTTCAGTTTAGTAATATAATGCTTGCTATTTGTATTGGTGATTATTTTAGTATCTCAACTAACAACATTAAACAAAGTATCGAAAATTATATTCCAACTAATAATCGTTCACAGATTATAGAAACAAAAAATAACACTCTTATTCTTGACGCTTACAATGCCAACCCTTCTAGCATGAAGGCAATGTTACTTTCCTTTTCCAAACAAAAATACTCAAACAAGCTTTGCATCCTAGGAGATATGCTTGAACTTGGCAAAGATTCAGAAAAAGAGCATCAAGAAATTATATCACTTTGTAAAAAGCTCAAATTAAATTGTTATTACATTGGAAAAGAGTTCAAAAAGGTGAACCAAAAAGCCTTTAATAACAGAAAAGACTTTGAAGACCAATTGGAGGAAGAAGGAATTTCAACAAAAACAATTCTACTAAAAGGATCAAGAGGAATTGGATTAGAAAAACTAGTTAAATATCTCTAAATTATTCAGCCAAAGCATCTTTAAATAACTTCCTGAAAATAAAGAAACAAACAGACAAGAATCCTCCAAGTAAAGCTCCTAAAATACCTAATACAGCTTTTGACAGCTTCTCTTCTTCTAAAGGTAAAATTGGTTTATCAATAATATTAATAATTGGAGTTTGGTTTAATAAGGTGATTTTTGAAAGCTCTAGATTTTTTACTAGCTCTAGATAAATAGCATTTAACACCTCAACTTTTCTCATTAATTGTAATTCTTTTAATCTTCCTGACATCTTTACAATTCTCTGATTAATATCTTTTACTTTAGCAAATTCTTGTTCTGCTATTTCCAATTCAGCAAAAACAGAATCTGCTCTATCTTGTAAGAAATCAAGTGTATTAGTAGCCTGTGCAGTTTGATGTAACACATACATCTTACTCATCTGTTCAATTAAAGCTTCAACAAAATATTTAGCAAATTCTTGATTTAAAGATACATAAGACAACTTAATAATATTAGCATCATCCGACTGCAACTGAACAAGTAAATCCTCCTCTATTAACTGCAACCAAATTAAACCACTTACACTATCATGAATAAGTGTTAAATTATCATAAAAACTTATAACCTCAAATTCACTCTCTATCCAGCCTTTTTTAATCTCATTAATCTCAAGATAATGTTCAATTAACAAACTATTCTTTCCGTTTACCTTTCCACTCTTCATCAAAGCAGCTTCAACCACTCTCCTAGACTTTAACAACTCAAGAATATTACTTTGACTAAAAGTAGCACTAGACCCCCCCCCTAAATCAAAACCAAACTGACTAGCCAATCCTGACATAGCCCCAAAAGAACCTCCTTTCTTCTCGTCTTCAACAACAAAGGTTAACTCAGCACTATATTCTGTATCAGTAGAGATAGCAACTAGAACTCCAAGCACAAAAAATAATCCTGAAAAGGCAATTATTGTTAATTTTCTCCTTAATAAATAGGCCTTATACTCTGATAATTTAATCAGAATATCTTTTAACTGTATTTCATCATTATAACTCTCCATTATTACTGAGGTACTACTCTATCAATTAATAACCATAAAGAAAGGACTGCTGTAAGTTTCAGCATTGTTTTTTCAATTGCTTTATTCCAATCAAGTGGAATTTTCTTATGCTCTGCTTTTTCAACTTTATTCACAACTTTAATGGTTGCCCCTTTCTTAACCCTGGGAGAAATAACAAACAATCCAAAATTCATTGTTTTTTTGGCAATTCCATTTGGGTAGATAACTACAGTGTTTCCTTTCTTATTTGCTTTAGTAAAACCACCCGCAAAATTATTGACATAATAATTAGCTCTTCTTGTTCCAAAATAAGGAGCACTTATTGACTTCTCTTCAAGATTCATTAACTTACCTGTAATATGAACAAGATCCATTGTTTTGGGCACAATAATACTATCCCCTTCAACTAACACTATATTATGTTTAGACTCATTAGAGTTCAATGCTAAGTGCATATTTAGGTAGACTAAAGCATAACTCCTTAATTCGTTATCGTATTGTATTTCTAAGGCTTTTTCCCTTGCTTTTAATAACTCATCTTTATAGATAATCGATAATTGAGGATTATTCAATAATGAGTCCTTTAACAAATCTGAAATAACAATAGTGTTAGTGTTAGTGTTAGTGTTAGTGTTAGTGTTAGTGTTAGTGAATAATCTAAACATAGTTACTCCATCAAGGTGTGCGTATTTTGTAATCCCACCTGCTCTTTTGATAATAGAAGATATCTTCTCATCTTTAGTCAATAAAGTATAAATCCCTGGGTATTTTACTTCTCCTGACAATACAACATTCTTAGCTGATTCAAAATCCGGATTCTCTCTCACAAATACTTGATCGTACGGTTGCAACAAGAATTCTTGAGCCTCTGCACTTAATACTAAATCATCCCCAATTTTAATTGTTTTTATAATTACTCTCCTTGGCTTTAGCTTGTCGGAGATAATATCATAATCCATAATTCTACTTACCTCTACTCTACTCCCTTCTGCTTGCCTATTTAAACCACCAGCTTGCAACAAAATATCCTGCAGGGTCATTCCATCTCCGTATTCAAACTCTCCTTTGTTTCTTACAGCTCCAGAAACTGATACAAAGAAATCATCATCAAAATCATCAACTGAAAGCACACGAACTATATCATATTCCTTAAGTAAAATATTATCCTTATGATTATTATCATTAAGAATTTTGCCTAAATTAACTGCTAGATGTGATTTCGTCCTATCATCATTTAAACGAATAATATATACTTTATCCAAGAAAGTTCTTTCAGAAATACACTTTGCCCTTTGTAATAAATCTAACAAATTTTCACCTTTTATAAACTCATAATCACCTACAACCCCAACATTTCCTTTCACACTTACTACATTCGATAATTTGTTAGAAATCGTATTCACCACGATCTCGTCTCCATTTTGAACAACAGTAGATTTTAGATGATCTTTATGCACATCATTTACTTTTACTGCATTATAATCAATACGCTTAAGAGTAAGTACATCAGTGAATGCATTAGTAGTGTAGCCACCAGCATATTTAATTATATCAGCAACTGACTCTCCTGATTTTGCTTCATAAGTATAGGGGCGATTAACGCCACCTTTAACTTCAATTAAATGCTTTGCAGGAGGTACAAATAAATAATCTCCATCTTGCATGTATATATCTTGCGAGCGCGTTGGATTAAATAGGAACTGATAAACATCTAATGAATCAACAGTTTTACCATCTCGCTTAATGTAAATGTTACGCACTGTTCCTAACTGATTAGGTCCATTTGCTGCAATCAATGCATTAAAAGCCGTATTGATAGCTGGAATTGAATAAGAACCAGGATTATAAACCTCTCCAACAATATGTACTGTAATTACTCGTGAATAAGAAAGGGTCACATCAATCTCAGAATTTTTCATATCCAAGAATGACCCAAATTTACTCTTAAGAAGCGAACGCATCTTTTTAAATGTCAGTCCTTTTACATAAATCCTACCGTATGAACTAGGAGTAATATAACCTCTATCATCAACTAAAAGAGTTTCAGAAAATTCAGAATATCCCCAAACTGAAATAGAAATCTCATCCCTACTTCCTACCTTATAGTTTTCAGGCGCTTTAGCATCCAATGCTTTTTGATAGAATGAAAGTTTATTATTTCTAAACACATCCTGTCCGTAAATTTTAGCTTTTGGATAAGAAGTAGTATCAATAGCTAAGCTATCCCCAAAACTCTCATAGAACTTTGCCAATGCCGTATTTCTACCAATTGTATCTTGCACTCCTTTAGCATATTTACCTCTACTAAATTTAAAATCCATTGCCTCAGAAATTTCAACATTTGATAATCCCATTTGCTTTAATACTTGCTCTGATGGAATATCGGATGGACGTAAATCCTCAGGATTTGCATTAGAAGGCAAAAACTTTAAATAACTTGGATTTATTTTTGATTTATCATAATTAATTTGAGCGCTTGAAACCAAGGCTAAACAAAATACTAATGACAATAAGATGAGTTTCTTCATAATTATTATTTTAAAACAGAACGAGAGATTACAATTCTTTGAATCTCAGAAGTTCCTTCATAAATTTGTGTAATTTTTGCGTCACGCATCAAGCGTTCCACATGATATTCTTTTACAAAACCATAACCCCCATGTACTTGCACAGCCTCTACAGTAGTTTTCATTGCCGTTTCTGAGGCAAATACTTTTGCCATTGCGCTTGCCATTTCATAATTTTGTCCATTATCTTTTAGCCATGCAGCTTTTAAACACAACAGCCTTGCAGCTTCAATTTCAGTTGCCATATCCGCTAATTTGAATGCAATGGCTTGATGTTTTGAAATCTCTTTGCCGAATGCTTTTCTTTCTTTTGAATATTTAAGAGCTAATTCATAAGCTCCAGAAGCTATCCCTAAGGCTTGTGAGGCAATGCCAATTCTACCACCAGATAAAGTTTTCATAGCAAAAGTAAATCCAAAACCATCTTCTCCAATTCTATTTTCCTTTGGTACTTTTACATCCGTAAACATTAAGGAATGCGTGTCTGAACCTCTAATGCCTAATTTATTTTCTTTAGCGCCTACCACAAATCCATCCATGCCTTTTTCTACAATAAAAGCATTAATCCCTTTATGTCCTTTTTCTACATCCGTTTGTGCAATTACCAAATAAACAGATGCTGTGTTTCCATTAGTTATCCAGTTTTTTGTGCCATTTAAAAGGTAATGGTCTCCCTTATCAATTGCTGTTGTTTTCTGTGAAGTGGCATCACTTCCAGCTTCTGGTTCGGATAAGCAGAAAGCTCCAATAATTTCACCACTAGCTAATGGTTTTAAGTATTTCTCTTTTTGTTCTTCCGTTCCAAAAGTTTCCAACCCCCAACACACTAATGAATTATTTACTGACATCACAACAGATGTAGACGCATCTATTTTTGAAATTTCTTCCATTGCTAATACATAAGAAATAGTATCCATTCCTGCCCCTCCATATTTAGGATCCACCATCATGCCTAAAAACCCAAGTTCTCCTAATTTTTTAATCTGTTCTGTTGGGAATGTTTGATTTTCATCTCTTTCAATTACTCCGGGTAATAATTCAGTTTGTGCAAAATCCCTTGCTGCATCCCTAATCATCTTATGCTCTTCCGTCAATTCAAAATTCATTATTTGCTTTTTATAAAATTCACGCAAAAGTACATTTTTTAAACTATTTTTGAAAACTGATGACTAAGAATATAAAATACCGTGTTTTAGGAGTAATGTCAGGCACTTCCTTGGACGGACTAGATTTAGCAGTCTGTACCTTTACCAAAAATACTAATTGGGAATTCAATATTGAAAAATCTGAAACCCAGAAATACTCTGATTACTGGAAATCAACCTTAGCAAATCTACACACTAAAAACAAAGAAATAATCGCACAAACTGATAATGAATTTGGTGCTTTTTTAGGAGATAAAATTAATGCTTTTTTAAGTAATGTAAAAGTTGATTTTATTGCTTCTCATGGGCACACTATATTTCATCAACCCCAAAATAATTATACTTTGCAAATTGGAAATGGAGAAATAATCGCAAAAATTACTGGCATTCCAACAATTAATGATTTCAGAAGTTTAGATGTTTCTCTAAATGGTCAGGGTGCTCCTTTAGTTCCAATTGGCGATTTACATTTATTTGCTAATTATAAATACTGTATCAATTTAGGAGGCTTTGCAAATATATCCATAAAAGAAAAAAATACAATTATAGCATTTGATATTTGCCCTGTAAATATTGTACTCAATCAAATCTGTTCAAAGTTGAATATTGAATATGATAATAATGGTGATATTGCTAAAAAAGGAAAACTCATTCCAGAACTTTTACAGCAACTTAATCAATTGGATTTCTATAAAAAATCATCACCAAAATCATTAGGGAGAGAGTGGGTAGAAGAGCATATCAATCCAATAATTAAAAACCAAAAACCTAAGGATATTTTATACACTTTTTGCGAACACATTGCAATACAAATTGGTTTCTTCTTAAAAGATGAATCCGCATTGCTTACTGGTGGTGGAGTTTTCAATAAGTACTTAATGGGAAGGATAAGACACCATGCTTCTTCAAAAATTATTACGCCAAGTAATACAATAATTAACTTTAAAGAGGCCTTACTCTTTGGTTTTCTAGGAGTCTTAAAATCAAGAAATGAAGTAAATTGTCTGCAATCTGTCACAGGTGCAGAAAGGGATAATTGTGGTGGAGTTATTCACCAAATCTAAACCTTATTTTCATACATTTGCAAAAAATTTAAAGCCAAGTGAAGATGGAGGAATTATTAAAGAAATTTGAAGATAAAAAACCTGAAGTGGTTTTTGAATGGAAAGATGCTGAAACGGATGCTGAAGGTTGGATAGTAATCAACTCACTAAGAGGAGGAGCTGCAGCCGGAGGAACAAGAATGAGAATTGGTGTTACTAAAGATGAAGTATTGGCACTTGCTAAAACTATGGAGATAAAATTCACTGTTGCTGGACCTCCAATTGGTGGCGGAAAATCAGGAATTAATTTTGATCCTAGAGACCCAAGGAAACAAGAGGTTTTAAGAAGATGGTATGCTGCTGTAAAACCACTATTAAAAACATATTACGGAACAGGTGGAGATATGAATGTAGATGAAGTAAATGAAGTAATTCCAATGTGTGAGGAGCAAGGCATTTTATTCCCATTAGAAGGAATTGTAAACGGACATCACAGAAGAGATGAAGCAGGAAAGATGAAAATTATTAACCAACTGAAAGAAGGTGTCCCTTTAATTGTAAGAGATGAAAAACTAACACCTAATCCAAATAAAGATTACTCAGTAGGAGATTTAATTACTGGTTATGGCGTTTCAGAAACAATCTTGCATTACTATAATATTTATGGTGGAGAAGTAACGGGAAAAAGAGTAATCATTCAGGGGTGGGGAAATGTAGGGGGTGCTGCTGCTTATTATTTAGCACAAGCAGGTGCTGTTATTGTTGGTATTATTGATATTGCTGGAGGAGTAATCAACAAAGATGGATTTACTTTTGAAAAAGTAACATCTCTTTTAGAGGACCGTTCATCAAACTTCTTAGAAGCTGATAACATGTTATCTTTTGAGGAAGCTAATGAAAAAATATGGAGTGTTGGAGCTGAAATTTTTGTTCCAGCAGCAGCCTCTCGTTTGTTATCTCAAAATCAATTAGACACTATGGTTGATAACGGATTAGAGGTTATTTCATCAGGTGCTAACGTACCTTTTGCTGATAAAGAGATTTTCTTTGGGCCTATCTCAAAAAGTGCAGATGAAAGAGTAAGTGTATTGCCTGACTTTATTGCAAATTGTGGAATGGCAAGAGTTTTTGCTTACTTGATGGAAGACAAAGTCGAAATGACAGATATTGCAATTTTTGCTGACACTTCAGACTGTATTAAAAATGCATTAATAAAATCACATTTAATTAATAATAGTAAAACGCACATTTCAAAAACTGCTTTTGAAATTGCATTAAAACAACTCGTATAAAATGGACATTCAATCTTTTTTACAAACAAGCTTCTTAGATAATACCCTAGCGGATTACACTTGGTTTATAGGCGCATTTATTGCAGGATTACTTTTCAAAAATCTAATCTCAAAATATTTAAGTCATTTATTATATAAAGTAGTTGGCAAAAAAGGCAGCATAGTTGGTGAAGGAAAATTTGACGAATTACTTACAAAACCAATTGGCCTATTTATCATGCTTTCTATAATCTATTTAGGAAGCTCACACATAAACTACCCAGAAGCTTGGGGCCTTGTAAGTGAAAAAGAGTTTGGCTTAAAAATGTTTATTGGCAGAGGATACTCACTACTATACATTAGTTCAATTTTCTGGATACTAAATAAAATCATTGAGTTTATCGGTTTAATTCTTCAGAAAAAAGCAGAAGAAACTGAAAATAAAATGGATGACCAGCTCATTCCTTTTGCTATTGAGATTGCAAAAATTATCTCTATCATATTTGCCTTATTTATCATACTTGGTAACATTTTCGAAGTAAACCTTACTGCAATTGGCGCAGGTTTAGGAATTGGAGGTATTGCCCTTGCAATGGCTTCTAAAGAGAGTTTAGAAAACCTTTTAGGTTCTTTCACTATCTTTTTTGATCGTCCATTTACTGTAGGGGATACCGTTACAATAGGGTCGGTGACTGGTTCGGTTGAAAAAGTAGGTTTCAGAAGTACGCGAATTAGAACTTATGACAAAAGCTTAGTTACTGTACCTAACAAAAAGATGATTGATGCAGAGTTAGATAATTTAGGAATGAGACCTGTAAGAAGAGTTCGTTTTCATTTAGGGCTAACTTATGAAACTACTCCTGAGCAAATGAAAGCAATCGTTTCTGAAATTCAAGAAATGATTAATCAGCATGCAAAAACAAACCAAGAAGGAAAGGTTCGTTTTCAAGAGTTTGGCTCAAGCTCACTTGACGTACTAATAGTGTATTTTGTTGATAGCCCTTCATGGGATGATTTAATAGATGTAAAAGAAGATATCAACTACAAAATTATGGAAATTGTAAAAACGAACAATAGTGATTTTGCCTTTCCATCCACAACAGTATATTTGCAAAAAAATTAGAAACCACTTAATATTTAAACCCACAATTTATGATTACTACACTTATGATAATTGTATTCGTTTTAGGATACATGGCAATCGCATTAGAACATCCAATAAAAGTAGACAAAGCAGCATCTGCACTTTTGATAGGAGGAATTTGTTGGGCACTTTACGCATTTTCTGGAGTTGATGCACACCACATGAATGAACATTTATCGCACCACTTAGTGGATATTGCAGAAATTTTATTTTTCCTTTTAGGGGCAATGACAATTGTTGAATTGATTGATGCACATGAAGGGTTTTCAATTATTACAGATAAAATCACAACTAATAAAAAAGTAGCTTTAATGTGGATTTTAAGTATTATTACGTTCTTCTTTTCTGCAGCTTTGGACAACTTAACAACTGCAATTGTAATGTCAGCATTACTTACTAAATTGATTAAGGATAGAGAGGATCTTTGGATGTTTGCTGGCATGGTAATACTATCAGCTAATGCTGGTGGAGCTTGGTCACCAATTGGTGATGTAACTACTATTATGCTATGGATTGGCGGACAAGTAACTGCAAGTAACATTATCACCTCAGTATTTTTACCTTCAGTAGTTTGTGCACTAGTACCTTTAATTTACTTAACTTTCAAATTAAAAGGAGAGATTACTCGTCCTGTTGCTGTAGAAAGCAAAGAACATTATACTGATCCAACAACTCCATTCGAAAGAAATTTGATTTTCTATATGGGAGTAGCTGGTTTATTATTTGTTCCAATTTTCAAAACGGTTACCCACTTACCTCCATATATAGGAATGCTACTTTCATTAGGAGTACTTTGGTTAGTTACTGAAATATTACACAGAAGTAAAAATCACGAACAAAAATCGCAACTATCAGTAATTGGGGTTTTAAAAAAAGTAGATGTTCCTACTATCTTTTTCTTCTTAGGAATTTTATTAGCTGTAGCAAGTTTACAAGCTGCAGGGCAGTTGGACATTGTAGCTAATTATTTAAATGAAACTTTTAACGGACAATCAGTTGAGGGGACTTATATTATCAATATAATTATTGGTTTATTATCCTCAATTGTGGACAATGTGCCTTTAGTTGCTGGGGCAATGGGAATGTATCCAATTGAAGAAACTGGACTTTATGCAACTGATGGTAAGTTCTGGGAATTCTTGGCTTATTGTGCAGGTACAGGGGGTTCTGTTTTAATTATCGGTTCAGCAGCTGGAGTTGCTGTAATGGGAATTCTTAAAATTGACTTTATCTGGTATGTGAAAAATATTTCATTACTTGCACTTATGGGTTATTTAGCTGGTGCAGCTACTTACATTTTTATACAATAAAAACTAATAATCTCGTTTAAGTTAAAATCAAATCTCATGAACTTATTACTCTTACAAATTCCTACCACAACTGAAAGTTCAGTTGTAGTTACTGAAAAAACACTATCAGTAATTGACTTAATTACTTCAGGAGGAGTAGGAGGAAATTTAGTAATGGGAGCCTTAGGTATACTATCTATTTTTGCAATTTATATTTTAATTGAACGTTTTTCTGCAATTAAAAAAGCAAGCAGGGAGGATGAGAATTTCCTAAAAAGCATTCGTAATTTCGTTGAAGCGAAAGACATTGAAGCGGCAAAAACTTTATGCAAAAATACCGATAGCCCTATTTCAAGAATGATAGAAAAAGGGGTTAATCGTATCAACAAACCTATGACAGATATTTCTGCAGCTATTGAAAATCAAGGAAAACTGGAAGTTTTCAAAATGGAAAATAACTTAGCCAACTTAGCAACTATTTCAGGTGCAGCCCCTATGATTGGTTTTTTAGGAACAGTAATTGGTATGATTGTTGCTTTTCATGAAATGGCAAGTGCTGGAGGCAACATTGATGTAGAAATGCTTTCTAAAGGTATCTACACAGCAATGACAACTACAGTAGCTGGTTTGGTCGTAGGAATTATCGCCTTTATTGCTTACAACTATTTAGTATCCAAAGTGGACAAAGTAGTATTTATGTTAGAAGCAAAAACAACAGAATTTTTGGACCTTTTACACCATAACGAATAATGGCATTAAGAAGTAGAAATAAGGTAAGCGCAAATTTTAACATGTCCTCCATGACGGACATAGTTTTCCTATTGCTTATCTTTTTCATGCTTACCTCTACCCTAGTTAGCCCCAATGCTTTAAAACTTCTTTTACCAAGTAGTAAAGCAAAAACTTTGGAAAAACAAACCATCTCAGTTTCCATAACTAAGGATATTGAATTTTACATTAATGACAATAAAGTAACAGCTGCAAGCATTGAGCAGGAACTAAAATTACTTGTTAATAATGAAAAAGAACCTGCAATCATTTTGCATACTGACAGGACAGTTGCCATTGAACATGTCGTAAAAGTGATGGATATTGCTTACCGCAACAAATACAAAATAGTACTAGCAACAACCCCAAATTAAAATGACAGCTGCTGAAAAGAAGAGCAAACGAAAAGGGATTATTGGAACAATTCTGTTTCATGCTTTGCTTATAGTCGCCTTTCTTTTTATGGGTTTAAAATATCAAGATCCCCCTCCTGCAGAAGAAGGGATAAGCATCAATTTTGGTTATATGGATGAAGGGTTAGGGAAAATAGAGCCTGAGGATACTGAGGAAGTAACTGAGCTAGTAGAAGAAGAAATTATTGAAGAGCAAATAGAAAGTACTGAAGAAATTATTACCCAATCTGTGGTTGAAACTCCGGTTGTAGAAAAAACAGAAGAAATGAAAAAGGTTGTAGAAAAAGAAGAGCCTAAGGAAGAAGTAATTGAAGAAAAAAAACCTGAGGTAAATAAAAAGGCTCTTTACCCTGGAAAAAAGAAAACTGAAACCACTTCAGAAGGAAATAAAAAAGGGGAAGGCAATCAAGGCGTAATAGATGGCGACCCTAATGCTAATGTATATGAAGGAGGTGGAATTGGAGAAGATGGAACTGCCTACCAATTAGGTGGGAGAAATGTTTCTTTTAAAGCAAAGCCAATCTATAACCTACAAGTTGAAGGAAAAGTAGTCGTATTAATCACAGTAAATAGACTCGGCAATGTAATAAGTGCAATTCCTGGAGCAAAAGGTTCAACCACTTTAAACAAACAATTATTACAAAGGGCAAAAACGGCAGCACTAAAAACTAAGTTCGACCCCAAGCAAACAGCCCCAACTAATCAGCAGGGAAAAATTATTTACTATTTCCAATTAAATTAATGACTTATCAGGAAACACTTGACTATTTGTTTGGTCGCTTACCCATGTACCAAAGGGAAGGTGAAGCAGCCTATAAAGCGAATATTGACAACATAATTGCAGCTTCAAAATACTTAGGAAATCCTCACGTCAAATTTAAAAGTATCCATATTGCAGGAACAAACGGAAAAGGTTCTACTGCTCATATGTTGGCTTCCATTCTACAAGAGTCTGGTTACAAAGTTGGGCTATACACCTCCCCTCATCTTAAAGATTTCAGAGAAAGAATAAAGATAAATGGAGAGATGATTACTGAAAAAGAAGTTATTCATTTTGTAAAGAGAAGCAAAACCATTTTTGAAGAAATGGAACTTTCCTTTTTTGAATTCACAGTAGCTATGGCTTTTGATTATTTTGCCAAACAAAAAGTGGATATCGCAATTATTGAAACAGGATTAGGAGGAAGATTGGACAGTACCAACATTATCAACCCTGAACTTTCTGTCATCACAAATATTGGGATTGACCATACCTATCTACTTGGAAATACTTTAGAAAAAATTGCAGTCGAAAAAGGAGGAATCATTAAAAAAAATAGGCCTGTAATTATTGGAAGGAAACAAAAAGAGACTTTTGACATCTTCAATAATATTGCGCAAAAAAATAATGCTGAATTAATTTATCCAACAGAAAATAAACACTACCAAACAGATTTAAAAGGGATTTATCAAAAGGAAAATACTAACACTTGCCTTACTACTATTCATGCATTGAAAAATATGGGATGGAAAATACCTGAGCAATCTATAGAAAAGGGCTTAGCTAATACTATAAAGAATACTTCCCTTTTAGGAAGGTGGCAAACCCTTAATAAAACTCCTCATATTATTTGTGATACAGGACACAATGAAGATGGCATTAAACAAATCTGCAGACAACTAAAAAAAATAAAATATAAGCAACTCCATTTTGTATTTGGCACAGTAAATGATAAAAATATAAAGCGTATTCTTGCTCTTTTACCCAAAGATGCTAGATATTATTTTTGTAAAGCAGATATTGCAAGAGCAATGAATGCTGAGGAGCTAAAACAACAAGCAGCAAAACACCAACTCAAAGGAGAAGTATTTACTAGTGTATACAAAGCTGTTCAACAAGCAAAAAAAGAAACAAAAACTGAGGATTTAATCTTTGTTGGAGGAAGTACTTTTGTTGTTGCTGAAGTTATATAATTTATTTTCTTTAAAACTTGCCTGTACTAAGAAATGGTATATATTTGCAATCCAATTTCAGGGCGATTAACTCAGTTGGTTCAGAGTGCCTCCTTTACACGGAGGAAGTCGGGGGTTCGAGTCCCTCATTGCCCACCAAAAATAAACCCACTCATTTGAGTGGGTTTATTATTTTTACATTAAAAAGTAAAGTAAACATTACATAATTAAGTAATTTTTGTATTTTTGTAAAGTAAACATTACAAAATGATATTATGAAAAAACAAACAAAAATTATGATGGGATGGACAATTGCCTGGGTAGCAAGTCTAGCTTTTTTAACAGGTGGAGTAAACTCACTTTGGGATAATTTAATATTTACTAAAATAGGTTTATTAATAAATTTTGCCATTGGAATTGGTATGATAATCGCAAATAAAAATTTATTTAAGACTTATGATGAACTGCAAAAGAAAATTCTATTTGATGCTATGGCCCTTACATTAGGATTAACAGTAGTTGTTGGTCTTACATATGAGGTTGCTTTTGATTTTGGAGTTATTAACTCAGAACCTGAATTTGAATATTTAATGTTCTTTATTTGCTTTTCATATATAGTTTCGACTATCATTAACTCAAGAAAATATAGATGAAAAATAAGGTTAAAGAACTTAGAAAAAGCCAAAAATTAACTCAGGAAGAACTAGCAGAGTTAATTGGAATATCGCGTCAAGCTATAAACGCTATTGAAAAAGAAAAATTCGACCCTAGTTTACCTACTGCATTTAAAATGGCGAATCTTTTTAAAATTTCAATAGAAGATTTGTTTATGTATGAGAATAAATAGATACAAAAATTGACGAAAAAATAAAAATTAAGTTCGAAAAAAGTTCGAAATAAAGACCCTAAGGCCCGCCAAATAAAAACCCACTCATTTGAGTGGGTTTTGTTTATTCTATAATTAGCTTCCTCTCCACTGTTCCATCATCATAGAGGTAAAAGAGGGGGACATTCTTTCTATAAGGTGTTTCTTGTCCTAACATATCGGTAATCTTAACTAAATTACTTTTATTGTTAGTTATATCTAAGATTCCTGTTGTATTGATAGTTAAATTAAGATTTACAATACTGTCACATCCTACCGAGTTAATTAAAGTAACTGAATAATCTCCTGAAATAGTTAGAGGCATACCATTCCATACAATACTAGCAGTAACAGACAATGTATCATATGAAGATGTATGCTGATCAACTACTATGTTAGTATAAACAATACTATCACAGCCACTTGACAAAGTTAATGTGTCTGTATAGTTTCCTGCTGTATTATAAACAGTACTTCCTACTACAATACTATCTCCATCACATATTGAATAACTCTGTTGCCATATTGCTGGGGGTGTTATACTAATATTAGTATAAATTATACTATCACATCCATTTACAGAATTTAATGTGTCTGTATAATTTCCTGCTGTATTATAAGTATTACTTCCTACTACAACACTATCTCCAGTACAAATTACAAACGCCTGTTGCCATATTACAGGATAAACACAAGAACTATCATTAATTGTTGCTAATGGATCATAATTACAAGCTAAACTATCTGTACAGCCATAGGTTCCACTACAATTAGCACTAAAATAAGTTTGTGCACTAATATTTGTCCAATTGTTAGTTGACCAAGCTACATCATCTACATCTATACAAAAAAGAATTGGATTATTATTTGCATAAAAATTATTCATATTGGTATTGTTTCCATTTGCAACATCTAGGTAAGTGAGTTGATTAAAAGCACAGTTCAAATCACCTAAAGAAGTATTTTGACTTAGATCAAGACTTGTGAGTTGATTATTACTACACCACAAAGTAGTTAAAGCAGGATTCTGACTTACATTAAGACTGTCAAGATCATTCTCATAACACCACAGAGTAGTTAAAGCAGAATTCTGACTTATATTAAGGCTATCAAGTTGATTCTCAAAACAATAAAATTCAGTTAAAGCCGTATTTAGACTCACATCAAGACTTGTGATTTGCCCTTGCACATAACCATCACCTGCACAATTCAAAGAAGTTAAAGCAGTATTCTGACTTACATCAAGACTTGTAATTAAATTAGAAGAACAATTCAAAACAGTTAAAGCAGTAAAGGCTTCAATACCTGTTAAATCAGAGATACCTAAACTAGCACAAAAAATAGTGCCTCCAAAGGCAGCTGCTTCACTAACTTGTATTTCGGTATCGCCATTGGTGTTAATAGCGGTATTTCCAACTAAAACTGCTTTAAAGATAGCGTCAGGTATGTTTACATTTTGTGCATGTACAATACCAATAGTTGCTAAGATAATTAATATAAGCAGTCCTTTTTTCAATGTTAATCTATTGTTTTATTCTATAACAATTCTTTTCTCTACTGTTCCATCATCATAGATATAAAAGAGAGGTGTGTTTCTTCTGTACGTGGTTTCTTGACCTAACATATCAGTAATCTTAACTAAGGTTCTCTCAGTATTATTAATATTCAATATCCCTGTAGTATTTGTAATAGTTAAATTAAGGTTTGCAATACTATCACATCCTACCGAGTTAATTAAAGTAACTGAATAATCTCCTGAAACACTAACAGAAATACCATTCCAATACAAATTGATATTAGGTACAATAGATAATGTATCATATGAGGATGTATTATCATCAACTACAATATTAGTATATACAATGCTATCACAGCCACTTGACAAAGTTAATGTGTCTGTATAGTTTCCTGTTGTATTATAAACATTACTTCCTACTACTATACTATCTCCATCACATATTGAATAACTCTGTTGCCATATTGCTGGGGGTGTTATGCTAATATTAGTATAAATTATACTATCACATCCATTTACAGAATTTAATGTGTCTGTATAATTTCCTGCTGTATTATAAGTATTACTTCCTACTACAACACTATTTCCATTACATATTACAAACGCCTGTTGCCATATTACAGGATAAACACAAGAACTATCATTAATTGTTGCTAATGGATCATAATTACAAGCTAAACTATCTGTACAGCCACTTATATAGAATTGACAATTTGAAGGAAGAGGATTTAATTCAATAACAGTTGAAGGTGTTAATACTAAATTATTAAATCCTGAATAGGATGGAGAGAATCTTTGTCCCCTAAAACAAATATTTCCAAAAGGTGAAGGTGTTGTTCCTTGAGTAATAGGATTTGGACCAACCATAGGTATAATATAATCCCATACCACAGAATCAGTCTGATACTCTATTTCAAAGATTTTTCCTTGTGCTCCAGAGCATATCAAAATGTTTCCATTTTCTAATTGTTGTGCTCCTGAGATAAAAGGAGAGTAAAAATTGATACTATCCGAATAACTCCAATATAAATTCAAAGGACCATATGGTGTTGAATTATTAGTCAAAATATAATTATTAGAATTATTAGTATCTAATGGTGGCTCTATAATATCTATTGAAGAATATCCTCTTTGATTTCCATTATTAAAAATCATTATCTTACCCTCATCTGGCAATCCTGATGGTATCCAATGTGCATCATGCTGAAATTCAAAAACCTGATCTAAAGTATCTCCTCTATTATATGCTTGAGGATCTCCCCATCTATATAAAATATCTCCTCCATTTCCAGAAAACCCTCCAATACTATCAGCAGCTTCTGCAGTTGTCGTACTATGATCTATAATCCAAAACTCATTAAAAGTTGGAGAATTAATTATTATTTGATCTAAATCAGAATTATAATCAAGTGAATTAGCATGAAGCCAATCAGGATCAGTGCCATCATAAGCATAATTAATATTAATTCTTCCTGGATGTTCAGATATTGTTCCATAATGAAGTAAATTAGAGTCTGTATCTTGGATTAAATGATCCCAGGCATGCCACTCCCATACTATCTGATCAGTTGTAGGATTTACTTCTAGTATCATTTCTGAATATCTATCTGCACTAAATAGTGATCCAAAGGTATCAGCTTCTTGTGCTGAAATAAGTTCAATTGCAAGAATTAAAATATTTCCATTTGGGAGGATCTCTAAATCATGATGGGCAAGCGTTGAGTCACTATTTACTTCATAAGACCAAATCACATTACTGCTGGGATCTAATATTTCAATTCCACCACCAGTACCACCAAAACTAAAAGTAGTACTGTCCAATTGGCTTGTTTTAAGTAAATTTCCATTTTCTAATAAATATACTGATGCCGCAGGTTTAAAATTAGAGTTCCACTCATATACTTTAACTCCACAATTATCAATCAAATAGGTATTTGTACTTCCAAGTGAATTAAATAAAGTATACCCATTATAAGATTCTGGGAGATTTGAGAATAATCCAACTGTTTGTTGTGCCAAAGTTAAGAGTGGAAAACAGAGTAATACAAGTAGTATTTTTTTCATAGTGATAAAATTTTTGCAAATATAGTAAATAATTTTCTAAAAAAGTTCAAACTTAGGACCGTAAGACCCTCCAAAAACAAACCCACTCATTTGAGTGGTTTTTTTGTTATATTTGTAACTTTAACTAAATACAAACATTTAAAAAAATATTATGGGAAAAGGAAAAGACTCAAAGAAAAATGTTAAAAAAGCACCTGCTAAAACAGCAAAAGAAAAAAAAGCAGAAAAGAGGCTAAAAAAATCTAAATAAGATATATTTATTTCTTAAAAAAAGTCCGAAATTAGGACCGTAGGGTCCACCAATAACAAACCCACTCAAATGAGTGGGTTTGTTTTTTTATTCTCAATTTAGTCAGAGATGGATGCAAAACAAAGTACATTTGTAAAATGTTGTATAATAAGAAATCTTCTCTATTTATATTATTGCTTTGCATTGCTACTATTTCTTGTAAAAAAGAAAGTGTTCCTTTTTCAAATATAATTAATCTGAAAAACAGTCCTTCATATCCAACTGAAAAGGGATTAAATGCTTTTTTTGATTTAGGAAGTTGGATGGGATTTTCATTGTCAGATGACAAAACTACTACAGGATTCTCAGGCCCTTATATCTTAGGATTAGAACATGGAATATGGGCGTCAAATAATTTTTCTTCATTAAATTTAATTTCTGAAAATGGAAATTCCCTTTTAACAAATCTTAATTATTCTGAACAAGATTATTTTCCTGGAAGATTAGAAACTCAAATAACTTTTGAAGAAATTAACTTGAAAAGCGCCTTAATATTTACTTCTGATAAAAGCCTTATTATCTCAACTAAAATAATAAATAATGGAAATCAAAATCTGGAGTTCACCCCACAATGGGAAGGAGAAATATTTCATCAAATTGGTCACTTTATAAATAAGGATACACACTTAATTACACTTATGGAAAAGGGTCAGAAAATTTACCTGAACCCAATAAGTGATGAGCCTTTTAACATTTATTCAGATTCAAATAAATATGTTGTTTCTCTTAAAAATGATAATTTAAAACCAAAAGAAACAAAAACCTATTCCATAGAGATTCAATATCATCCCGATCAGAAAAAACCACAAAAAACTATCCGTAAAATTAACATATCAAAAGCAGTAGAAGACAATCAGTTAAGGTGGAGCAAGTATCTGGAAATAACAAAAAACAATTCATTAAGTAAAGAGGAAAAACTTATTCTCACAAAAAGCATCTGCACTCTAATCAATAATTGGAAAAGTGCTGCTGGGGCATTAAAACATGACGGTCTTTTTCCTTCCTATCATTACAAATGGTTTCAAGGATTTTGGTCATGGGACTCATGGAAACATGCTGTTTCTTTAGTGAAAATTGATGCAGAGCTCGCAAAAAACCAAGTAAGAGCAATGTATGATTATCAAAATAATGACGGAATGATTGCTGATTGTATTTTTAGAGACACGACAATAGAAAAACACAATTGGAGAGATACCAAACCTCCCCTTTCTTCTTGGGCAATTTGGGAAATTTATAAAGAAACTCAGGATACCAAATTCTTGAAAGAAATGTATCCTAAATTGGTGAACTATCACAATTGGTGGTATGCTTTTAGAGATTATGATAAGGATGGTTTATGCGAATATGGCTCAACTGATGGCTCATTAATTGCGGCAAAATGGGAAAGTGGAATGGACAATGCAATTCGATTTGATAAAAGTAAAATAGTAGATGGATCAAACTATTCCATCAACACAGAATCAGTAGATTTGAATTCTTATTTAGCCAAGGAAAAAGAATATCTCTCAAAAATGGCAAAAGCACTTAAGCTTTCAGAATACACTAAATGGGAACAAGAATTCAACACGCTTAGTGATAGAATAAGAAACAATTTTTATGATAAAAAATCAGGGTACTTTTACGATATTGATGCAGAAACTGGGGAATTCCTGAATAATGCTTTAGGCCCTGAAGGTTGGACGCCTATTTGGTGTGAGATTGCAACTAAAGAACAAGCTGAGAAAGTAATTGAGTACATGATGGACAGCACTCGCTTCAACACAACAGTTCCATTGCCAACTATTGATGTATCACATCCAAAATTTGATCCTCTGAATGGCTATTGGAGAGGTCCTGTTTGGCTAGATCAACTTTGGTTTGGTGTTGATGGACTTAATAAATACGATTATGCTAAAGAAGCGGACCTATTAAAAAATAAGGTACTTAATAATTGTGCAGGATTAAATAAACCAGGAATATCAATACGAGAAAATTATCACCCATTAACCGGTGAAGGATTAAATGCTGAGCATTTTAGTTGGTCGGCTGCTCACTTAATTTTACTAATCACAGAATAAAACACACAATATCCTTATCATAAAAGTTCGAAATTGGGACCGTAAGGTCCGCCAATAATAAATCTTATTGTGAGTTAGTTCTTTATAAAAAAGTAAATCATTAGAATTAATCATATAAATTTGCTGAATTATTTAACTACTTTATTATGAATTTTTTTGAATTAATAAATAAAAGAAGATCGGTAAGGAAATTCAGTGATGTTGAGGTGCCTGAAGTTGTAATGAAAAAATGCCTAAAAGCATCTATTCTATCAGCAAACTCTTCTAATTTACAACCCTGGGAATTCTATTGGGTAAAAAGTAAGGAAAAGAAAAAACTTGTGGTAGAGGCTTGTTTTTCTCAAAATGCAGCAAAGACTGCAAAAGAAATAGTAATTGCAGTAGCAAGAATTGATACATGGAAAAGAAATCGTAATTTGATTGTTGAAGAGTACAAAAAACAAAATAAATTTATTCCAATTATAAATAACTATTATAATAAACTGATTCCATTTGTCTACTATCATGATCGCTTAGGAATAGCTGGACTGATAAAACGCATTATTTATGTTTTTATAAATATTTTCGGTTACTTCAAACCCGTTCCTAGAGGTCCTATTTATAAGCATGAGTTGTTTGAAACAGTAACAAAAACTACAGCACTCGCTTGTCAGAACTTTATGATGGCATTAGTAGCTGAAGGATTTGATTCTTGTCCAATGGAAGGGTTTGATGAGAAAAGAATTAAAAAAATACTCAAACTAAATTGGAAATGCCATGTAGTTATGATATTTGGAATTGGTAAAGCTGACAGTAAAGGAATCTATGGAGAAAGGTTCAGAATAGATGACGATTTAGTTATTAAAGAAGTTTAAGAAAGTTCGAAATTGGGACCGTAAGGTTCACCCAAAATAAACCCACTTATTTGATTGAGTTTTTGTTAATCCATGTTTATTTTCATTAAATGTTTTGCAATAAAATCATATATAAAATTTAAAAACTGAGGCAGGGGAAATATTAAATAGATAAATTAAATTATGAAGTTAATTTTCTTACACACTACAACAGAAATCACATTCATCATCATATATTAAAAATCTCATTATGATTTTTTTTATCTTTACAAAAAGATAAAACCTTATAAACAATATAATAGATATGATAACCGAAAAAAGATGTGTTCCTTGTCAAGGCGGAGTACCTCCACTAAAAAGTAAAGAAATAAGCAAACTTTTAATTCAATTAGAAGAAGGATGGGAAGTATTTAAAAACAAGGAGATAAGAAAAACATATCTTTTTAGTAAATATAATGATGCAATTATATTTAGTAATAAGATTGCAGATTTAGCTGAGCAAGAAGCCCATCATCCTTTCATACACATTAATTATAAAGAAGTAATTATTATATTATTTACTCATAAAATAAATGGATTACATGAAAATGATTTTATTGTTGCTTCAAAATGTGACTTGATTTTCAAATCTTAAATCTTAAAAAGTTCGAAATTAGGATTGTAAGGTCCTCCAAACATAAACCCACCTAAACTATATCCTACTTTGGTAGGTAAACAAGTCAAAGTACCTTCCTTTACTTGCTATCAATTCAGTATGCGTACCTTGTTCTGCAATTTTACCCTGTTCAATAACTAATATCTGGTTGGCTTGCCTAATGGTACTTAAGCGGTGGGCAATAACAAAAGTAGTTCTCCCTTTCATCAGCTCGGCCAAACTTTTTTGTATTAAGGCCTCACTCTCGGTATCCAAATTAGAAGTAGCTTCATCTAAAATTAAAATCCTAGGATTGGCCAGTACAGCTCTTGCAATGGCAATTCTTTGCCTTTGACCTCCAGATAGTTTCACTCCCCTTTCACCAATCAAAGTATCTAAACCGTCATCAAACCTATCCGTAAACTCATTTACATAAGCAGTATTTACCGCTTCTAACAATTGCTCTTCACTCGCATTAGGTCTTGGGAAAAGAATATTTTCTCGTATTGTTCCTTCAAACAGAAAGTCATCTTGCAATACCACCCCTAACTGACTTCTAAAAGAAGTTAAACTTACTTTGGAAATATCATTCCCATCAATAGTGATAACCCCTGAATCAGGATTAACAAAACTAGCCACCAAACTTGCAAGGGTCGACTTACCAGAACCAGATGAACCAACCAAAGCAGTTACCGAACCTTTATCCGCTTTAAAGCTGATGTTATGCACCACCTCTTTTCCCTTTTGATAAGAAAAAGAAACATCCTTAAACTCCACATTCCCAACAATCTCTTTCAGCTCAATCGTTCTGAATTCGTCATTTGCTTCCGATTGCATATTCATAATTTCCTCAGTTCTATCCAAGCCTGCAAAAGCCTCAGTCAGTTGACTTCCAATATTGCTCATCTGAACAATAGGCGCAATCATAAAGCCAAGCAATAAAGTAAAGGCCAGAAAATCACCAGTAGTTAGCGTCCCTTCAATAATCATAGCACCTCCCATTCCCATAATTCCTACGGATGCTAAGCCCAATAAAAAAGCAGAGGAACTTGTCATAATTGCGGTAGCGGTCAAACTCTTTTTCACATTCTGAAACAAACGATCAACCCCTTTTTCAAAACTTATATTTTCCTGTTCTTCAGCATTAAATCCTTTTATGACCCTAACGCCATTCAAGGTTTCGGTTAGCCTACCTTTAACCTCAGCATTTATCACCCCTCTTTTCCTAAATATAGGACGGATATACCCAAATGCTTTTAACGCAATTATAGCAAACAAGAATACTGGAGTAAGCACAAATAAGGTCATCTTTCCGCTAATATTAATCAATAACACTAAGGAAATAATTGCTGTAACTGTACCTCCAAATAATTGAACCAATCCTGTACCAACAAGGTTACGCACTCCTTCTACATCACTCATAATTCTGGAAACTAAAGCGCCTGATTTATTATTATCAAAAAATGAAATAGGCAATGAAAGCACTTTTTTCTGAACTTTAGCTCTTAATTTTGAAATCAACAATTGCGCCTCAACGCTTAATAATCTTGTTAATGCAAAAGAGGTAACAGCTTGAATTAAAATAGCACCAACAACAAGCATCACCATATTCATTAAAGCGTCCATATCCTTATTAGGGATTATTTCGTCTAATAATTCTTTACTCTGCAAAGGAAGAACCAAACTTGCAAGCCTACTAATTACAATAAGGATTAACCCGACTAATACAATTCCTTTTCTAGGCCAAATAAATTCCTTAAACGCCTGAATAACGGTTACTTTTTGTTTTTTCATAATTTATTATCTAAAAATACTTTGCTAATGAAATTTCTATAAACCCATCTTTTCTTAAGAGGTATAAAAACTCATCTTTTGCTACATCTTTAAAACCAAATGCTTTTGCACTTACCTTCCAAGAATCCCCCAACCTTCTGTTTGCTTCTGCAAAATAGGATATGGTTCCACTCTCATTGTCCTTACTCATTCCCCCTAGGAAACTAGTACTTTGCCCATCATTTAGTCCAATTCTTAGCCCTACAAAAATATCATCATTCAATCCTGTTATGGATTCTGCACCTCTATTGTCATAATTGTATTCTGCTAAAAGCCCAACATCATACCCCCTTTTTGTTACTAAAGTATATTCTCCTCCAATTGTATATGCTTGTATTGTTTTTCGCTTACTTTTTCTTTGAATGGCTTCCAACTTCCATAACATAGAACCTGAAGATGCTTGTAACTCTAATCCTGTCTGATCAATTAATTCGTAATGCGGTGCAAAATTAACACCATCAGTAGTTGTAAATAATGGAGTTCTGCTAGTCCCTTTAAAATGAGAAACACCTACATCAACAGCATTGATGCTATGCGACCATCTTACTGCTAAATCGGTATTATTTTTTCCATCCTTACTTTCGTAGGTAGTACTATTATAGTCAATGAAAAAAGGAGGACGTAACCTACCTTTTGCTCCTGGGAATTGTATAGGATTGAAATCATTCATTACCATTACATCAATCGTACCCATATCGCCATAATTAGAAATATGAATCATAGACTGACCTAACTTATTTGCAACTCCATTTCCTTCCAAGAAGTCATCTTGATTGATGATATTCACCAAGTGATTGGATTCAGTAAAACCCCAATAAATTTGCTTTTTCCCAACACTTACTTCCCAATTCGCTATAATTTTCTGATAATACAGTTCACGAATATCCCAATGTGTTTGCTCTATATCGTGCTGATTTAAACGGGCAAATCCTTTAAATTGAACAAGTTGATTTCTATTATCCCATTCCACATAAATTTCTGGGTTAAAAATAGAAGAAAAATATTCTTGTTCTTGTCCAAAATACAAACCTTCTGCTTCAAAATAACGATAATCCCCTTGTATATTCCCTGAAATCTCCCAAGTATATTTAGCAGGCACAACTATTGCTACCACCTCAAAAACCACTTCCTCTACAAGCTCTTCTTCAATTATTTCTTCCTGAATTTCTTGTGCATAAACAACTGATAAATTAAAAAATAATACGGTAAATACTAAATGCTTAATCATAATTTATTTAACTCTTTTTAAACTGTTTTGAGTAAAGCTATCTTTCGTAATAGTTGGGTCGTTAAACTTATAGTTTTCAAAGCTCAACAAAGTCTCTTTTCCATTCAGATGATTAACCATTTTCATTGCTGATGCTCTCCAATATTTTCCTAAATACTGCTGATAACCACTGTAAGTTAATGTTTTTAATTTTGCTCCTTTTCTATCAAAAAAACTTAACATTTCAGGTCTTAAATTTTCCTTATTTAAGTAGATAATAATTTTAGTATATCCTGATTTTTTAGAAACTGGGTAGCGTTCAATTTTATGACACACAGTACCACTCACCTTTACTAAACTAATGTATTTATGATTAAATTTTTCTACTTCTTGAGAAGATAAATCTTCAAAAGCAAACTCACTTCCCATAAACGGCCCTGACTTATTGCTAGAAGAAATTCTTTTTACCCTTTTAAGTGCAGGAAGGTACAACCATTGATCATCATCACCCACCTTATGTGTAAAGGTCATACTTGCCGTACCCTTCACATCTTTTGGAGTATCAAAAACAGTCATTGACATATCACCATCCCCAGGAACTTCTAAGAAAAAACCATGTGTTTTACGCACAGTTGTTTGTCCATTTTTATTTTTCAAAGTCATGGTTAAACTATTGGAAGAGTTTCCCCAACCATTATCCGCCAATTCAGCTTGCAATGCAATTGCTAATCCTTTTTCTTCTGGAGTTTGAGCACTGACAACAGTAACTACTAACAACAAACCTCCTAATAATATTGATTTAATCTTTCTCATTTTCATCTATTTTTAATGTTAATATTTATTTCTTAGTTTTTACTTTATCGATAGTCAATAATAATGCTGGCAATAATAATAAATCCAACACTAATGCAACCACAATAGTGATGGCTGTAAGTTTACCCATATCGGAATTAAACCCAAAGCTAGACTGCATTAATATTGAGAACCCTGCCGCCAACACAACTGTTGTTACTATAATTGCTCTACCTACGGTTTGGAAAGCATACCTAACTGCATCCTCAGCATTATAGCCCAATTCCCTTCTTGCTCGTATGTATTTTGAAAGCAGGTGAATGGTGTCATCCACCACAATTCCCATGGTCATACCTAAAACTACAGTTACTGCCATATTCACTTCTCCTACCAACAAATACCATATTCCGAAAGCAACTGCAATAGGTGCAATATTTGGCACTAAACTAATGACACCATATTTTAAACTTCTTAATGCAAATATTAAAATTAAAGAAATTAGAATTAAAGCACCAAAACCACCCTTTAACATACTATCCATATTCGTTTTTGTAATGTGCGAAAACATAAGCCCTGTACTAATTCCATGACTAAACATTGCCTCAGGGGCATTATCCCTTAGCCATTGCTCTGACCTTGCAGCCAATGCAATCATTTCATTACTCGAAATATTTTTTAAAGTTACCGTAAAACGAGTTTCTGATTTATCTACATTAATTTGATTGTTCAAATCCAATCCGTAAGGCAAGGACATTTCATAAAGCAATAAAAACTGTGCTGCCTCTTGCCTGTTCTCCGGCACTTTATAGTAGGCCTGATCATCACCATGCATGGAAGCATTTACTCTTTTTAATATTTCAGCAAAAGAATTGACATGCACTACCTCATCCTGAGTTTTAAACCATTGTTCAAATTCATCCAATTTTTTAAGGTAAGCAGGATCACTAATTCCATCCGCCTCACCTGCACCCAAAGAGTATTCAAGATTGTAAATTCCTGTTAAGTTATCACTAATAAAATCAGTATCCTTTCTGAAAGGAACACTCTCATCAAAAAACTCAACAAACTTATTATTCAACTCATTTTTGATGGATAAATAACTTATCCCAACAACTGTAATTAACGAAAAAACAAGTACCATTTTTCGGTTAGCAATAATAAAGTTTGCCAGCCCATCCAACAAAGCAGTTTGATTCTTTTTCTCGGCTCTTACTTTTACTTTAAAAGGAATAATAGCAACCAAAGCAGGCAATAAAGTAATGGACAATATAAAGGCTGCCGCCACCCCAATTGCAGTAATGTTTCCTAAATCATGGAAAGGAGCTCCTTCTGCAAAATTAAGGGTTAGGAAACCAATAATTGTTGTTACACTTGTGATTAATACTGGCATAAAATTAATACGGATACTTTCTACAATCGCATCATTTTTCTTCATTCCTTTTCGCATCAATTGCAACATAGTAACCAAAAGGTGAATACTATCGGCAATGGCTAAAGTCATAATCATTGTTGGTGCTGAAGAAGAAGGGCCTGTTAATTCTACACCCATCCAACCTGCAAGACCCATAGCAGTCATAATGGAAAATATCAGAATAAAGAAAGAAGTAATCATACTACTAATACTTCCTGTAGTCAAAAATACCATCAGCAAAATTACCAAAAACATTAAAGGAATAAGCGTACCCATATCCTGCATGGAAAGTTCTGCAAAAGACCCATTCAACATAACTATACCAGAAATATAAGTATCATATTCAGGATATTTTACATTCCACTCCTCTACCATATCTCTTACATAAATCATCACATCCATAGGAGCATTCAAACTATCCATAGGCATATTTACAGTAACATTTACGGCTGTAATAGTCCCCTCAGCATTCACTAATCTATCCATTAAAATTGGCTCGTTCAAGGCAATTTCCTCAATGGATTTCAAAGTAGAGTCGCTATTATTTTCAATATCAGAAACAAGTGGTTCAACATACATATCATCTCCTACCGATCTTGTGTGCTGGAAATTAGTAAGCGCATCTACCCTTGTAGAATAAGGCACTTGCCAAGCCATTTGCTCCAACTCAGCAATTGCAGAAAGCGTTTCTCTTGTAAATACCTTTCCATCTTTTGGAGCAATTACAATAAATGCATTATCATCCTTTGTGTACTTTTCCTGTAATCCATCAAAAGCAATTACTTGAGGGTTGTCAGCATCAAAGAAAATATGATAATCGTTATTAAAGGTCAAAAACTGACCCCCACTACCCATTCCAAGTGTTAAAACTATTGAGGCCAATAATACCAGCCACTTTCTTTTTACTACCCAACTTGCAAATTGGATTATCTTATTATTTTTCATTTTATTTTTTTAGTTGTATATACAATTATAGGTTTATAATATCTTTTTCTCAAGGTTTCGTAATGCTGCTATCCCATCTTTCCCTAACAAGTCTCTTGTTTCTTTATAGCCTTTTTCCCATTCTTCAAAAATGGCTAAAGCAAAGTCTTTTCCTTTCTTAGTCAATCCTACTAAAGGACTTTTATTCCCTTTTGTTTTGTACAGGTATCCTTGTTCAATTAATCTTGCTAAATCTCTACAAATAGTTGATCTTTCCAAATCTAGTATTTTACCCAATTCTGACTGGGTTAATTCTTCCATTTTTAATAGGATTAAAAATATAGAGGATTGACTATTGGTAACATTTAATTCAGAGAAATGATTACGAAACATTTTTCCAATTTTTCTTTGCAAAAGGGTTAACATCCCTAGCGGACAGCAAAAATCTTTATCTTGAGCATATGAAGTTATATCTTTTTTCATTTTGCAAACATATAACATTATGTTGTATATGCAACATATGTTAAATTATATTTTAAGAAAAATAACTAATTCTCTTACTAATTTTAAAATTTATTCGGAAAATGCCTCTAAAAAGAAACCCACTTAGTGGGTTTTATTTAAAATAAGTATTAAGGAAATCCATACCTTTTTCTAAACCAGCATGATAATCTTGCATTAAGTCATCTATACTCGTACCCACTACACTCGATTTTAAGAAATTATCAGGACATATCTGTAGAATCTCTATACCCTCATGTTTTTTTGTTAAAAAATCTACAGCTTCATTGTATTTATTATCTTCTTTAAAAAAAATATCCCTTACTTTTGGATTATTCTTCCACCAGTATCCAGCAGCTAATCCCAAATAACTTAATCCGTTTACTTTATAACCTAAAGGATTTGGTCGAATAACAATTATTTTAGTTGCCCCAAAATCAGCAGCTGATTTTGCTGGTATTGAATCAGACCATGCTCCATCCATAAAATTTACTCCATTAATTTCACAAGATCCTTTAGTGAAGAAAGGCAATGAAGAAGTCGCTTGCAGACATTTATAAAAATTTTTTTTATTGGGCTCTAAATAAACAGCTTCACCATTTTCTAAATTAGTCGCTACAATATAAAATTGTTTATTTTTAGTAGATTCTTTAATATGTTGAAAATCTATGGGATTGTGTTCTTTGGCATATTTTGATAAAAAATTTAAATCCATATATCCCTGCTCAGAAAGGGAATTCCTATAACTTAAAAAATTTTTATTAACAGATACCTCTTTGGATAATGAGAAATATTTTTTGTATTGACTAGCTACATAATAAGACAAACACATTGCCCCGCTTGAAACACCAATATAAATATCAAAAGGATTAAATTTATTAATTAGGAATGCATCTAACACACCTGCAGAAAAAACCGATTTAAATCCGCCACCCTCAATTACTAATGCTACTTTTTCTTTTTTATTCATGTTATAATTTAATTGCCTTTAAATTCATTTATTTTACAATAAATCGTTTTTCGACACTTCCATCACTATAAATATAGAACAGTGGAGTATTGTGAGTTGGCGTAATTGTTCTCCCCAAAATATCAGTAACTTTCAGTAGAATTGGCTCTTCAGTAAAGTAGGCTTCTAAAATATTAGTACTTGGTGAATAAGTATAAAACTCATATTCTGCACGTTCAGGATTTAGTCGCATGGCTAAATCATTTTGTGCTCTGATGTAAAATTTTACTCCCTCCCCACTTGCCTGAAACGGCAATGATGCTGAGTATATATTATCTCCTGCAACTGCATCAGAATTTAGTCCGCTATCATTCATAGCAAATTCCTGAAACTTGGAGTTGTAGTCACTAATGGTTGCCATTAAATCCACTGAAATTCCGTTAAAAACCTCAGCTGTGAGCACATTATTATTCACCATTACATTCGTTATTATTGGTGGTGTTTTCATAATTTCAGCATGCGCCAATAAATAAGGTTTTCGCTCATCAATAGTTGATAAGATTCCTGCAAAACCATAAAACCATGACCAACTCCAAAGTGCTGATTCCACATTGTCATGGTATTCTGCAATTGTAAAAGGTTTATTTACATCAGTATTAGCAGCTGCATATCCTAAATTCTGCAAATCAGTAATTGAATTACGAATGAAGGCTGTATCCAAAGACTCCTCAATTATAGTGCGTAAATGTGCTGTGTATTGCAAATAATATTGCGGATTATCCAATAATTTATACAACAAAGGATTGGATGCTGCATCAGTAGTATAGCCATAAAAAGGGTCAAAATGATAAATATCATTTGGGGTAGACCAAACACCACCCAACAAAGCCCCGCCAAAACTCTCACTCAAATCCCAAGGAATCATCTGGAACAACCCATCTTTAGTTTGATAAAGGTAATAGTTATGTATGTAAAAACCATTGTAAGTATCCAAGTTAGCAATAACTGTATTAACCGCAAATGCCCATAATACCCTGTCCACATTCAGTATGCTGTCAATTTCAGTAGTATTATTATTTAAGGTATTTATCAACTGTAGTAATTCCTCCCATCCATGGTCGGATTTTAAGATATAACTATCATAATACAGAGTGCTATCATTCCCTAGCCAGTTTAAGTTTGGCTCGCCATTAGTTGTAGTGGTTTGCCCAAAAACTTGCACAGGATCGCACTTAAAAAGCACTCCATTTTTCTCATCAAAATGTTTTTTTACAAATTGTTTATTGATGGATTCTGTATTTACATAAAGCCCCAAATAATTATTTTGCACATACAATTTTGCCAAATTTACTTCAGGAGTAGGTAGGTATTTCCTGTAGATTTTTGAAGCCGTAAACTCTTTTGCAAAAGTAGCATCCGTCCAAGCATTCGCCAATTTTAGTTTCTTTTTTCCTAATAGTTTTTGTCCAGCCACCCAATAGTTCATATCAATATTATAAGGCAGTTTTGGGTTTCCATTATTATTAGGCAACACAAAAGTTGAATTCCCTTTATAGCGAATACCAACACTGTCGTAAGCCACCCCATTTAACGTAATAGTTGCAGGTAAACGGTAGTCAGGATTTGCAAAAAATGAATCCACTAAAATAGAATGATAATTAGGGTTTTGAAAATCGACATACACACTTCTTAATGAATCCTTGTCGAAAAAACCACCTGGCGATTCGTAAAAATCCTGAGGATTATAAAGAGATTGCGCACAACAAAATATAGGAAAACAAAAAGCAAGGAACAAAAGTTTTTTCATGCTCCAAATTTATAAAAATAAGTCAACAAGGGAAGTCAAAAAATTGAGTGTTTTCCATTCAATATCTTTTCTTATTTTTACTGAAAAATTTTTATGAGACAATTACTACTTTTTCTTTTTTGCATTCCTCAATTACTATTAGCACAAAGCAATTGGTGCGGTACTCCTGATAAAATGCTAGGAGGAACCCCCTCTGTACAAGAGCAATATTTAATGCAAATAATCAGAAATAATATGCATAATAAAAGTGGGGATTCTTTACTTATCATCCCTACAGTGGTGCACATTATTCATACCAATGGGATTGGCGATATATCAGATTTACAAGTACATGATGGAATGAGAGTAATCAATGAAGATTTCAGAAGAACAAATGCCGACACCATAAATGGAAATCCTATTTTTTATCCTTTTGCAGGGGATTGTAAAATAGAATTCCGATTGGCAAAACTAGATCCCAATGGAGATTCTACTTCAGGAATAACCCGAACAGACACTGCTGTTTATCCTCACCCAGAACCAACAAATGCTAATTTTGACAATGTAAAATATGTTATAAACTGGCCACCAAATATGTACTTTAACATTTGGCTAGTACGCCATATTTCTGGAGGTGCTTTAGGGTATGCACAATACCCTGGTACTGCATTTACTTATGGCGGGCCTTGGGAAACTTACGGCCCTACTATTCGCTCTTATGAATGGGGAACAATTGGCTCTTCTGCTTCTGATGGCAGAACGGCTACACATGAAATTGGGCATTGCTTAGGACTATACCATACTTTCCTTAGTTATTCTGCAACTTGTGGTGCTGAGTGCGATACTACTGGTGATGAAGTATGCGACACCCCTCCAACACTGCCAACTAGCGGATGTACTACAGAAAATCAGTGTGCCAATGACACAATGGGACCCTCACCCTTCACACAAGATATGACCGACCAATTGGAAAATTACATGAGTTATAATACTTGTCAGAATATGTTTTCTTTAGGACAAAAAGACAGAATGAGAGGATTCCTAACTACTTTGGATACGCTTAACGGATTGTATTTGGATGACAACCTAATAGCAACTGGATTGATGCAGCCCACCGCTATTACTGAATTGCCAAAAAATGAAAACAGAAAACTCCTAAAAATGGTAGATGTATTGGGCAGGAATACGCCTTATAAAAAGAATACACCTCTGTTTTATTTGTATGATGATGGAACAGTAGAAAAAAAAATAGTGATTGAATAATGCTACAATCAGTTCTTCATTACGGGCTTCATTTTTTATTTCCAGCCCTAGTTGCATGGGTTTT